>OODC01001807.1_pt1 | contig 9223 bp, 8 predicted proteins | sample 1671711 | NCBI WGS metagenome assembly OODC01 (sample SAMN06348184, study PRJEB24527) | human gut metagenome | reverse complement strand
TTTTCGCTATTCATTACGCAATACAGCAGCCCATGACTAGAAATTTCAATTTCAGCAAACTGATCAGACGGAAGATATTTTCTCATGAGACCATCGATTTTTTCTCTAAAATTCAACAAAAAAAGTTGTGACTTAATTTCTGCATAATTACATCGAAGATTGATTACACAAAAATATTTGCGGTTTAGAGTTTCTTCCCAAAACTCATAATTTACCAAATCCCCTTTTTTCTCAGCGCCTTTAAAATGATACTCGATAAAGTGTCTCAAGGGAATATTCTCACCTCCTATGTTGTACTTCTTACAAATTTTCTGTACTTCCTTCTGCAATTCATCCGTATTTATCGGTTTCAAAATAAACGCTGACGCCTCGTACTTCATAGCCTCTTGTACATATTTGAAATCTTCGTATCCACTCACAAAAATAACGGGGACTGAACTCCCCTTTTCACGAAGAGATTTTATCAAATCCAATCCGCTCATTCTTGGCATCTTTACATCACTTATAATAATATCAACAGTATTTTCTTCTAGAAAATGAAGAACTTCTAATCCATTTTTTGCTGTATACACAACAGAACAATCAATTTCTTTCCATAGTATGCCCTTTCTAATACCTTCCCTTATTGTTTTTTCATCATCTGCAACCAGTAACTTTATCACTTTTAGCAATCCCCTCTTCTTGTGTACTATATGGTAAACGCACGACTACTTTTGTATATCTATTCTCTTCACTATAAAATGTTAATCCATAATCGAAGCCAAACAGTATCTTAATTCGCTCATCAATATTATAAACTCCATACCCGCTGGATTCTGTTTTCAGTGGACTTCTTTTTATTAAACTTTCATTTATTTGTTGCAATCGCGTTTTACTCATTCCTCCACCATTATCATAAACAACGATTTCATAATATTCATTATAACATTTTGTATAAATAATTACATACCCCAACTCATCTTTCTTTTTGATTCCATGATAGATAGAATTTTCAACAAGAGGTTGCAAAATCATTTTCGGAAGCATATTATCTTTCAACTCCGGATTATATTTGGTGCGGTATTCCATAATTTCTCCGTACCGATGCTCTTGAATCTGCAGATAACTGGTCACATGTTCAAATTCCTGTCCCAACGTAACCATATCTTCCCCTTTACGCAGAGATGTCCTGAAAAACTGAGTAAACGCCATCAAAATTGACAATGCTCTTTTATTATCATTTAGTCGGATATCCCACGCAATTGTATCCAGCGTATTATATAAAAAATGCGGATTAATCTGAGCTTGAAGAGCCTTATAGTTTGCAAGTCTGAGTTTTTTCTGCTCCTCAATAATTTTGGACGTGTATTTCTGTAATGCTACGATCATTTTATTGAAATTCTGATACAGTTCAACAATTTCTCCCGATGTATTCGGTATGTCCATTTGAACATCATATTGTCCTCTTTGTACTAATTTTGTGCTTTCTGTTAATTTTTTTATAGGCATTGATATTTCATTCGCTTTTTTTATCGAAACGATAATTATAATTGAAAAACACACGAGAAGAAGAATCGTAAACAAGATAATCAAAGATTTCACTACTGATAAAAAGATTTCTGTTTTTGAAATATTACTCACAATCTTCCAACCATTGTTTAATTCTTCAACATATGAAAATTTATTTTCATCCAGCATCTCTTCCGTGGCCTTTCTCTGATCGGAATCAGTTGTATAAATCACATGATTCTCCTGATTCAAAATCGAATACTGCGTAGAATCTTTTTCGCTGTCTTTGCGTAAAATTTTCCAAATCTCATCGCAATCCATTTCTATCAAAACAACGCCATTCATCTCTCCGGTAATATAATCAAGATATGGGCATAAGTATGCAACATAATTCCCTTCCAGGGCTGGTGTAACCAGTGAATGTTTGTATGGCGACAGCCAGATTCCCTGTTGTTTCTCCTGCACATCTTGATACCATTGTACATCTGTATTAAAATACTTGTAAACTGCAGTAGTATTCGACTGATAAACCGTCCCATTTTTCTTAATACAATAGATCCCTTCTATTCCACTGACCGAACTGTTTTTTATATAAGACAACGCTTCGTTTATTTTAAACAAGTCTTCCATTGTATGAGTATGACCATACAATCCTGATCTCATCTCTAATTGCATCATTGATGAATTATGTAAGCTATTTGTTATTTTCTCATTTACATCCTGGAGCATATTAATCTGTAATGCAACAAGTTCTGATTTTTTATTAGAATACGAAACAGCATATTCGAAACTCACATTGTAAAACGAGACACAGCTAATAATTCCGGCAATTACAAGAGGAAAAACTGATACTACAAGAAAAGCTTTCAGTAAGTGCAGAAAAAAACTGTCCGACAGCATCATTTCTCTAAATTTCTTATTTAATGTTATTTTGACCCCCTCCTCAGTTTACAATATCTTCCAATTTTTTCTTTTTATAGTACATCGAATTACACACCACTTATATTATATCACCGATTTTATAAAACGATAGATATATAATAAAAAACCAGGTATAAAACCAAACACTTTATACCCGGTTTTTTAACCATTTATTTTCTATTTTTCGCTATCGACTGTGCAACAACCACTGCCAGAAGAATCAAACCTGTGGCAATGTTCTGCCACCATGTATTAAGATTTCCCTGTAGGTTGAAAATCTGTTTAATGATTCCTAAAATAAGTACCCCGAAGAAAGTTCCTTTTACATCGCCAACACCACCAGTAAGGAGTGTACCTCCAATAACAGTTGATGCAATTGCATCCATTTCCCAACCATCACCGGCACTATATTGTCCGGATCCCAGTCTAGAAGTCATAATAAGTGCAGCAATTGCAGCCATAACACCACTAAGAACATAATTTAAAATTCTTATTCTAGTTCCATTGATTCCCATCATTTTTGAGGCTGAAAGATTTCCTCCAACTGCATAATTATGTCGACCATATCTGGTGTTTCGCTGTACAAACATACATATTGCAAAAACCACCAAATATATGAGAATGGTATTCGGAACGTACGGAATCAATTCTCCATGTCCAATGGCCTTAAACACCTCTGTACATCCGGCTGTCGAAACAGACTTACTGCCAGTAATAATATGAACAATTCCTCGAACTCCAACCATTGTAGCCAGTGTGGCAATAAAGGGAACAATATCCATTTTTGCAACCATAAATCCATTTAAAAAGCCCCAAAAGATTCCCACTCCAAATGTTACCGCAAATACAATAAGAATATTCTGAGATGACAATTTGGCTGCAATAACTCCACAAAGTGCCATAACAGATCCAACAGAAAGGTCAATGTCTCCTGCTATTATCACGAAACTCATTCCAAAAGCCAGAAGTCCTATCATTGTGTTTTGAACAATTAGATTTTTTATAAAATTATATGTAAAAAATTCTTCATACCTCAGGGATGCAAAGATAAAAATCACTGCAAAAATCATGAATGTACTATTATTCTTTACAAATAATAAAACAGTATCTTTTATATTCTTTTCTTTCGCCATTACGCCACACCCCTTTTTCTGCTCTGTAAAAATCTTTGTCCATATAAGGCTACCACAATAACAATTGCTTTTAATACAAGAGAATACTGATAGGAGATATTATTCATATTGACCATCGTCGTCAGCACCTGAATGATGATAACTCCAAATATTGTTCCTACAATATTTGGTTTTCCTCCAATCATACTTGTGCCGCCGATCGCAACAGCTGATATCGCGTCCATTTCAATCGCTTTTCCGAGCGTGTTGGCATCTGAAGCGTACAGACGTGCCGTCTCAATAATTCCTGCACAGCTGGATAAAAGTCCTGTCACCGCATAAATACTCACCAGAACCATAAGTGTGTTAATGCCGGAAAGTCTGGATGCCTCTCTATTATCTCCCACTGCCTCTATTTTAATTCCAAATATTGTTTTAGAGCTAATAAACCATATTATCACAATAAAAAATAACATAATAAGAATCTGTATTGGTAGATTTCCGAAAATTTTTGCTCTTCCAATCTGTGCATAGGCATCATTGTCAAATCTAAGGATTTTAGAATCATTTAGGATCTGAGCTACGCCTCGTAATCCAATCATTAATGTCATAGACACAATCATCGGTTGGATGTCAAATCGTGCAACTAAAAATCCAATCAAGGCTCCCGATGCAATACCTACTAACATTCCTCCAGCCATAGCTGTCAACAAACCGTAATCCAGCAACTTGACTGATACCATAGACGAAAGCGCCATAACAGATCCAACAGAAATGTCTATTCCTCCAGATGCAATTACCCACGTCATTCCAAGTGAAATCAGTAAAGTAGAAGTCATCTGAATCACTATATTAGAGATTGTTGTTATATTAAAAAAATTCGGAGTAAAAATAACATTTATAATAATAAGCAATAATGCAACTATCAAGGCCGAATAATCAACTATAAAATTATACAAGTTTTTATTTAATACCTTTTTTTTCCCCATATCGTTCTCCATTCTACTTATTATCAAGATTAACTTCCATAACAAGAGCTACTACATCTTCAGTTTCACAGTTCAAAAAAGAATGTTCACTTCCCGGATTTATCATAAAAACACTGTGAGGTGGCATATGGATTTCGTTTCCGTCTGCGATCATAACAGCATTTCCTTTTTCAATATAGTAGAACTCTTCTGAATTAACATGTTTGTGCATTCCTATACATGTTCCTTGGGGCAAAACCAACCGATGTAAAAAGTTGACATCCGATTCAAAATCATCTGGATTACCCGGGAATCCAACGCCCTCCTGGTTTCCAAGCAATTGTACTACCTCCAGGACTCCTGTTCCTCCATGCGCTCCTTCCACTTTTGAGACGGGCAGTTCTTCTAGCTTCCTAACAAAATACCCCATACCAATTGATCTCCTCTCCCTTATTCCTTAGCTATGGTCTGCATAATAGATGCTTCACTGATTCCTTCATACTGTATTTCTCCTCTGGTCTTTCCATCTTTGATCACTTGAATGCGATCACATGTCTGAACCAGTTCTTCCAGAATAGAGGAAATAACCAGCACACTCATCCCCTGTTCTGACAACTCACATACCTTATCCAGGATCTCTTGTTTTGCACCCACATCAATTCCTCGAGTAGGTTCATCAAGAATCAGCAAGGAAGGATTAGCACACAGCCACCGTGCGATCAGAACCTTCTGCTGGTTTCCTCCGCTTAAACTGATAATAGGATCCTTTTCATTCCCTATTTTTATTTTCAACATTTCAATGTATTTTTGAACCAGAGCCTTTTGTTTCCTCTTGGAAATAACCCCCCATTTTGAGATTGATTTCAAACATGCAAGGGTAAGATTATTGCTTATTGACATATTGGGAATAATTCCCTCTACTTTTCTGTCCTCTGAGCAGAAAGCAATTCTGTTTGAAATTGCATCTCTCGGAGTATTGATTTTTACCGGTTTTCCTTCTATTTCAATTGTCCCCTCTTTGCATGTATCTGCACCAAAAAGCAGCCTTGCCAATTCCGTACGTCCAGCTCCCAGAAGTCCTGCAAGCCCCAGCACTTCGCCCTTCCTGATTTTAATACTTTGTTCAATTACCTTGGGGAATTTTTTCATTCCTTTGGCTTCGAGGAAAATTTCTTTAGGACTACGATCTGACAAACAGACTTTTGTTTGTCCCATTACATCACTGGCGTTTCTTCCTATCATCTTTGATACCATATCCAGTTTATTTGTTTCTTCTATTTTGCATCTATGAACAAGTTTTCCATCCTTCAAAATTGTGACAGTGTCACATGTTGCAAAAACTTCATCTAGCCTGTGAGTAATAAAAATGACCGCAATCTTATCTCTTTTTAATTTTTCGATAACTTTAAACAGCACTTCAACTTCTGAAGTATCAAGCGATGATGTTGGTTCATCCAAAACGACAATCTGTGATTTTATGGAGATGGCTCTTGCTATTGAGACCATCTGCTGCATGGCTGTGCCTAAACTTGAAAGTTTCGCAGTAACATCCAATAAAATCCCCATCGATTTCAAAATTTTGTCAGCTTCTTTATAAGTATTTTTCCAATCTATAGAGCCTTTTTTCATCATTTCCCGGCCCATAAATATATTCTCGCCAATACTTAATTCCGGTATTAAATCCAGTTCCTGATATACTGCGCTGATGCCATTATTATTTGCTTCGTATACACTGTGAAAATTAACTTCTTTCCCACTTAATACAATACTTCCTGAATCTTTTCCAATTACGCCAGTTAGTATTTTTATTAATGTTGATTTTCCGGCACCATTTTCTCCCATCAAAGCATGAACACTGCCTTCTTCTACAATAAAATCAACTCCATCTAATGCTCGTACTCCCGGATATATTTTTGTTATTCCCTTCATTTCCAATACTTTTTTTTCACTCATATTCCGCTCCTTTTTTGCAGAAAAGTGGACCTGCTCAGCAAGGTCCACTCCATAATTTCAAAGCCTTTTAAAGTTTCTAATCATTAGAAAACGAGGGACTCGGATTCATCCACATTTTCTTTTGTAATAACCTGATCCGGAACAATCGTTTCCTTCTGAACTGTCTCTCCGTCAAGAATTTTTTGAATAACCTCGAATACTGTCGGTCCATGTTTGGGCGAACATTGTACAGTTCCCAACATTTCACCAGATTTTACAAGCTCCCATGCTTCCTTCTGTCCATCAATACCTACTACCTGAATATCTTCTCCTGGAGTCAGGCCTGCGTCTTTAATTGCCTGTACAGCTCCAAGTGCCATTTCATCGTTGTGGCAGTACACAGCATCAATAGCATCTGGTCCCTTAGCCTGAAGGATATTTGCCATAGCATCCATTGCCTCTTGCCTGGAAAAATTAGCTGTCTGCTCCACTACAATTTCCATATCAGGATATTGCTCAGCCATTACATCACGGAATCCTTTCTCGCGCCCCGCAACAGAAGACGTTCCTTCTATCCCTCGCAATTCTACAACCTTTGCATCCGGTATTTTCTCTCCGATAAGCTCAGCACATCTTTCTCCTTCCCATGCCTGATCAGAATAAACCGTGGTTACATATTCTCCCTGAGTTGTTCTTGCTGACAAAATAACCGGAACTCCCTTTTCCGCCGCCTCGTCAAGAACTGCTTCCAATCCTGTATCTTCCATAGGAGCAATAACCAAAATATCAAGATCTTTTGCCAACATGTCCTCTATATTGGCTACATGCGTCGCCATATCATCATTAGCATCTGTGTATATGTAATTCACACCATATTCATCTGCACTTTGCTGCATACTTTCCGTTAATGCAACCATCCAGGGATTTGGATTTCCGCTCTGAGCAAACCCCACTGTAAGATCCGGACCAATTTCTTTTGAACCGGAGCTTTCCTCTTTAGAAACCTCATCAGCTTTCACCGTATTACCGCATCCTGCTACCATTCCAACTACAAGTGTTGTTGCTGCAATAGCAGCAAAAAAGCATTTTACATTCTTTGTTTTCATAATCGTCTCCATTCTTTTTTATTTAGCGTGCACTGCTATTATGTTTTTACTTTAACTCAATTATGTATTTTTTTATATAAACAAATTTTAGGTATGGTTTAATTTTTTCTATCTTTTAAATTTCACCATTTACATATCCTCCATTCCTATAATATCTTTTAGATACCATTTTTTATATAAAGTTTAATAGTTACTTTATTCCATCGGCTTAGTTAAGCCCATGATATAATTGGCCTGGTGTCAATCAGATGATAGTTCTTTTTTTCTCCTGTTGAACTCCCAGTGAGTTGCTTCATAGTAAGTCAGTTTCCCTGACATGGAAGTTAGCTTCAAACCTGCTGGCTGTCTGCGTTTCGGTAGAATCAACAAAGAGGTTTATATGGAGGACTACCGCTACAAAGCCCTTCAAAGCCTTACCAGAGCACGCTATTACGCTGTTACCAACCTCACCAGAGAAAAACAACGTTTTATAAATGTGCTTTTCAAGAAGTATTCTACTATGACGCAGAAGAAGGTATTTTCAGATACCTTCAGCACTACCGCCCTTGCCGTCTACGAAGAATTCGAATTCGCAGAAGCATTGGAAAAAATGGACTTACAAGAACTAACTGCATTTATCATTGAAAAAGGAAAGAACCGTTTCCCTGATCCTGATGCAGTAGCCAAAACCATTCAGAAAGCTGCCCTTGCGAAATATGCTGGTCTCACCTGGCAACAGCACCAATCAGGTAACTTTGAAGCCCAGACAACCAGAATGATTCATTCCAGCAACCGATTTTTAAAGTATTATCTGTGTGAAGCAGCCTTTTCCCTTGTAAGATGCGACAAGGAATACCGCGACTTCTATAACCTCAAGTACAAAGAAGTAAACAGATTTCAACATAAACGTGCACTCGCATTAACTGCCCGTAAATTTGTGCGGCTTGTCTTTGCACTGTTTAAAGACAAGCGCTTATACCGTTCAGCAGAATAGATGAATCTTCTGCTGATGAGTCAGCCCTGCTTATTTTTCAAAAGTATGATCGACAGGGCTTAGGTAGATGTTTTTTGTCTTTATGAAATGTGGAAAAAATAAACTATTTGTTTTTCTTTTTCATCTTGACATATCACCGCTGGACTTTCCTAAAAATTTAATAGCCATCTTCTCATATTGAGAGTAAACGCAAAATAGCAAGTACCTGTTCAAAATCATTCAATGTGAGATAATAGACTCATCACTACAAAGTCCAAATAGTTTAGTACTCAACTTTTTAGACTTTATCACAGGAGGTGAGTCATGAAATCTCACACAAGTTTAGTTGCACAGCAAACCCGTCTGAGTGAATGGGCTGATCTGATCAGAGACTGTCAAAACCGTCCGCAAGGAATGAAGATCGATGAATGGTGTCAGCTGCATAGCATTACAAAAGCGAGTTATTACTGGAGGCTCCGAAAAGTCCGTGAGGCTTACCTGGAAATTGCGGAGCAGACACAAACATTTGTATTTCTATCACGTCATCTAGGCAGAATTCCCGTTTTAAGAGTTGCCGATGGAAGTAATCATACATCGGGGTGAAATAATCCAATGTATTGCGGATCACCCAGTTTGCCATAGTCGCTCTTGTGATAGCAACACCGTACTGTGCCCTGTCTTTCTCCTGCCTTGTATAAGGAAGGCTGTTACAAAATTTCTGATACATGACCCATGCGATAGTAT
>OODC01001796.1_pt1 | contig 9289 bp, 7 predicted proteins | sample 1671711 | NCBI WGS metagenome assembly OODC01 (sample SAMN06348184, study PRJEB24527) | human gut metagenome | reverse complement strand
TAATCCTACTGTGTACACGCTATGTACAGTAAGCACATGGGGTTCAGTTTACATCTGCGAGCAGAAGGGCTGGTTTGTTTGCAAGTGCTCTTGCAATTGCAACTCTCTGCTGCTGACCGCCGGAGAGCTCACTCGGATATCGTTTCCGTTTCTCCCACAATCCCAGCTCGTTTAATAATCCCCTGATATACTCTCGATCCACATGACTCCCTTTGTCAAAAGTAATCGGTAATGCCACATTGTCATACACATTGAGCACTGGCATCAGGCTGTAATTCTGAAATACAAATCCGATATTTCTTCTTCTGAAAATCGTCTGTTCTTTTCTCGTCAGACTCCCGATATCATGCCCCCTGATGCTGATCTTTCCTTCTGTCGGAACATCCAGACCTCCAAGCAGATTCAACAATGTACTTTTTCCGGAACCGCTCGTTCCTACAATTGCAATAAACTCTCCCTGTTCTGCAGTAAAGCTGACATCGGAAAGTGCCGTTACCTGATTTTGATGGGAACCATATGTTTTCACCACATGCTGTACTTCTAAAATCTTCATTCTCTTCCCGTTCTCCTTTTCTCTTTGATATCATCAGTGTAACAGCCCCATCTTACAAAAATCCTACAGCAGAAAAGAAAGTTCTTACAAAATTGTCATTTTTCCATCCGCAGAAATACCGAAAAGCAGCTTCCCTTTCCATAAACCGATTCCACCTGCAGGTATCCTTTTTCTTTTTCTGCAATCAACCTGGACAAATAAAGACCGATCCCGCTTCCTTCCAGATTTTCTACGTCTTTACTCCGATAGAATCTCTGAAAGATCCGCGGAATCTCTTCTTTTCGGATTCCAATTCCTGTATCTGTGATCCGGATTTCTGCGTACATTTCATACTGATTAAGATCAATCTGAATCGTTCCGCCCTCACCGGTATATTTCACTGCGTTTTCCAGCAGATTTGCAAACACTTCTGACGTCCACTTTGCATTGTGATAAAGAAGCAGATCCGGAATATACCCTGTTTTGATCGGAATCTGTTTTCTGGCAGCCTTTTCATACACCAGATTCACCGCATCCAGAATGGTCTTTCGAATCGGGCACATTGAAACCTCAAAGACCATGACATTCTGTTCCAGCTTCACCATTTTAAACAGAGAATTTAAGATCCATTCCAGTTTTTCACTCTGCGTCTGCATTTTTGCCAGAAACTTTTCTCTTGTCTCTGCGTCCTGATTTTCTTCCCTCAAGATTTCTTCGTACATCCGGATATTGGCAAGCGGTGTTTTCAGCTGATGAGACATATTGGAAATCAGACTTTTCACCTGCTCTTTTTCCTCTTCTGCCTGAGATACAGACATCTCCTGCATTTCCTGGATTTTACGGATTTTCCCGGAAAGAGCTGACACTTCGCCTTCCTTCAGATCCGAAACAAGGATCGGATCTCCCTCCAGAATAGATTCCAGCATCCGATCTGTCTCCCGGTATAGTTTTTTCCGCCTGCGATACTCATACATCCCAAACAAAACACCGGACACACATCCTGCTGACAGAATTCCTGTTATGATCGATTCCATACCTTTATCGTTTCTCCTCTTCTCTCCAGATATATCCAAGTCCGTGAACCGTCTGGATCCACTGCGGATTCTGCGGATCTGCCTCGATCTTTCTGCGAAGTCTCCGAATATTGACGGAAACGGTATTCTCATCCACAAACTTTCCGTCTTTGTCCCAGATCCGCTCTAAAATCTGTTCCTTTGACAATATCTGTCCCGGATTTTCCAGAAAATACAAAAGCAGTTTGTACTCGATCTTACTCAGCTCCAGCACTTCTTCCTTGCAGATCACCTGACAGCTGCTTTTGTCCAGACGGATTCCATTGGAGCTGATCCACTGTTTTTCACTCTTTCTGGAGAGCAGCTTTTTGATCCGCGCTTTCAGCACCGCGATAGAAAATGGTTTTGACATATAATCATCCACTCCCATTTCCAGTGCTTTCACCTCATCCAGTTCCGTATCCCTTGCCGTCAGCATCAGAATGAACACATCACTGCTTTTCCGAATCTCACTGCACAGCGAAAAGCCATTTCCATCCGGAAGATTACAGTCTAACAGAATCAGATCGCAGGAAGATGTCTTCCATAGCTTTCGTCCTCTTTCTGCATTTTCCGCTGTCAGGATCTGATAGCCTTCCCCACTCAATGTATACTCCAGCCCTTCCCTGAGATCTGCGTCATCCTCTATGATCAAAATTGTATCCATGTCTATTTCCCCTGTTTTCGTTTTGTCTTTATTATAACAACAGGGAGTGTGGAAATCTATCTTTATTCTCGTTACTGTTCCATATTTAAATATCCGTAAAGAAAATCAAGACCAATCTCCAAATTCCCCTTGTACTCTCTTTCCCCGTTTATTATACTTAGTACAGAGTTTCTAAACCCATCAAAAAGAAAGGAGCATTTACCATGCTTTCAAAAGATTTATTACAGCAATTTGAAGATAATATCACAAGATTTGATGAAAACATACATGCTTTCGAAAATGGAGAGATTGACCGCCAGACCTTCAAAGGCATCTCCGGAGGCTTTGGAAGCTATGCACAGAAGGAACAAGGATATATGCTGCGTCTTCGTCTTCCGGGCGGTCATATTACAAAAGAGAAATTAAAATTCCTTGCAGACAAAATTTCTGAACATCAGATTCCTCTGCTCAAACTGACTACCTGCCAGACCATCCAGTTTCACGATTTGTCTGCAGACTCTGTTCCGCAGCTTGTTCGTGATGCCTTAAAAGTCGGCATCATCACACACGGCGGCGGAGGCGACAACCCGCGTAATGTCATGGCAAGTCCTCTGACTGGTACCGCTGTGGATGAGACATTTGATGTGTTTCCTTATGCAAAGGCTGCCGGAGAATATCTCCTGACCAAGATGCCGGGACTTCACATGCCCAGAAAACTGAAAGTCGGTTTTTCCAATACCCCGGCGAATGAAGTTCATGCCACATTCCGTGACCTTGGATTTGTAGCCAAAGAAAACGGGACATTTTCCGTTTACTGTGCCGGCGGACTTGGACCAAATCCAAAGCTTGGTGTTCATATTACAGACAATGCAGATCCAAACGAGGTTTCCCTTTACGTCCATGCCATGATCCGTCTCTTTACCACATACGGCAATTATGAGTCCCGCGCAAAATCCAGAACCCGCTATCTGCAGGATACCCTTGGCGAAGAAAAAATCCGGAACTATTTCCTCCAGTTTGTGGAAGACGCGCAAAAAGAAATGACTCCATGGCCTGTAGAACCAGTCCATCCGATTTCCAAATCTGCTGACGGCACTCTGTCCGAAGCACTTCTGACAGAAAAACGGGTACTCCCACAGAAACAGAACGGCCTGTACACGGTTTCTTATCATCCGCTGGGCGGACGGCTTGCACCTCAAAAACCGTCTGAACTGTATGCCGTGATCAAAGAGATGCCGGAAACCGAGCTTCGGATCTCACCGGACGGCACCTTGTATATCATCAATCTGACTGCAAAAGAAGTACCTGCTGTGTTAGAAGCCACAAAAGACGGAGCTGCTTCTTTATTTGAAAGCAGTGTCAGCTGCATTGGCGTTCCAATCTGCCAACACGGACTGAGCAATTCCTATGCACTGTTAGAGTCCTGCATTCAGCGGGTCCGCAAGGAACAGTTCGCCGACAGAGTCCTTCCATGTATCCATATTTCCGGATGTCCTTCCAGCTGCGGAAGCCATCAGGCGGGAAGTATCGGTCTTGTCGGACACTCCAAACGGGTGGATGGAAAAATGGAACCTGCATTCAAATTATTTGTAAACGGAGACAGCGAAGAACCTGGAGCACATCTGGGCATCGAAAAAGGTGTTCTTCTGGAGACTGTAATCCCGGAATTTTTCGCAGCTCTCGGAAAACGAATTGCCGCAGCAGACAGTACCTTTGACGTCTGGTATCCGACTCACGCAGAAGAATTTGATACACTTGCTGCTGAATACGCAGAGAAGACACAATAGCTTCAAAATAAAAACCAGGCAGGATGCCTTCCTTTTTACGGGAACATATCCTGCCTGGTTTTTCTGATTATTCTGTTTCTATAAAATATCAATATGTTCGCCTGCAAGTGCCTTGTTCATACTTCGCACCGCACAGAATTTTCCGCACATGGAACAAGTATCCTCATGTTCAGGCTTTCTCTCATTCCAGATCCGTTTTGCCGTCTCCGGATCCATGGCACACTCCCACTGTGCTTCCCAGTCCAGATTTCTTCTGGCTTGTGCCATCCTGTCATCTGCCTGTCTTGCTCCCCGCACTCCTTTTGCAATATCTGCCGCATGTGCCGCAATCTTAGACGCCATGATTCCCTGTTTTACATCTTCCAGATTCGGAAGAGCCAGATGCTCTGCCGGTGTCACATAGCACAAAAATGCCGCTCCTGCCGATGCTGCCACGGCTCCGCCAATCGCAGAAGTAATATGGTCATATCCCGGAGCAATATCTGTCACAAGTGGTCCCAATACATAAAACGGCGCTCCCTGACAAATGGACTGCTGCACTTTCATATTTGCCTCGATCTGATCCAGAGGCATATGTCCCGGACCTTCCACCATCACCTGAACATCCTTCTCCCATGCCCGCCTGGTCAGTTCGCCCAGACGCACCAGCTCCTCGATCTGGCAGACGTCCGTTGCATCTGCAAGACATCCTGGTCTGCATGCGTCACCGAGTGAAACCGTCACATCATATTCCCGACAAATATCCAGAATCTCATCATAATATTCATAAAATGGATTTTCTTCCCCTGTCATACACATCCACGCAAATACAAGAGAACCACCTCTGGATACGATGTTCATTTTTCGCTTATGCTGCCGAATCTGCTCGATTGTTTTACGCGTAATGCCACAGTGCAGTGTCACAAAATCCACTCCATCCTGTGCGTGAAGACGGACCACATCGATAAAATCTCTGGCAGTCAGCGTATCCAGATCCCTTTGATAGTGGATCACGGAATCATAGATTGGAACAGTACCGATCAGCGCCGGACACTCACTGGTCAGCTTTCTTCGAAATGGAATTGTATTTCCATGAGAAGACAGATCCATGATGGCATGTGCGCCCATCTCAACTGCCTGCATCACCTTCTGCATCTCCACATCGTAATCTTTACAGTCTCTTGAAACCCCCAGATTCACATTGATCTTTGTACGCAGCATCGAACCGATTCCTTCCGGATCAATACAGGTGTGATTTTTGTTGGCACAGATGACAACCTTTCCTTCTGCCACCAGCGGCATCAGCTCTTCGGTCGTCATATGTTCTTTTTGTGCCACGATCTCCAGTTCTTTTGTCACAATCTGTTTTCTCGCTGCTTCCATCTGTGTTGTATAGTTTCTCATATGCATTCCTTTCCATGCCCGCCGCGGAGTATGCAAAAAGCTGCTGCAACGCAAACGCATTACAGCAGCAATTTTTCTTCTCAGATCCTATCACTTTCTCTGTATATCCCTACGTTGGCATTATCCAAATCAGGTTACGGGTTTTAAGCGATCCAGCTTTCTCTCAGCCTGCTTTCTGCAAGCACCCCTTTTTTGTTTCTGTTGATATTATAAACACTCTCATTCTTGGAATCAAGTGTTATCTGAATTTTCTTTTTGCCCTTGAGGAAGCTCTTCGCGAAGTCCCAGTATCCCTTCAACCAGAATCTTCACGTCATCCAGAATATAATCAAATGCACCGGCCTGACACATATTGATCAATACCAGTCCCAACGGAACTGCCAGAATCATACCAAAGACTCCCTTGATCTTATATCCCACATATAAAAGCAGCAGTGTCACCAGCGGATTCATTCCCATGCTGTCACCTACCAGCTTTGGCTGCAAAAGCTGACGCACTACCTGGGAAACTGCATAGATGATCACCAGACCGGCTGTAATTTTATATTCACCGATAAATACGGAGTAAATTGCCCATGGGATCAACGCAGTTCCCGTTCCAAAAAATGGCAGAAAATCCAAAAATGAAATCAAAAATGCAACCAAAACCGCATAATGAATTCCAAGCACAAGAAATCCGGCAAACAGGATCAAAAAAACAACACCCATGATCTTAAACTGCGCCTTGAAATATCCGCCTACTGCATATTTCAGATTATCCATCACCAGGATCATCCTCTTTTCCACAGACGGCGGTGCGATTTTATGAAACCATGCGATCACTTCTTCTCTCTGGATTGTAAAAAAGTAAGCTGCCAGTATCGCAACAATGAAAGAAATCAGATAGGACGGAAGTCTTTTTGCAAAATTTCCCGCAGCCGTCACCGTCGGCTCGCTGATTTTCGAAACAAGATTCCCCATATAAGTATCCAGATTCTCCACTATCGTTGTCCACCCATTCTGCACTCCCCGGGGAAGCCTGCTGAACGCACCGGATAAGGTATTTCCAATCTCACGCATCCCCTCTTCCAGCTGTGCATAAATATCCGGAAAGTTCTGAATCAGATCTGTCACTTCCGCTGCAATCCTGCTGACTGCAAAATATCCCACTAAAACGATCAGCCCAATGACCATGATAACAATCATTGCTGTTCCCAGCTTCTTTACGATCTTCAATCGCTTTTCCAGCCAGTTCACCAGAGGTGTCGCAATGGCAGAAATGATCCAGCCCACAACGAACGGCATGAGAAATCCGATTGCTTTTACGCCCAGGATAATAAACGCAGCCGTTGCCAGTATACTGAACATAAGACTTACCGCCACTTGCCAGTAAGGTCTCTTTCGCTCCATAAAAATCTCCTTCCCGCATCGTGCTTTTCCTGTTTACTCTATCATTCTCCGAAATTATTCTTTCGTTTCATCCTCCAAAAATCTTTCCGGAAACAGATATTCCCGCTCAGCCAGATCCCAGATTTCGTCTCTTCCCTGCTTTGTAACCGAAGAAAACGGGATTACTTTTGTTCCCGGAAGCAGATTCAGACCTGTTTTTAACATCTTCACATGCTTCTGCACCTGACTGCGTTTTAATTTATCCAGCTTTGTAGCAATGATGATCGGCTGAAATCCCTGATCGACGATCCACTGATACATCATCTTGTCATTTGCCGAAGGGTCATGCCGGATGTCGATCAGAAGAAAGACTGCTTTCAACTGTTTTGATGTATGCAGATACCGCTCGATCAGATTTCCCCACTGGATCTTTTCTTTTTCGGAAACCTTCGCATATCCGTATCCCGGCAGATCCACCAGATAAAGTTCCTCGTTGATATTATAAAAATTAATCGTCTGTGTCTTTCCCGGTGTGGCAGAGATCCGGGCATACGATTTTCGGTTCATCAGCGCATTGATCAGGGATGACTTACCCACATTGGATTTCCCCGCAAACGCAATCTCCGGTTTTTCATTTTCCGGCAATTTACTTGTAATTCCACAAACAGTTTCCAGATTGATATTCTTTATTACCATAGTTTACTCCCCTCCGGATATTTTATCCTGATCTTCTGACACAAATGCTGCCTTCAGCACTTCCTCCATATGCTCTACAGGCAGGATCTCGAGTCCTTTTGTGATTTCCTGAGAAAGCTCTTCTACATCTGCCAGATTCTTTTTGGGAACAAGAACTGTTTTTATCCCGGCATTTTTCGCAGCCAGAAGCTTTTCCTTTAATCCTCCAATCGGCAGTACACGTCCGCGCAGAGTCACTTCTCCTGTCATGGCAATATCTGCACGCACCTTTTGTTCTGTGATCGCAGAAAGCATTGCAGTTGCCATGGTGATTCCGGCTGACGGACCGTCTTTGGGCACTGCACCCTCCGGAATATGTACATGGATATCATGTTTTTCAAAAAAGTCATCCGCAATCTGATAATCTCTGCTGACAGAACGGATATAGCTGATCCCGGTCCGTGCCGATTCTTTCATCACATCTCCAAGCTGACCTGTGAGCATGATCTCTCCTTTTCCAGGCATCACATTCACTTCGATCTGGAGGGTATCCCCACCCACACTTGTCCATGCCAGTCCACGCACAATCCCGATCTCATCCGCTGCATTTGCCATCTGATACGTAAACTTCTCTTTTCCCAGATATTTGAACAGATTCTTCTCTGTAATTGTAACACTCTTTTTCCCGGTTGTAAGTATTTCTTTTGCTGCTTTTCTGCAAATATTGCCGATTTCTCTCTCCAGCTGACGTACTCCCGCTTCTTTTGTATAGTTGGATGCAATCTTCCAGACTGCATTTTTGCTTATTTTCAGCTGTTCTTTCTTCAGACCATTTTTCTCCAGCTGTTTTGGGATCAAATGCTCTGTCGCAATATGCAGCTTCTCATTCTCTGTGTAGCTGGTCACCTCGATCACTTCCATACGATCCAGAAGCGGACGCGGAATCGTCTGCAGTGAATTTGCAGTGGCAATAAACAGCACTTCCGACAAATCCAGCGGAACTTCCAGATAATGATCACGGAATTTGTAATTCTGTTCACTGTCCAGTACTTCCAGAAGCGCAGAGAACGTATCTCCCTTATAGTCTGTGCTGACTTTATCAATTTCATCCAGAAGCATCAACGGATTCTTGACACCTGCCTGACGAATTCCATTTGCGATGCGTCCGGGCATTGCTCCTACATATGTTTTTCTGTGTCCCCGGATTTCTGCCTCATCCCGCACTCCGCCAAGTGAAATCCTTACATACGGCTTCTTCAGTGCCTTTGCAAGAGATCTGGCGATCGATGTTTTTCCTGTTCCCGGCGGTCCCACCAGACACAGGATCGGGCTCTCCCCTTTTTTCGTCAGAGAACGTACTGCCAGAAATTCCAGAATTCGTTCTTTGACCTGTTCCAGACCATAATGATCTGCTTCCAGCACTTCCTCTGCATATTTGATATCCTGATTGTCCTTCCCGGCTTTATCCCACGGCATCTCAAGCAATGTTTCAATATAGGTCCGTATCACACCGCTTTCTGCCGGACTGTTCAGTGAGCTTTTAAATCTGCTGATTTCTTTTTTCAGCTTTTCGTTCACTTCTTTTGGCGCTTTCAGATTCTTTGCTGCTTTTTCAAATTCTTCCGCATCGGACAATGTAGAATCATCCCCCAACTCCTCCCGGATCAGCTTCAGCTGCTCCCGAAGAATGTATTCTTTCTGATGCTTATCCACACGTTCCTTCACCTTTTGCTGCAGTTCATCTTTGATATCCATGATCTGCACTTCGTTGACCAGCTTAAACGCCAATGTCTCATATCTCTCCCAAAAATCCACTTTTCCGAGGATTTCCTGTTGATCAACATAA
>OODC01001766.1_pt1 | contig 9439 bp, 11 predicted proteins | sample 1671711 | NCBI WGS metagenome assembly OODC01 (sample SAMN06348184, study PRJEB24527) | human gut metagenome | reverse complement strand
CACTCTTTCCCTACACGACGCTCTTCCGATCTTTTTCCCAAGCACTATGTAACTTGTCTAATGCACCATTTGCTTTTTCTTTTGCTTCAGCAACTAAAGTTGTCGCACGATCTTTGATTGATTCCCATCCTTCTTTCAGATTGGCGATCGCACCATCTGCCTTTTCTTTCGCTTCTGCTACCAACGATGCAGCTTTATCTTTAACAGATTCCCAACTTTCTTTTAAAGATGCAAGTGCGCCTTTAACCTTTTCTTTTACCTCAGCTTCCAGTTTGGCTTTTTTATTCTTAATACCTTCCCAAAGCTTCTTGAACGCTTTGATGGGATGAACATTTTTCTTTACCCATTTCAATAAATTTTTGAAATTTGTTACAATGCCCGATAAAAATTTGGCAAACTTAGATTTTTTAATCTTATCCCAATTCTTCCACAATAATAATCCAGCTGCGATCAGTCCACCAATCACCGCTACGGCAATTCCTACAGGGCCTGTTATCAGCGAGAAAATCAGTGGAAGATTTTTAAATACGCTGATGATCGCTTTTAATGGCCCACCTAAGAATGTAACCACTTTTCTAAATGTGCCAAATGCAGTTGCAACTTTGGTTATGATCGGAATTACAGCTGTCACAAAAGAAACTAACTTAAATGCACCAAAGAAACTCGCTATCACAATTGCTATATTTTGCACCGCACCCTGATGTTTATTGATCCAGTTTGCTAATCCGTTCAATCCCTTAACCAGAAGATCTAAGAATCCGATGATCGCATCTCCGACAAAGTTAGCAAGCGGTTTGAATAAGTGATCCCATGCCCACTGCCATAATGGCTGCAATGCTTTGCATACTGCTGTCAGTACATTTAGTGCTGCGGCTAATAATTCAATCAGTTTTGGAGCAAGTTTCTGCATTGTCCATTTTCCAAGTGGAACCAGCATGTTCTTCCAGATCCATTTGAAAGCACCTATTGCAACCTTACTAAATGCACTAAAAGCTACTCTTAGCTTATCAATTGCTTTTCGTAGATTATCATAGCCTTTCCCAAGTTTCGTGGCTTTTTCATCCTCTCCCTTGGGAAGAGAGCCCATATCTACAGTACCACCAGATGCTCCACCCGCTGCGGATCCTGTACCAGAAGATGGTGTAGAACTCTTTGATCCAGATGATCCTTTTGTTTCAGTCAATTTATTGATCTGATCAAATCCCATCAATCCAGATATTTTCTTTGCCGTCTTTTTGGCTGTGTCTCCAACTTTCTTTGTCGACTTATTCAGCTTATTTGCGGAACTTGTAGCATTGTTTAAGCTGTTAGATACCTTTCCTGCACTTGTCGCCGTCTTATCAAGACTTGCTGACGCTCCACTGGTCTTCTTGCCCATGATCATTGCTGTAAACGACTTGAATGCATTTGCAAGAGTCATCAGCTTTCCAAGAACGGTGTTGATTACTTTAACGATTGGCAAGAATAAATTGATCAATCCTTGTCCAATTGAAGCTTTCAGGGAATCAAATTGCAAAGATAAAATCCTGATCTGGTTCGCCCACTGATCAGAGGTCCTTGAAAAGTCCCCTGTCGCATTTTGCAACTGTTGCTGCACGAATGCATATCTTAAGGCTACTTTCTCCTGTTCTGTCATGGCGCTGGTCGTTTTACCGAATCCATTTGCCAGTGCGTATTGATCAAGAGCTGTCTGTGTCATTACGATTCCTAAATCTTTTAACGTCTCCGTTTCTCCGGAGAACACAGATTTCAGTTTCGTGAAAGCTTCATCCTGCGAAATGTTATAGAAAGAAGCAACATCTCCAGCAAGTCCAGTAAGAGCCGTGCTCATCTTGTACGATTCTTTTTCAGAAAATCCAAAAGCATTTGCCATTGCTCCGAATGTTCCGGTAAACTTCTTTGCCATCGTTTCAGAAAGTCCAAATGTACTTGCTGCATTTTGTGCAAATTCGTTTACTTTTTTGTTCATTGTTGGAAATACTACATCGACAACGTTCTGTACCTCTGTTAGATTTGATCCTAGCTCAGTACAGTCTTTCGCAAAACTTGTTAATCCTTTTACAGCAAAAGCACCGGCAAGCATCTTTCCTGTTTTCTTTGCGAGGTTCTGTATTCCACCTAACTGTTTATTAAATTGTTGCTGATTGATCACCAGATCTAAGCCAATCTGTCCTGCACTATCTGCTGCCATACTTATCACCTACCTTGCTTTTTCACAAAGTAGGCTGGCTTAGCTACTACAAATGGTGCTTACCTATGCTCTTCCCTTTGCGGATCCATACTATATTTACCTGTTTGCATCGGGGACATTTAATTTCCCCTTTTACATATTCTGCGACCATCAATGTCTGTCCGCATTCTTTACATTTTATCTTTTCAATTTGTTATACCTCCTGCCATATCAATAAATGCCTGCTTCATCGTTTCTAAGAAATCATTTGTTTCTTTTTCTGTCTTTGTCTTAGCGGCTTTTCTTCTCCACTTGTTTCTGATCTCTTTTTGTTCCGGAGTGAACTCTTTGATCACTTCATTATCATCTTCTAATCGGATGGATACGATCCGTCCTAAGGATGTATCTGGTCCTATTCCACAAAGCAGCGCTTTGAACTCGTGCCATTGCATTTCCTTAAATTCTTTGGAATAGATTCTGATTCCATACTGCTCCGCAAATGAAGATACGATCAGGTCCCAATCTTCAAACAGATCATATCCAGGATCAACTACTCCCCCGATTCTTCTTCATCGTCATCATCACCCGTAATCAATGAAACCGCTTTTTGCACAACCGTGACATAATCCTCAAATTTTAAATGTAATTTTTCCAAGTCTTTCTGTGCCTTATTTTTAAAAACAAGATCACAAAGCTTTGTAACGGCTTTCGGTGAGATATCATCCCCACCATCGCCAAGCTCTGCCAGAACTTCGATCATAGTTGTCGCATCTGCGTTCACTTCATATTTCTTTCCGTTGATCACTAACGCTGGATTCTCTTCGAATTTCAACTTATCTGTAATATCTACTACTTTTCCCATTCTATCTTCCTTTCAAAAAAGGAGAGGTTCCCCTCTCCTAAACTCCTGGTGTTACTGTCGGTTTACCGTTGCTCTGCACTTCAAATTCCAGAGGTGCAACTGCTGTAGAATCTCCTGCTCCTACATTTGTCACATTGATAACTGCACTTGCAAACTTGACAACTGTTTTATCCGGGAACGTCCACTGAAAATCTTTCTCTACATTCCTTCCATTTTTCCATGCCAATCCCGCAACCGCATCATTTCCGGCATCTCCTACGTTTCGTTTTGCTGTAACTGAGATCGTAACGGATTTTGCAGTCATTAATCTGCGTGTCCATCCTTCTGTATCAAACGGCGTCCATTCTTCTACACCGTTATCAAAGGATACTTCGAATGTTTCACAGTCCGCAATATCTTTCATTGCAGCGGTTGCCCCTGATGCTGCAGTGTCGATCTGAAACTGGTTCTCATAACAAGGATATACTCCGCTTGCGTTAGTTTCGCTCATTCTTTTACCTTCCTTTCGTAATAAATATCAAACCAAATGACACGTTCATAAATTCCCTTATCATCTGTTCCTGTGTCTACAGGTTCGGGAACTTGCATAGACAAGAAATCTACTTTTGTATCTTTGATCATGAATTGTTTCTGTGTTTCTAATATTTCAAACAGTTCGGCTGCTGCCTGTTCTGTTTCTTTTGAATTGTTGTTCCAGTGGACTAAGATAGATATACTTTTCGTATCATATTTCTTATATCCACCTACTGCGTAGCGTTTTGGAGCATAGGAACTTCGTTGATATACTCCTATTGATTTGTCTTTTTTGTTGTCTAACTTTCCTGCGTAATAATGATCAGCTTCAAATACTGTTTTCAGCCAGTCTTTCACATCTGCTAACAAAATCATACGCCACTCTCCCTTCGGTACAGTTTCTTGAATGTTCTTTGTGCAAAGTCCTGATACAGACCACCAGGAAGCCATGGATTAAACCATTCGCCGCCTGCAAATGGATTCTCGTATGTCTGAAAATGATATTCTGGGTGGAAATATAACCTTCTGGCATATGGTGTTGTAGACACGATCCTTGCGCGTCCTGCTTTGCTGTAGGTGTAATCCACAAACGTATTATCATTTTGCAGGTTTCCTGTATCAAACGGCATAACCTGTGCTTGTACCACCTCAGTATGCAAAGCCTCTGCCGTCTTTTCCAGTGCTGTAACTTGTGCTTGTGAAAGCTCTCGAAGTCTCTGTGTATTAATCTTTATAATTGAATTACAACGGATCATCACGTCAACTCCAATCTGGTATAATTGACTGTCCCATCGGGATTTCTTGCCTTTTCTCCACTTATGATCGTTCTTTCAACTCCAAAGACTGTTGCGACACCGCAACTGATCACTGGTACATCTGGAGCGATATCTCCACAAAAAAGAGCAGATCCCGTAACCTGTACGATCTTCTGCTCATTTGTCATAACTCTTTTCGCTTTGTCCTGATAATTGCATTTGAAATCTGCATCGATCAGAGTAATCGGCTGCCCTTCCTCTCCAATCTCTTCGCTGTCAATTCGAATGTGGATATCCGTCTGACACATTGATTTTGGAATTAACTCTGGCCATTTCATCAGATCGCCCCCAATCTCCTGCAGCACAATCCTGTCCGCTCTAACATTGCGTAATTATCAGCTTTCATGATCACGCCATCCTGAACTGTTACATTCCATCCGCCAGCATTGATCCCCATGGATACGCCATTGATCGAATAAGAACTTAAGACACTGTTGATCAGAGATTCATTTTCTGCTTCAAAATCTGCCTGTTTGCAGACAACCAGACGAATCACATCTTTTTGAAATTCTGTCAGATTCTCAAATCCTCTCGCTACAATACGGTTAAATGTAAGCGTGTCAATGTGTCGGCTTGCGATATGCAGTCTCTTTTCAAGATCATCCGTTGTGATCACACCGCTGACTTTTTCATAATACTCCTGATCTGCATAAGAGGCGAGTGCCATATGCACCACCTCCTACACTTCTGTATATTCCGTAGTGTCTACGTCAACGTAAACAGAATCAACCTTGCCATCTTTTCCGTTCGGGAATACAAATACGTCAGATAAAGTTCTGTTCTGATACAGATAACCATCACCTTCTGTGTGTGTTCCTGGATCAAAGTAATAGATGGATGAGATCTTAGGAACTGTCTTACATGTCTGTCCGCATGCGATCAGCACATTGATCTTATGTGATCCTGTTACGGATTTACCTGTGTCTTTCTTTACTGGTGCAAATCCGCCTTCTTCAACTTCCCAGTTAAACTTATCATAGAAGCGTTCATCATCAATAACTTCCATAAGTGTTACGCCATCAATATCTGTGACTCGTGTTTCGATTCCCATACCGCCTTCTGCGATCTGAGTCATCTCAATCTTACGAGTAAATTCTGTAGACAGTTCTAACAGATCCATGATCGCAGATGATGCATACATGATCAGTGATCCATTCGCTTTGTATCTGCGAAGTTTTCCTGCTGCAAGGAATCCTTTTAACTTGCTGAATACATTTGCTTTTGTATAATCACTGGAAGCTGTTGAGCTGTGATATCCAGTCACTTTCTGCGCAGCCTGTGCTACTTTAGAGAAGAATAACGCATCTGTTTCTGGAACTACCTGAGTCTGTTCAAAGACTTTAGAAATATTCTGGATAGATGCTGTTGCGTTTGTCTCATCGACATCTGCTTTATCAACAAGGAATGATACATCTCTGTCGTGTTCCACTGTAAACGCAGTATCTGTCTGTGCATAAGTTCCTTTATTCCATCCGCCATTTCGACTATGGTTTTTGAATCCAGATACAGACATCTGTGTGAAGTGGAATGTTTTCGCATCCAACCATGTTACATTTGATGTTACAAATGGAGAAGTTAATGTTCCCTGCATTAAGATCTCCAGAAGTTCTGGCTCCCATACCTGTGCATAATTTAAAGCCATTCTTTCTTACCTCCTAATTAAATCGGTTCCATCGTTTTGTTGGTACCGCTTTCTGCTGTGGTGTATTGCCACCAGTCTCTCCGCCATGCTGCTGACCAACTCCGATCTGACGGAATCCTGTCTGCTGCTGTTCCTGTGGTTTTAACTGTGGCACATCTTCCAATACTTTGTTTAATGCTTCTTTTAATTTTTCGGAATCAATCTTTCCATCCTGTACGACCTGTGACACGTCTGCCAGCTTTAACACGTAAGGCATTGTTTTTAAGTCGATCCCAAGTTCTCCAGATAGCTTATAGGCATCACGCTCGATCATAGCTTTCTGCGCCATCTGTTGCGCGTTCTGTGCCTCATTCTGGATCGCTTCGATGTTTGGTTCATTTGCAGCTTTCTGCTGCTTAAATGCCTGCATTGCCTGTTCAGCTTCTTCCTGGCTTAAGCCCTGCTGTTTAAAATAGGCTTTTAATGCAGTGTTTTCTTTTGCTGCTAATGTTCCATCTAACATCTGCTGAATCTTATTGTAGTCAATCTGTGGCGGATCAGTTGCCGGCGGAGTCTGATTTGCTCCTGGCTGTGGTGCAGGTTCTCCCTGTCCCCCTGTTGGTTCTGATCCTGGTTCCGCAAAAAACTGTAGATTCATGTTTAATTTCTTTTTCATTGTTGCTCCTTTCCATTTTGTGGGTGTCTCCCAATTATCCATTGTCTTCGGTGTCACCGCCCACGCATCTTTTACCCTCTTATCGTGTTTGGAGCATAAAAATAAGACGTCTTAACGGAACGTCTGCTACCGAGATTTATGGATCACCTCTTACTTTCTTGCCTTGGTACTTCTTTTTGGTTTTTCTTCTTCCTCAGTTTCTTCCTGAGCTTCTGGTTCTTCTACTGGTTCAACGATTTCTTCCGCTACACCTGCTGCGATCAGTACCTGACCTCTTTCATCTGTAACGTCGAACTCATCCCCAACATGTTTTTCAAAACCAAGTTCTCTGTCGTGATAATTGTAAGTTACTCTTACTTTCATTGTTGGTCCTCCTTTCCTTAAAAATGGGTATAAAAATACCACCAACCATTTCTGATCAGTGGTATTTATTGCATTCTATCCATATCCCATGCAATTTTATGCAATTCTTTATCTGCTTCAACAACTTCTATAGGTGCATCTTCTCTTAAACGACACCCATCAAGATATGGTTTTACCTTTTCCCACAATTCTTTTTCTCGTGGATCACGAATTTCCATTGACTCACTTCCTTTTCAATGTATGATACTCAGCTTCTACTTCATCATATCTACCTTGTCGATACATGCGAAAAGCATAATCGCTTATCTCATTTACATTGTACTCGTTCTTTGCCATTTTACATGAATATTCAATGTATTTATTATAATTTTCTTTTGTGATCTCTCCATACTTCATTCTGAAATTTTCAGCCTGCTTCATATGCCACATTTCATGATATTCAACACTTCCTGAGTCCATAATAACTTCATTATTCGCTACTTGCGGAATATAATAAACAGTGTTGTTTATTGCATCGTATTTTCCATATGCTGTAGGCATTTCATCAGATGATGGAATAATTATTTTAGGCTTTCTATCTTCTGAAATCCCCCATTGTTCCATTGCTCTCTCAGTATGTTTATTTATCAGATGTAATGCTCGCGGTTTAATGTTTGCTTGGTCTGATATATATACATCTCCTGAATATGAATTAACCTTTCTAACTGTAATTGTTTTGTCTGGTTTTATTCGTATCGTTGTTGCATCACCTCTGGTCACCGGTCTATATGCCTGTTCTTTCCATTGATTTTGCCTTGCAGCATATACCTTTTTATTCATTGGATCCAAAGAATAATTAGCCAGTCTTCCAAACTTCTCTTCCTGTCTTTTGGCATATTGTTGTTTCTGATCATCTTTATAATCCTCCTCAACCTGTTTGATCTCTTTCTTTGAAAACTTATCATCTGGCGGTGTACTGATTCCAGGAAAGTATGTTGTATGGCCGTCTTTACAGTTTGGATGATAAAGTCCTGCTGCCATTGCAGAACTCATCAGTGGATAGCTTCCATCCTTACTGCTGCCACCACTCCACACATCATCAATTAAAATCTTTCCAACAAATGGCAGGCACTTTGGACACGGATTTCCTCGCTTGTTCATAATTACAAGATGGCAACCCCATTCCTTGCGTTTTTCACCCTCTCCAGTAAGATAAGCTCTCTTACTTGCTGTTCGGATTGCCATACCTGCGTATTCCTCAATCCTATGCATTGATCCATTCTTGTACTGGATGCATTGGATACCTGCAGCAAGAAAATCCTTTGTTGCCATGTCTACAGCTTTCTCATAGGTACCAACACCACTGTTTGCATATACCTGCGCATTGAATATCGTCTTTCGATACTGATCATTTGCACGTCTTAGCATCGCCGTCTCTGCACTATCCATATCTGAGACTGTCGCATCGATCAGTGCATTCATCTTACGATCATTAATCTTGAAGAATGCTCCATCGATATCTCCTGAACCGCCAGATGTCTGCCCGATCGTTTCGAGGATATGTGCTTCCTGGTCAAGGTACCCACGTTTTCGAGATTCGCTAATAATCGCAGGAATGCTTGAATTGATTTCTTCAAATTGGCCATTATATTTTTTAGCATTTCTCTTGCGGTACTCTTCTAAAGCTCTTAACTGTTCTGCCTGCCACATCCCCCATTCGATACCTTCTTTTGTTTCTTCTGCTCGGTGTCGCTGCATATTACGCATCATCGATGCGATCAGTTCATCTTCTATCCGCTTAAACGCTTCTTGAATATCGTAATCATTCATCTTTCACCTGTGTTGTAATACACTTTATACCCACGTTTCTTAAATTCTCGTTTCATCTCCTTGAGCTTTGACATGCTGCTGCACCTGTCCTTTCTCATCTCGATGATTCCGTTTTTTTCAATCGCATAAATACCAAACGGAACGTGATCACTCATCTGTCTTAGGAACTTTTTCGTCTCCTGTCGGCTCATTCTGTATGAGTGGTTCATTATTGTTACTACCATTTGATTCTCCTATCTGAAAATCTCCTGCTGCCGTATTGACCGCCGGATCTTCTACTTCCATGATTCCTTGTTCTGCTTTCAGTCTTGCAACCTCTTGTTTCTTCCATTCATCATCTCTGGAATCTCCATACAACTCATCCACACATGCTTCAACACTCATGACTCCCTGTGATCTTCCTTTTCCAACAGTTTCAACCTGAGATTCAAAACTTGGATTGGCATATTCTCCAAACGTTACATCTACCTCGACATCATCATTGCTGTTCTGTCCATTTAGTTCACGGTATGCTTTGATACTTACCTTGATCAGGCTTTGCAAGTCTTCCTGCAATGCGCCTACGATCGCATTTCTGCTATAAAGTGTAGCTTTCTCTTTTTCTCTCTGT
>OODC01001765.1_pt1 | contig 9442 bp, 7 predicted proteins | sample 1671711 | NCBI WGS metagenome assembly OODC01 (sample SAMN06348184, study PRJEB24527) | human gut metagenome | reverse complement strand
AGGCTTTCAGCGGTGTTTTGATAAATTTGACTGTCAAAGATGGGATTATAGCATATGCCTTTCAGCATTTCAAGTATGCCCTACTTCCACCACTTATAAACCGTATGCTTTGCAAGTCCTGTCTCTCGGATGCAGTCCGCTTTTGTTCCCAGAGGGTTGCTTTCTCTCCATTCTTCGACAATCTTCGCCTTGTCTGGTCTCCCTTGTAGAGCTTTGCCCCTGTCCTCATTCATTGTTTCAAGGGTAAAACGTGCGATTTTTAAGTGCGTGGCTTGCTTTCTGCCGTTCCTCTTATTTGGCGGTATGACAACTTTCGTCTGCTTCTCTATCCATTCTCGGCTTGCCATAGTCGAAAGTAGCTTGTTATCAGCTTTGAGGGCTTTCAATGCGTCCTTTACATCTTCCCTTGTAAAATGGTTGTCCTCATCATCTGTAAGGCTCTCCAGATGCTCCAAAAATGAATAGGCATCTTGCCTTATTCGTCTTTCAGATATGCCACATTTCAAGCCATAGGCACACAATGCCATAATTGAGAAGTACCTACCGCCTACCTTTACTTCGGTAAAAATCTTGTTCTTCCACCACTCATAAAGGGCTTCATTACATACCCATGTGCCTTTTTTCTTCGGTCTGCCCTCTACAACTCGCTCTTGATACCACTCTGGGTACAGCTTCTTTGCTTCGTCCAGTGACAGCTTACTCTTTTCTTTCTTCGGCTTCTCTGTAAGTACCGATAAATCAACCTTACAGTTCGGTATGCTGTCCTTTATATCTTCCAGAGTATAGCGGTTATCCGACATCTTATAGGCTTTCACTGGGAAGTCTGCCCCCAGCTTGCTCTGGCTCCCAACACACCTAAAGCCTTGATAGATACCTGTTATATCTGGGCTGTCTGGTCTGATACTGCTCGTATCGTTCCATAGTCTGCGGATAAATGCTTCTTTCAGCTCCGCAAGGGTATCTTCCAGATTATGATACAACTGTACTGGCTCTTTCAAAAAGTAATAGGCATGGACACCCTTTCCAGAACTCACAAGGTAAGTCGGTCGGAGCTGTACTCCGTTCCCGAACTGCTTCAAGAGGTTCTTCAACTGCTGTTTTCCGACATAATCAATATCTATTGCAACCGCATACAGTTCATGTGCGTTCTGCTTCGTGTGTGTCTTGCCATAGAACGTGATAGGCGGTATCAGTCCGAACTCGTCCCCTATGACCTTATCAAGCATATTCAGACTATCATCTATAACCCACTGCTTCGTTCTTCCCTTTCCAGATGGTCTTATCTGGGTTGCAATCACATTTCCTTTTCCGTCATGCTCTGCACTCTGTAAGCTCCCCTCTGGAAACAAGTCACGATAGAACTCATGGGAGCTGACCTCTGGAAAACCTCTCTCCAACATCAGCTCCTCTTTATCCCTATATGCCTTTCTCCATTCATACATTGTTTTTGTATTTCTACGCATATTTTTCACCTACTTAGATATATTATATAATATACTGCCCTTGCTTCGCTTGACCGCTAATCTTATCAATGAGTTTTTTTACCTTTGTATTACAAATATAACACCCCAGAAATGGGGTGTCAATTAACCATTAAAAGAAAAATTATCTATGCCTTGTTTCCGGAGAATGACCTAAGCCATCCGGAGTAATTGGAGCAACCCTCACTCTACTTCTTGGATAGCAAGCTTTCCAAACTGCAAGAAAATCTTCAGACTCGCTCATGCTATCAAAGAACTCATTCATTTCACCATGTTTTTTGTCAATATAATCCACAGCACTATCAAACGCATCTAGTGCTTTGTAAAAGCTTTTTTCGTCCACATTTATATATCTTGGGGTATCAATATATCTTGGTGTATCTATGTATCTTGGAGTGTCAATATACCTCGGTATATCTATATACTTAGGGACTTCCATTATCTTCTCCACTACCTTAACCTTTGGAGGAGCTTCTTCCAACGCCTTGTATCGAAGCTCTAACCCTCTTATTTTATCAAGCCATTCAGATACCTTAAGCTTAAGTGTTTGAAGAAAGTTATTATTTTTTTCAATGGCTGCAGCTTGCTGATCTAACACTTCGTTATTAGCAGCAAGCTTCGATTCCTGCTCTTTGATTTTTTCTTTTAACTGTATATTTTTTTCTTCAAGTTCAAACGCTTCATCTCGATTATCGAAAGCTTTATTCATATATAAATCGCTTTGCTTATGCCAGAACTCATTCTCCTCTTTGCTGTTCTGAATATCCTCTTGGAGCTTGTAATATTCATCGAGTGAGTGCTTCGGAATATCCTTATTTCGCCCTTTTTCCTTGTCTTTGAGTTTTTCATTTCGGAATAGGTTGTTGAACACATCCATGCCAATTTCAGCTCTTTCACGCATTTTATCTTGCAAGAAAGTCAAGCTCTCTTTCGTGAATACCTTTGTTTTGGCACACTGTACTGCCATGCCCTTTTCGTATCCTCTGGCGACTGGTACACCGACAACGTGCATGTGTGGGGAGCTCTCGTCATAGTGAATGACTGCAGAAGCAACCTTGAAGTCAGGGCAGTACTCCCCTAATGCCATTAGCTGGTCTTTGAATATGTGTGTCATGTTCCTTTGCTGTGACAGGTCTTTGTCTTTCCAGAAGTCCTTATCTCCAAGCTGAATAATGACTTCAACCGCAACATCACTTCTGGAATCAGATACATGAGTGAGGTAATCATCAATTTTTCGGTCTGCCCTTTTCTGCTTCTGGTTGTATCGTTCAAGTGCTTCATCAAATTCTTGATGATAAACTCTCTTGATGTCATTCAACAGATTGTCACTTGAGCCAACCAATACTTCAATCTGGTTCTTGTCATAGCTTGCCGATTTATACTCTCTCAAATTGTGCTTGCCGACCTGTCCGACCTTACCAATGTTGGTTACTGCATGTGACTTTGATGATATGTGAAATGAATATGATACTGCCATTGTGTCACTCCTTTCCGCCGTAGGCGGCTTATACTCTTTTATAAAGAGTATAACACCCTATGTAGATTGACACAAGTATCAATCTACGGGTGCTCTCCGAGGGCACTCATCGGGGGCTACTCCCCCAGGCGTTAGCCTTCCCTGGTCTACCGCACTCCAAATTAAAAGAGGAACCAGGAGCACTAATCGTGCTGCTTGGATCCTCTTCTAATTTTCCGTTTGGTATTAATCATCTTCTCAATTTCCACCATGGTTTTTTTATTATTTCTTCTGTCTGTTGTTCCTCTTTCTGTTCTAACAATCTCATCTTTTGTTCTGTCATTGCATGAAGCTGTTGAGCTTGGTCTAAGAGCTTCTGGTTTTCAGCAAGCCTTTCATTGAGTTCCTCTATCTGCTTATTTTTAATTTCTAATTCTTTTTGGAGCATTTCGGACTGCTTCACAAGTACATCAATAACCGTATCATTTGAAGCACTCGCTTGATGTGGTTCATTTTGTGAAAATGCTTGTTTTATGCCACTTTCCACCACTTCATCATAGTACATCACACCGTTTTTTTGATGTGCTTCATTGATGTGGTTCTTTTTGATATATCTATATACTCTCTGCTTATCAATTCCAAGCTCATCAGCTATCTGTTTTATAGTTTTAGCCATTACTCTGCTCCTTTCCACCACTTGTATACTGTCGGCTTGCTTAATCCAGTATCACGAATACAGTCGGCTTTTGTTCCAATATGTGTAGCTTGCCATTCTTCAACTATTTTCTGCTTGTCTGGTCTACCACCATTCGTGCATTCTCCCATTTCCACCTTAAAGGCTCTCTGATTGTTCATGTACTTGATATGAACCGCCTGCTTTCTTCCGTTCCTCTTATTTGGCGGTATGACAACTTTCGTCTGCTTCTCTATCCATTCTCGGCTTGCCATAGTCGAAAGTAGCTTGTTATCAGCTTTGAGGGCTTTCAATGCGTCCTTTACATCTTCCCTTGTAAAATGGTTGTCCTCATCATCTGTAAGGCTCTCCAGATGCTCCAAAAATGAATAGGCATCTTGCCTTATTCGTCTTTCAGATATGCCACATTTCAAGCCATAGGCACACAATGCCATAATTGAGAAGTACCTACCGCCTACCTTTACTTCGGTAAAAATCTTGTTCTTCCACCACTCATAAAGGGCTTCATTACATACCCATGTGCCTTTTTTCTTCGGTCTGCCCTCTACAACTCGCTCTTGATACCACTCTGGGTACAGCTTCTTTGCTTCGTCCAGTGACAGCTTACTCTTTTCTTTCTTCGGCTTCTCTGTAAGTACCGATAAATCAACCTTACAGTTCGGTATGCTGTCCTTTATATCTTCCAGAGTATAGCGGTTATCCGACATCTTATAGGCTTTCACTGGGAAGTCTGCCCCCAGCTTGCTCTGGCTCCCAACACACCTAAAGCCTTGATAGATACCTGTTATATCTGGGCTGTCTGGTCTGATACTGCTCGTATCGTTCCATAGTCTGCGGATAAATGCTTCTTTCAGCTCCGCAAGGGTATCTTCCAGATTATGATACAACTGTACTGGCTCTTTCAAAAAGTAATAGGCATGGACACCCTTTCCAGAACTCACAAGGTAAGTCGGTCGGAGCTGTACTCCGTTCCCGAACTGCTTCAAGAGGTTCTTCAACTGCTGTTTTCCGACATAATCAATATCTATTGCAACCGCATACAGTTCATGTGCGTTCTGCTTCGTGTGTGTCTTGCCATAGAACGTGATAGGCGGTATCAGTCCGAACTCGTCCCCTATGACCTTATCAAGCATATTCAGACTATCATCTATAACCCACTGCTTCGTTCTTCCCTTTCCAGATGGTCTTATCTGGGTTGCAATCACATTTCCTTTTCCGTCATGCTCTGCACTCTGTAAGCTCCCCTCTGGGAACAAGTCACGATAGAACTCATGGGGGCTGACCTCTGGAAAACCTCTCTCCAACATCAGCTCCTCTTTATCCCTATATACCTTTCTCCACTCATACATTGTTTTTGTATTTCTACGCATATTTTTCTCCTACTTAGATATATTATATAATATACTGCCCTTACTCCGCCTGACCGCTAATCTTATCAATAGATTTTTGCACCTTTTTCTCTCAAGTATAAGGGAGTGCCTTTTTGGTGTCAATATCTACACCTCACTCCCTCTCGCCTTGACCGCTAATCTTATCAATGAGTTTTTTTTACCTTTTTCCGTCAAGTATAAGGGAGTGCCTTTTTGGTGTCAATATCTACACCTCACTCCCTCTCGCCCTTATCGCTTATCTTATCAATGAATTTATTGCACCTTTTTGACCTCTAAAAAAAGGGAGTGAATTAAGAATATCTCATCCTCACTTCACTCCCTCTTATTTTCATCACTACTCTTACCAATATTTCAGTATTTTCTACTTAGCATCACGAAGAGTTCCTTTCCATACTGCGTATTCGTCACCTTTCTCATCAGTTGCGGTTAATATTGCTTCACAATATGGATTTGATGGTGGATTCGGAGTCGTATATACATAGCTTCGAGAATTAGTTCCTGTATACCCATTATGATCTTCTTCATTTGTATGCCAACTATTTACTCCTTCAGCTCTTGTTACAAGTTTACTGGATTTTAATTTTAATGGATTAGACGTCATAGATGCCTTAACTGTGTACTGCGGTCTTCCAGATGAATCTAAACCATCATAAAAATACTCCATACTTCCTAAAATTCTATTTTCAATATCTAAAGCTGTAGCAGGAATAGGTTCTCGAGAAGAAATTGTGTTTTTTCCATCACACGCAAAATATACTTTATCCAGCAAAACAGATTCTCCATTAGTTGAACGAGTCACCGATTCTACCGCCTCGGTTTCAGCAGGAGCTGTATCTGCTGCAAAACTAACCATATTCATAGCCATCATCATTATTGCTGCCAAAGCTAACGCTACAGATCTGCGAATATTTCTCATTAATTTTCCTCCTATGTCAATGTATTTTTATAGCATCTAAAGCAACAAGTACATTGGCATCCCCTCCTTTTTGTTTTACTATACTATATTTTCAACAAAAAAACATTAATTATATATAACATTTTTATAAAACTTTACTTGACAAATAAATAATATAACACTATCAAAAACGTCCCAATATTACAGACCATACCGCCCCAAAACAGGTATATCTTCAAGCCCTCATATCTGAAAAAGCTGTTTTTGCTTTCCTCCAGCTCCCGGACTTTCTGCTTCATTACGCTTGTAAGCGTATCAGACTGCTTTTCAAGAGCTTTTGTTGCCTTCTGTACCGCCTCTATATTCGCCTGTAACGCCTTTTTTACCTCTTGGACGGTACTTTCTCTGACCTCATCTCTCAGGCTCCCAATTCCGGCTGATATGGCGTTCTGAAGTAGTTCGTTGCTGTTCTCTAACTGCTCGACTTGCTTCTTCAGCTCGCTGATGAGCTGCCTGCTCAGCTCGGCGTCTCTCTGCCTGTTCTGCTCTGCCCTTGCTTGTCCTTGATTTGACTGCTTCATCAATTCCTCGCAGCTCTCGCTCGACAAAGCTAAGGCTTCCTTCAGCAGGCTGTTCTCCAGCTCTGTCCGGCTCTGACGGTTCAGTTCTTGGAGCTGTTCTCTCGGACTTGCCTGCTCTGACTTCTGCTGTTCGTGCATTTCTCTCAAACTCATGCTCCAGTTCCTCCTTTCCAAAACCCATGTTGTAGTATTTTTCCAGCTTATTATTACGAATTTTGCAAGCCTTTTCCCCTGCCTGCTCCCTTGCTAAGTCGGTATATGTGATGTACTTGTGGCTGTCCTGCCAGTCCACTCCGTACCCTCTTTCATTCATCAGCCGGATAAAGGTTTCCCGGCTGGTCGCTGTTTCCTTACAGTCCAGGACTGCCAGGGCAATGTCCTGGACATAGCTTTTCACTTTCCCCTGCTCCGCCTGCTTCAGAAGCTGGTACGTCTCTTTTTTCCATGCCACTGTTTCCTCACGTTCCGCTCCTTCAAAGGTCTTTCCCTTTTCTGAGACGTGTAGCCCCTGCTCCCTGCTCTGTGCGTTGCACCGCTCCTTCAGCTCCTGCAGGTCGGCGCTGCTCCACTGCAGCTTGTGCCCGTCCTCAAAATTGACGGAATTGACGATAAAGTGCGTATGGATATGGTCTTTGTCCTTATGGGTAGCCACAAGCACCTCAAACCCTTTCCATGCCGGCGTATTCTCTGCAAGCTGTAAGGCGTTCCTGTGTGCCTGCTCCGGCGTGATTTTCTCGTCCTTATGGTAGCTCTGGACAAAGTGCTTGTATGTCCTTCCCCCGGTTTTCTCCCATAGTTCCTTGGTGGCTTGCATTTCGTCCTTTACTGTATCTGGTTCACAGTGCAGACCGCTGACAAGCTTATCCTCTGTCTTTTCCTCTTTTGTCACATAGTCCAGTGCTTGCCCTATGCCTGCTTTTGAAGATACTGCTTTAATAACTGCCATACTTCTCTCACCTCTTTCATGGTGTTAGGAAGCTCTTGCTTATAGTCCACATATCCATTTTCATTCAGCTTCTTGGCTATCTGGTTCAGATTGTTGCCTTGCCTTTTCAGCTCTGGATATATCTCTTTCAGTCCGTCCAGATTGACAATGTTCGACTGTGTGAGGGCTTCAATGATATATTGCTGTTGGCTCTTTCCAGACTGCTCTACTTTTTCTTTTATCTGTGCAAGTTCTTCCTCTGACACTCTTATAACTATCTGCTTCGGTCTTGTCCTATTCATTGATGAAGTCCTCTCTTTCCTTTACCCACTTCTTAATGAGTTCGATTTCCTCGTTCATGTTCGGCTCTTTCTCTGGCTTCCAGTCCGCTCTCATGTCTTTCAGTTCTTCCAGTGCTTCTTCTAAGTCTGCCTTATAGCTTTCTAAATCTTCTTTTTCGCTTGCTATATATTCATCAACACTATTGTAACAAGGCACACACTCATAGCTTGTAAAATCATCATTATACTTGTGGTACACAATGTCTTTCCATTCATCACTTGGCTCTGCTATGTTCTGTTTAGTAATTTCAATGTCGGATTTTATTGTCTCTACGTTCTCCAACATATCCAGATAATGCTCTGGTTCATAACCCAAATTCAATAAGTGATTCAGCAGTGTAGGCTCTGGGAACATTCCGAACCAACAACGCTCGAACCACTGGTCAGCATAATCTCTTTCATCACTTCCATTGGAGTAAGTACCGCCCACCAAATCTCCGACAAAATTCTCTATCAGCTCTCCGATTGTCAGACCATGCTTCCCACACTTTCTCGCCAGTCGGTCACAATCTGCGTCCGACAATTTCACTGTGATTTTTCTCTCTCTGATTGTCTCAATTTCTTTCTGCTGTTCCTCGCCCCAACTCATGCTTTTACCTCTCTTTCTTCTTGGCTATCACTCAACAATTTACCGCATATCTGCGGTCACTCAAAGGGGGATTGAAGGGGGGCTTTGCCACCCTCACAAGTTCTAAAGTGTAGCCGTTAGGCTATCACTTTAGGGAACTTGCAATATATCCGCTACACATAATATAGCAGAGTGATAGCCACTTGTCAAGCGGATATATTCGTGCGTGGATTTCGCCAGAAATACAGTGGAGCTTACTTCCTCTTGGGCGACTTTGGAAGTGTAGGAGGGAGACAGTCAAGGGCTTGTTTTTTATCTGCAGTATGAGCTTCGGCTTGCCGATCAGCGAATGCAGCAGATAAAAAATGGTCGCAGACCACCCTTTACTTTCTTCCGCCGGAACAGACAATGAAGCACAAGGGGAAGTGACGGAACGGACGGACAGCCGTTTCCCCCTCCGGCATGATAGCCAACAAAAAAGAGTATCAAGGGTAAACGCTGCGGTCTTTCGACCGCCCTTGACACTCTTTTCCTTATGGCTCTGATAATAAACAAGGGGAAATGGCTTCTTGTGGCATTTCTGCCACTATGGTATAATGGGCAACGCTACCACCCCTATACAGGTACAGAAAGGGGGTGTGCCACCATGAGTATATTTTCGTCTTTCTTACTCTCTGTCTTGGCAAGTGTAGTCGCCTACTACATCTGCAAATGGCTGGACGGAGATAAATAGGCGGTAGCCAGCCTAAGGCATAAGCCACCTTGCCACAACGGAATAGAAAAGCCCCGGAGGTCGCAACTCCGGGGCTTTTTGCGTGCCACAATGAGCACTTTCGTCTTTCTTGCCTACTGGCATTATAGCATATGCCTTTCAGCATTTCAAGTATGCCCTACTTCCACCACTTATAAACCGTATGCTTTGCAAGTCCTGTCTCTCGGATGCGGGAGTTTGACACCTTTCCGAATGAAAAACAGCGTATAAGCCGCATGAATGCTTATATTTTTTTGTCAAATTTGTTGTTTTTATATATAGGCTTTTTCGGCTTTTTATGCTATAATGGTATTGAGGTGAAAAAATTGAAGGTCAATACATCAAAATCAAAAAACGCT
>OODC01001755.1_pt1 | contig 9482 bp, 10 predicted proteins | sample 1671711 | NCBI WGS metagenome assembly OODC01 (sample SAMN06348184, study PRJEB24527) | human gut metagenome | reverse complement strand
CCCAGATGATGATCGCCACCATCCACGGCGACCTGCCCGTGAAAAAGGGCCAGAAGCTGGCCGGCACCCGCATCATCCCGCTGGTGATCGAGCAGGAGAAGATGGATGCCATGCAGGCTGCGGCAGGCAGCGAACCCATCCTGAACGTGCTGCCTTTCCACCCGAAAAAGTTTGCGGTCATCACCACCGGCAGTGAGGTATTCAAGGGACGCATCGAGGACAAATTCACCCCCATTCTGGTGGGCAAGCTGGCCGAATACGGCTGCGAAATGACCTATCACAAAACCTGCGACGATGACCCCGCCGGGATCACCGCCGCCATTCTGGAAGCAAAGGCCGCAGGCTGCGAGCTGATCTTTACCACCGGCGGCATGAGCGTAGACCCCGACGACCGCACGCCGCTTGCCATCAAGAACACCGGTGCCGAGATCATCACCTATGGCGCACCGGTGCTGCCGGGTGCCATGTTCCTTGTGAGCTATCTGGACGGTGTGCCGGTGTGCGGTCTGCCCGGCTGCGTGATGTACGCCAAGCGCACCATTTTTGACCTGCTGCTGCCGCGCCTGCTGGCCGACGACCCCATCACTGCCGAGGACATTGCCCGGCTGGGCGAGGGCGGGCTGTGCTTAGGCTGCGCCGAATGCCACTGGCCCAACTGCGGCTTCGGGCATTACTGAAACCCTCTCAGTCAAAGCCTTACGGCTTTGCCAGCTCTCCCAAAGGGGAGAGCTTTATCAAGGTAAAAATTATGAGCGAAACAAAACTTTCTCATTTTGATGCGTCCGGCAGCGCTGTGATGGTGGATGTGAGCGAAAAGCCCGTCACTGCACGGCAGGCTGTGGCCCGCGGCATCATCACTATGAATGCGGCAGCCTTTGCCGCTGTTCGGGACGGCACCGCCCAGAAGGGCGACGTGCTTGGCGTGGCCCGCATTGCAGGCATCATGGCGGCCAAGCGCACCAGCGAGCTGATCCCCCTGTGCCATCCGCTGCCGCTGAGCAAGCTGACTGTGGATTTTCACCTTCTGCCCGAACAGCAGGCCGTAGAGGCCGTGTGCACCGCCAGGACCATCGGTGTGACCGGCGTGGAAATGGAAGCTCTGACCGGCGTTTCTGCCGCGCTGCTCACCATCTACGATATGTGCAAGGCCGTGGATAAGGGCATGGAGCTGGGCGAGATCCACTTGGTCGAGAAGACCGGCGGCAAGAGCGGGCACTATGTGCGGGCCGAGGGCGGCTATGTTTGATGCATACGGCCGCAATATCCACTATCTGCGCCTTTCGGTCACCGACCTGTGCAACCTGCGCTGCCGCTACTGTATGCCGGACGGCGTGCCAAAGCTGGCCCACGAAGATATTCTGACCTATGAGGAATTTCTGCGGCTGGCTGCGCTGTTCGCCCAGTGCGGCATCGACACGGTGCGCATCACCGGCGGTGAACCGCTGGTGCGCCGGGGCGTGGAACAACTGACGGCGGGCCTGAAAGCCATTCCCGGCATCCGCCGCGTTGCCCTTACCACCAACGGCGTGCTGCTGGCCCAGAAGCTGCCCGCCCTGCTGGCGGCGGGCCTTGACAGCGTGAACATCAGCCTTGACACCTTGCACCCGGAGACCTTCCGGCGCATCACCGGCAAAGACGAGCTTGCCGCCGTGCAAAACGGCATCCGGGCGGCCCTTGCCAGCGGCATTCCGGTCAAGCTGAACTGTGTGCCGCAGCCCGGCGTGAACGAGGGCGAGCTGGAAAGCCTTGCTGCCTTCGCACAGGAGCATCCGCTGCAGGTGCGCTTTATTGAGATGATGCCCATTGGCTTTGGTGCCGGGCTGCCCGGCCTTTCCGGCCCGAAACTGCTGGAGCGCTTTTGCCGCCGCTGGCCGCAGCTGCAGCCGGTGACCGGTGCGGCCTTTGGCGATGGGCCGGCGGTGTATTATTCTGCGCCCGGCTGGCGCGGCAGCATCGGGTTGATCGCTGCCGTGCACGGCAAATTCTGCGCTTCCTGCAACCGGGTGCGGCTGACAAGTCAGGGCTTTCTGCGTCCGTGCCTTGCCAGCGAATCCGGCACCGACCTGCGTGCTCTGCTGCGCAGCGGCGCGGACGACGCGGCCCTTTTGCAGGCCATTCAAAACACGATTCTGGCAAAACCCCGGGAACATCACTTCGGCCAAGGCTCCATGCCCGCCACACGAGGGATGTACCGGATCGGAGGATAACACAAATTTATGGGTAAAATTCTGGCTATCTGCACAAGCCCCCGGCGCGGCACCTTGAAAACGCCGGTGCCGTCCGCTGTTCTCACCCCGGAGTGGGGTATTGTGGGCGATGCCCACGGCGGCAGCTGGCACCGGCAGGTCAGCCTGCTGAGCGCGGAAAAAATTGAAGCTTTCCGTCAAAAGCTCTGGGTGGACTACGGTGCCTTTGGCGAAAATCTGGTGGTGGAAGGGTTCGATCTTGCCACCCTGCCGGTGCCCAGCTTTTTTGCCATTGGGGATGCCGTGCTGGAAATGACCCAGATCGGCAAGGAGTGCCACAGCGACTGCGCCATCCGCCAGCAGACCGGCGACTGCATCATGCCGCGGGAGGGCGTGTTCGCACGGGTGGTAAAAGGCGGCACCATCCACACCGGCGACGAGATGAGGCTGCTGCCCACCCCGGCAGACCTGCCCCTGCGCGCGGCGGTGATCACCCTTTCCGATAAGGGCAGCCGCGGCGAACGGGAGGACAAAAGCGGCCCACTCATTGTGGAGATGCTCACCGCCACAGGCTACAAGGTGGAGGAAGCGCTGCTTCTGCCGGACGATGCCGCCCAGCTCAAAACCCAGCTGCTGCGCCTTGCGGATGCCCGTCAGGTGAACCTGATCCTCACCACCGGCGGCACCGGCTTTGCACCCCGGGATATCACCCCGGAGGTGACTTTGAGCGTAGCCGAACGCAACGCGCCCGGCATTGCCGAGGCCATGCGGTACCATAGCCTTACCATCACACCGCGCGGGATGCTGAGCCGCGGTGTCAGCGTGCTGCGCGGCAAGACCCTGATCGTGAACCTGCCGGGCAGCCCTAAGGCCGTAAAAGAAAACCTCGAGTACATCCTGCCCAGCCTTGCGCACGGCATCCGCCTTGCCGCCGGGCTGGACGGCGAATGCGCCCGGAAGTAAAAAAGTATCCCGGTGGGCGGCACCGCATCCTGTACCGTATCAAATGCAAAGATTCATTTTAAAAACAGGAGCGCTTATCATGAACAACACTAAAATTTCCCGCCGCAGCTTTCTGGCTGCTGCCGGTATCGCCGGTGCCGCTGCGGCCCTGACCGCCTGCGGCTCCTCCGCTTCCAGCACTGCACCTTCCGTGGCAGGCTCTGCCGCTGCTTCTTCTGAAGCTACCGGTGGATCCATGGAGCTGATCGTGTTTGCCGCCGCCTCCCTCACCGAGACCCTCACCGCCATCGGCGAGATCTACTCTGCCGAGAACCCCGGCGTGACCTTCAGCTTCAACTTCGACTCCTCCGGCACCCTCAAGACCCAGATCCAGGAAGGCGCGGACTGCGACCTGTTCATCTCCGCCGGTCAGAAGCAGATGAACCAGCTGGACAGCACCGCTTCCGCCGATGTGAACACCGAAGGACTGGACTTCGTGGACAACGATTCCCGCGTGGACCTGCTGGAGAACAAGGTCGTTCTGTGCGTGCCCGAGAATGGCGATAAGGGCATCGACAGCTTCGATTCTCTGGCCGAGCACCTCAAGGCCGGGGACATTCTGTTCTGCATGGGCAACAGCGATGTGCCCGTGGGCCAGTACACCCAGAAGATCCTTTTCTACTACGATCTGGACGAGGAAGCACTGGCCGCAGCCGGTGTCATCACCTACGGCTCCAACGTCAAGGAGGTCACCACCCAGATCACCGAAGCCAGCGTGGATGCCGGTGTCGTGTACTGCACCGATGCCTACAGCGCAGGCCTGACCCCCGTGGATGAGGCCACCAAGGAGATGTGCGGTCAGGTCATCTATCCTGCCGCCGTGCTGAAGGCCGCCCCCAACGCCGAGGCTGCCAGGGAGTTTCTGGCCTATCTGCAGACCGACCGCGCCGCGACCGTGTTCGAGAGCGTGGGCTTCACCGCACTGTAAATTCGTTGTTTTTCAGAGCTTCCCCTCCGGGGGAAGCCTTTTTATTCGGAGGTATCATTTATGGACTGGTATCCCCTTTGGAACAGCCTGCGCATCGCCCTCGTCAGCTGTGCGGCGGTGTTCTTCCTTGGCATTTTTGCCGCCTACTATATTGCCAAGCTGCCGCGCACTGTCAAGGGCGCGCTGGACGTGGTGCTCACCCTGCCCATGGTGCTGCCGCCCACGGTGGTGGGCTATTTTCTACTGCTTTTGTTCGGCGCAAAGCGGCCGCTGGGTGCCTTTTTCATGGAGCATTTCGGCGTGAAGCTGGTCATGAACTGGTACAGTGCCATCTTTGCATCCATCGTGGTGGCCTTTCCGCTGATGTACCGCACGGCGCGCGGCGCGTTTGAAAGCTTTGACGAAACGCTGGCATGGTCGGCGCAAACGCTGGGCCAGTCGGACGTGTGGATCTTCTGGCGGGTGCGGATGCCCTGCTGCCGTCAGGGCATTCTGGCCGGCACGGTGCTGGCCTTTGCCCGCGCGCTGGGCGAGTACGGTGCCACCAGCATGATCGCAGGCTACACCCCCGGCAAGACCGCCACCATTGCCACCACCGTGTACCAGCTGTGGCGCACCAACGACGAAGCCGGTGCCATGCGCTGGGTGCTGGTGGATATCGTGATCTCGGCAGTGGTGCTGCTGGCCGTGAATCTGCTGGAGAAAAAACAGAAAGCAGGTGGCCGCGCATGAGTCTTGAAGTGAACATTACCAAAAAGCTGGATGGCTTTACCCTTCACGCCAACTTTGCCGCGCGCAGCACCGCCACAGCCATTCTGGGCGCGTCCGGCTGCGGCAAAAGCATGACCCTGCGCTGCATTGCCGGTATCGTAAAGCCGGATGCGGGCCGCATCGTACTGGACGGCCGGGTGCTGTTTGACAGCGCCCAGCACATCGACCTGCCGCCGCAGCAGCGCGGCGTGGGCCTGCTGTTCCAGAACTACGCACTGTTCCCCAACATGACCGTGGAGCAGAACGTGCTCTGCGGCCTGAAAGCCGAAAAAGACAAGGCCGCCCGCAAGGCCCGCTGCGCCGAAATGCTGCAGGCCATGCGGCTGGAATCCCTTGCCAAGCGCTACCCGGCCCAGCTTTCCGGCGGACAGCAGCAGCGCACCGCGCTGGCACGCATCCTTGTGGGCAGGCCCAAAATTCTGATGCTGGACGAGCCGTTCAGTGCGCTGGACAGCTACCTGCGCGAGGAAGTGGAGGGCGAAGTGGGCAGCCTGCTGGCCGGGTTTGGCGGCACGGCGCTGCTGGTCACCCACAACCGTGACGAAGCCTACCGCCTGTGCCGGGATATGATCGTGATGGATGGCGGGCAGGTGCTGCGCACCGGCGGCACCAAAGAGGTGTTTGCAGACCCGCAGAGCACCACCGCTGCACGGCTGACCGGCTGCAAGAACATTCTGTCCTGCACCCGCGTGGATGCCCACACCGTGCGCCTGACCGGCTGGGATGCGCCCCTTCACCTTGCCGCCGAGGTGCCGGAAACCTGCACCGCCGTGGGCATCCGTGCCCACGACTTTGCCCCCTGCGCACCAACTGCGCCGAACGCTCTGCCGGTGCAGCTGAACTCCACCAGCGAGAATCCCTTTGACTGGAACCTGATCTTTATTGCGCCGGACGGCACCACCCGCCTATGGTGGAAGGTGAGCAAGACGAACCTGACCGCTGCGTCGCCGGAGGCACCGGCGTTTCTGGGCACTGCACCGCAGAACATCATGCCGCTGGGGTGACGGACAGTGCAAAAACCGCCCTGAAGGGCGCTGTGGGTAGCAGCGGATTTGCAAAGCCGCACAGCATATTCCCCGGCCAGAAAGCCGGATAAAACAAAAAGCGCGTACATTCGGCAGTTTGCCAAAATGTACGCGCTTTGATTTGTGCATTATTCTGGTATTCCTGTTTTTTTGTGGATCGCCTCGCGGTAGCGCCATGCGATCATACCGCTGATGAACGGATACGCTGTGCGGTGGGTGTGCACCTCGTTGATGGCAAGGCTGTGCAGCAGGCAATTCTTCCGCCCGGCGGCGCTGCCCAAAAAGCGGGCGTTTTTCTTTTGGATTGCTGTGCTTGGCACTTGTTTTTGTATTTTTCATGCTTTTATCCGGTCGTTTCAGTGTCAATTCCAACGTTCTGGGCATAAAATGGTATTATAGCTAATATTATCACACTTCGCAGTTTTCTGTAATAAACATCCCGGTATTCATCGGCCTGCGGTCTGCCCTGCAAACTCCGGCTGTGCAGGGCCGTTTTTCTGTGGTATACTGGTACTGGAAGCAGCCCGCCGCTGCGGGCACTTTTTTGAAAAGCATTCACGCAAACTTCACAGCTTTTTTTTATTCTTGCTGTATGATATTCTGGTCAAGAAGTCTATTATTGAGGAAGGTGTCTGTATTATGGCTAAGATCCTGATCGTTGACGATGAGCCGCGCATCCGCGAGCTGATCCGCGAACATTTACAATATTCCGGTTATATCTGTGAAGAAGCCGCTGACGGCACAGCTGCGCTGACCCAGCTTTCCGGCGGAGCCTTCGATCTGGTCATTCTGGACCTGATGATGCCGTTCATGGACGGTATGACCTGCCTGCGGGAGATGCGCGCCCGCCACATCAACACGCCGGTCATCATCCTGACCGCCCGCGGCGAGGAATATGACAAGCTGGCCGGCCTGGAGAGCGGTGCCGACGACTACGTTGTCAAGCCCTTCTCTCCCCGTGAGCTGGTAGCCCGCGTCAAGGCCGTGCTGAACCGCACCATGCCCAAGCCCGCCGCTGCCTCCGACACCATGACCTTTGGTGAGCTGACCATCGACACGGCCAGCCACACGGTGCGCGTTTCCGGCGAGGAGGTGGCCCTGACCCCCAAGGAGTTCGACCTGCTGGTGTTCCTTGCTTCCAACAAGGGCATCGCCCTCAGCCGTGAAAAGATCCTGCAGAAGGTGTGGAACTACGACTACTTTGGCGAGGACCGCACCGTGGATACCCATGTCAAAATGCTGCGGGGCCATCTGGGCAAGTGCCGCAGCTACATTGCTACCGTGTGGGGCATCGGCTACAAATTCGACCCCGACGCAACGCGCTGATAAAGGAGCGGAGGATTCATGCGGCACCATCACTCCCCCGGCATCCGCGGCCAGCTGATGTGGTTTTTGTGTTGTATCTGTCTGTTCCTGCTGGCACTGGTGTGGTTTCTGTCCACCCAGCTGCTGGAACCGCTGTACACCAAGCACATTGAAAAACAGCTGACCACTCAGGCAGAAAGCATCACCGCCGAGCTGGACAAGGCTATTGCAAACGGCGAAGCCCTTTCGGCATGGTCTTTTGGCCATCTTACGGTCAACACCACGTTTTTTGACCGGCTTGCCACCCAGCTGTACGCCAGCGGTTCGCTGAACAGCTTCTGTGTGGATATTTCCGATACCACCATGCGCACGATCTATAAGATCGAGAACCAGTCCTACTGCAACCTGCACGAAACGCTGCTCTCGGATTCCGCCAACAACGATATGATCGTTTCCACCGCTGTGGCCATGCGCAAGAAATGCCGCACCACCGGCGGCTTTGTGCAGACCCTGAATCCGCCGCGGCTCTCCGGCTCGGCACAGCTGCTGGTAGGGCGCAACACCTCCGGCGGCGAGTACACCGTTCTGGTCACTACCAGCCTTGTGCATGTGGCTGAAGCCGGCAAGGTGCTGAGCACCGTGCTGCCCATGGCAGCGGCGCTGATCTTTGCCTTTGCCATGACGGCGGCATGGCTGTTCAGTGAGTGGTTCACAAAGCCGCTGCGCCAGCTTTCCAGCGCTGCCCGCCAGATGGCCATGGGCAACTATGCCGTGCAGGTGGATACCCGCCGCAGCGATGAGCTGGGCGATCTGGCCCGGGACTTCAACCACATGGCAAGCGAGGTGCAGCATTCTTCGCAGATGCAGCGCGACCTGCTGGCCAACGTCTCCCACGACCTGCGCACCCCGCTGACCCTTATCAAGGGCTATGCCGAGACGGTGCGCGACATTACCGGCGACGACAAGGCCCACCGCGATGAGCAGATGAACATTATCGTGGACGAGACCGACCGCCTGACCGCACTGGTCTCCAGCGTGATGGAGCTGAGCAAGGTGACCAGCGGTGCCGACAAATGCGAGCGCGTGCACTTTGATATGGGCCAGCTGTGCGACGAGGTGAGCGAACGGTACGATGCCATCTGCGCCCAGAACGGCTGGCAGCTCCAGCTGGAGCTGCCGGACGAGGAACTGCCCGTTTACGCAGACCCCAACATGATGCAGCGCGCACTGCATAACCTGCTGGGCAACGCCATGCACCATATCGGCAAAGACGGCATCTTCATCCTGCGGGCCCAGCGCTGCACCGAGGGCGTGCGGATCGAGGTGGAGGACCACGGCCCCGGCATCTCTGCCGACGACCTGCCCTATATCTTTGATCGGTACTACCGCTCCCGTTCGGACGCCGGCAAGCAGGGCACCGGTCTGGGCCTTTCCATCACCAAGGCCATCTTCCAGCAGCACGGCTTCCGCTTTGGTGTGCAGAGTGCCATCGGCATGGGCACTACGTTCTGGTTCATCATGAACGACCTGCCCGCCAATGCAGCCGAGATGGCCGGGCAGGAATAATCAGGAATAATTTTAAAGCCGGGATGACCGTGTGGTCGTCCCGGCTTTTGCTTTTTCTATAGAGCATCGTTTCTGCCCGCAATGCTGCGGCCATTCCGAATGATTTACTGGCTGGAATCTGCTGTGCGATAAATTCCGAATGTATTATCCGGTGCGGGCATTTCCACCCGGGAGGCACGATCATTCACAGCCCACATCATCCAGCCCATTGCAGCCAGTGCCGCCAGAATGATGATCCATTTGACAAAATTCGGCAGTTTTTTCATAGAAGATCCTTCAAATCCGTTTTATACTTTATTTTATATTTTCCGCTTTTATTCCGGTCTGCAAAGCTTCCGTGCACATCTGAGCAGCTCTTCGGCCTGCTGGCTGTCCAGCTGCTTCACCCATGCACCGCGCGCTGCTGCGCCCTCGCCGGTGCTGCCCGCTTCCGCAAAGCAGGCAAGATCCGAGTCGGTGCGGCTCTGCCAGGGCGAAAAGCCTTCCGGCGCGATGTGTGCGCCAAGGCGGCAGTCCAGCACAGCCGTTTTACCGGTGGGCCGCCACGGCCTGCCCAGAAACACCGTGCCTGTCGGGCAGTTGTCCGAGACAAAATCGCAGTCCCAGAACACAAAGCCAAGGCCGTTCGCACCGCCGGACGGCGCTGTGACGTAGCTTGCAGGCAGGTGGTTATTCACGGTGCGGATGGTGCACTGCTCA
>OODC01001749.1_pt1 | contig 9491 bp, 9 predicted proteins | sample 1671711 | NCBI WGS metagenome assembly OODC01 (sample SAMN06348184, study PRJEB24527) | human gut metagenome | reverse complement strand
AGATTTTTTACTATTTTCACAATAATATTATCCTGATCAAGATAAACCGCATCAATAGCAAATCGCATAAAGCACATATGAATGCTGTTTGTTGAAACAAGAAGAAGCCCGCTTCCATGAGGAAGCGGTTTTCTCATCATAAGCCCGCAGAAACGGCCAAGCCATGTATCAGCCCTTTCCACCTGAATTTGAACGCTTGGAAAATCTTCCTTGCTAAAAGTCCAATATTCGAGCATAGACTCTCCTTTGCGTCAATGATATTAAAATATCCCTTTATCCTATTGTCTGTTTTAGCGATAACAAGGATGGCAGCAATACGACGACGAATATGGAGGGAAAAATGCAGAAAACGAGAGGGAATACCATTTTTACCGGCGCCTTCATTGCCAATGTCCTTGCTCTCTGTCTTCTGATATTTCTCATATTATCCGCCTGAATCTTCAATGTATCCGACATGGAAGCCCCCAGCTTTTCCGACTGGGTCACTGACATGACAAAAAGGTAAATATCCTGAATATCACAGCGTTCAGCCATAAACTTCATAGACCTCGCGCGTGTCATACCCATGCGAATATCGCGGAGCATCCAGCGAAATTCGTCAATGAGCGGGCCTTCCATGCGCTCAACAACCTTCTTTAAAGCTCCGTCAAAGGAAAGTCCTGCCTGCACTGAAATAGAAAGAAGATCCAAAACATCGGGCAGTTGCCGGGTAATCAAATCCTGCCTTCTTCGAATAATATGATTCAAAACTCCGAACGGAATCAGCCCACCTATAATCATGCCGATCCATATGGTAAGAAGCCCGCTTATAAAAGTGCGATTCTCATTTGCTGCATAACGAAAGGCTATACCCCCTCCTGCCACCATGCAGAGAAACCAGATTCCGGCCATCGGCCTCACATGCCAGATGCCCCGCTTTCCGGCAAGCATGATGCGATGCTGCATCAGTTTAGGAATTGCTGACGGTGTAAAGTAAGAAAATATAGCAGCAATATTGCTGATAAGCTTGACAACCGTTCTTTGAAGGAAAGGTGTTTTTTTCAGTTCTTCTGCCCTGTCAGCACTCAGATCATGCTTCGTTTGATTCCCGGCATACTCTCCCAGCCTCTTTTTTACGCCGCGAGCCTCTCCCGAAGAATGGAGAAAAAGAAAAGCAAGCATCAAAAAGATGACAGTCGCGATAAATGCAGATAGCAAGAGGATCATCATTCACCCTCCTCGGAGAAGTTCAAGGATCCCCCACGCATGAGATCTCTCGGAAGCTCTACATTATGAGCTTTAAACTTAGAAAGAAACTGAGGCTGAAGTCCTGTCGGTTCAAAGACCCCCAGTGCTTTACCGCTGTCGTCAAATCCGGTCTGACGATAACGATACAGATCCTGCAGGACAATAACGTCCCCCTCCATTTTCTGTACTTCTGTTATGTACGTTATCTTTCTGGAGCCATCCTGAATACGAGCCTGATGCACAATGAGATCTAATGCTGAAGAGATCTGATCTCTGATTGCACGGACAGGAAGTTCCAGGCCGGACATCAGCACCATCGTTTCCAGACGGCTCAGAACATCTCTCGGGCTGTTGGCATGTGCTGTCGTCAGGGATCCATCATGACCTGTATTCATAGCCTGCAGCATATCGAGCGCTTCGCCGCTTCTCGCTTCGCCTACGATGATACGGTCAGGACGCATACGAAGTGCGTTTTTAACTAAATCACGGATCGTAATGGCACCTTTTCCTTCAATGTTAGCCGGCCTGGCTTCAAGCGTCACAACATGCGGCTGCTCCAGACGAAGTTCTGCGGCATCTTCGATTGTTACAATACGTTCATCCGAAGGAATGAAGGAAGAAAGGACATTCAGTGTCGTCGTCTTACCGGAACCGGTACCGCCACTGACCATAATATTCAGCTTGGCTTTAACGCATCCCCGAAGGAAACGCGCCATATCTTCAGAAAGCGTCCCGAAAGAAACAAGATTTTCAATCGAAAGAGGCGTCTGGGAAAACTTGCGGATCGTAATGCAGGGCCCAATCAGTGACAATGGCGGAATAATAATATTGACACGCGATCCATCAGGAAGCCTGGCATCGACCAAGGGAGATGCCTCATCAATATGACGCCCTAATGGAGCCACAATTTTTTCCACAATAGACATTAAATGGGCATTATCATGGAACTGCGCATTTGTAAGATGCAGTTTGCCCATCTGTTCCACATATACCTGCTTTGGCCCATTGACCATGACTTCTGTGACGGAATCGTCCTTCAGAAGAGGTTCTATCGGTCCAAGACCAAGGATTTCATCACAGATATCAGAAACAAGGCGCGCTCTTTCACCACGTGGTACAGCAAACGGGTTTTCACTCAGGACTCTTTCCACATAAGTGGAAATCAGCGCTTCCACTTCCTGACGGCTGTGATTCGTTCCTTCAAAGAGCTGCTGCTGTTCAGAAGTCATTTCATCGACGATTCTGCGATGCACTGCAATCTTCAGATCCTGATATCCCTGCTCAATGATTTTATCAGTACGTCCCGCAAAGATCTTGCCGTTATTTTTATTTTCCTTTTTCCCAAGACGTTCAAGCAGTGTCACTGTTTCCACCCCCTGTCATTAATTTTAAAAAGCACAATCACCATCTATAATCCGCAAATACGGTTTACAGAACCTTACGAGTCTGAAGCCGAACCATTCTCATCATACATATAATAATTGATACTATAGCTCTCAGGAATCCCAACACCCAGCCCAGTCAGCAGATTGACAAATGCATACTGTTTATTCAGGACCGTATCAATGCGAACGTGAATAGAATCCGGCGGTGCCCCATTAGCAGGTGATTTTCTCGTATTATCGATCTGTATATCTTTAAAAGTATACAGATTTGTCATATGAGCATCTTCAATAGTCTCACGATAGCGGTCTTCAAGCGCATCATACGCCAATAGTTCCGTATCATCACCAGATGCGGGGATTGTAATGACTGCTTCCCTCGCAGCAGACCTTGCCATATTGTTCAGTGTCAAATAGTCTCCATACATGAAACCGCAGTACATAATCCCGAAAAGAAGTAATAAAAAAAGGGGCAGAAGCAGTGCAAATTCCACAAGCATTTGTCCGCGCTGTTTTTTCATTCTGCTCCCCTCCTTACTAAGATCAGGATGACCATAAATAATATTCACCTGCAGATTTATCTTAAAATTTTTTAGTTTATTACAGATCATTTACAGGAATCCCTGAAGAAGGACAGTATACTACTATCCTTCTTCAGGGACTCTTATAGAATAAGAGCCTCTGTAGAATTACAATCTTTAAGGTTTAGTAGGAGTTTTAGAAGCAATTGATGCTGCGGCAGAAGTCACGTTTCCTGCATTCGTGAAAATGGATTGAATGTTGGCATTCAGCCCCGATGTTGTATAAATCAAATAACCAATTCCTACAACGATTGCCAGAAGCAGAGCATATTCAATCAGGTCCTGGCCTTTCTGTCCAAGTTTGGACAGATACATAATGCGGATCTCATCAATCATCATTTTTAACATAGTTGTCACCTCCTTTGCAAGAAATCTGGTCCTAAAGAACCGAAAAAACTGTCCTCAAGCGACGCTATGTACTAGCGTGAATCAGAGCCCCCCTGTTGGAAGGCTTTGATTTCCCCTTCCCATATGAAGCCGCTCTCGAGGAAAGACAGCAGCACTGCTGTCTTTCCCCCAGAACCTCTTTCTAATGGTTAAATATCCAAATTCATTCATCAAATCTTAATATCCATAATTTTGTAAATTATTACAAAACCAACGACCTCCATGACTGCGGCAGCGCCTATCGCCATTTTTCCAATTGTGCTCGTAAGCAGCGGTGCCATATAAGAAGGTGATATTGTATATAGTGCTATTGCAAGAACAATAGGAATCACAGCAAGAACCATGCCCGTCGCCCTTCCCTGCGCGGTCAGTGTCGTAATTTCACGGCGAAGACGGACACGTTCAATAATCGTATCCCGGATGGTATCAATAATTTCTGCCAGGTTGCCGCCTACCTGCTGCTGAATCAAAACAGCAGTAATAACAAGAGAAAAATCCTCATTATCAACTCTTTCATCCATCTGCTGCAGTGCCTGTTCCAAAGGTTTCCCCAAGTTTGTTTCACGAAGAACTCTGGCAAATTCCGTACTCATGGGCGGCTGCATCTCCCTGGAAATAATCTCCATCGCCTGCAGGAAGGAAAATCCGGCGCGAAGCGAGTTAGAAAGAAGTGTCAAACAATCAGAAAGCTGACCAGTAAATCTCTTGGAATTTTTATCTGCTAAATAACGGACATATCCCCATGCACATGAGAGCACAATGAGAGCAATGATCAAACCTGAAACAGCATTGGAAAAAAGAAGGAATCCTACGATGAAACCAACAATGGCTGCGCCATTGGACATGACCAGGAATTCGGAACCTAAGATGGGCAGTCCTGCCCTGTCCATCAGCAGATTTAGATTCATCGTATTTTTCTTAGGTGCCGTTTCTCTTAAGCGCTTCCTAAATGCTTTTCTGACACGATCCTTCAGCGCTTCCTTCTCCTGTCTTTCTTCCTCTTCAGGAGCATATCCGGTATAGAAACGTACCCTGTCACTGACATTAGTCTTCTTTTTCAAAAGATGCATGGAGGAGAAGAAAATCATGATAAATACAGGAAATGAGCACAAGAGTGATATGAGCAGAATCATGATGTTCCTCCTTCCTAATAAAATCCATTGTCTCCAGAATGATAAGCTCTATAAAACCGAATGATTACGCCCCGGCTATAATCGAATCAGCCAGATTTTCAACTGCTTTGGAAAATTGGCTGTCGGGATCCCGTGTCACTGCCATCCTGCCGTTATCAGCTGCTTCAGAAACAAGCAGGTATTCATTAGGGATAATATACTTGACCGGATATCCCATCTGCTCCGACAGCTTATTTTTCTGCTCTTCCGTAAATGGATTGACTCTTGTGAAAAGCAGATCCAGCCGTTCCTGATAATGATCCCAGGCTTTGAAAATTTCCAGTGCCCGCTTCATGTGCTGCACTTCATAGCCGCCATTGACCATGGTCGTAATAATCGTCTTATCAGAGAGCTCGCAGGAAGTGGCAGAAATATCTGAAAATCCCGAAGGAATATCAATTAAAATATACTTGTACAAGCTTCTTGACATTTTAACAAGAGATGTAAATCCTTCAATAGTTATCGTTTCCGCCATATCCGGTTTAGAAGTTCCGCATAAAACCTGCAGGTTCCTTCCTGTATCTGTAAAATATGTCCTGAGCGTTACCGGGGAGAGAAACGATATATCTCTTACAGCTTCCACAATCGTACTTTGCGGAGTCAGATTGAAAAATACAGTCATATCTCCAAACTGAGTATCTGCATCAATAACGGCCACCGGCTCATTTGTCTTTGCTGCCAATACCGTTCCCAGATTAGCAATCAATGTGGATTTGCCGCTTTTCCCCTTTGGACTGAAAAAAGAGATCACCTTCGAGTATGCGCTCAGTGAAGATCTACTTACATTTTTAACAGTTTCAAGAAGTTCCTCCCCCGTGAAAGGCTTCACCATGTAACCTTTAGCGCCCATATGAAGCAGTTTTGCCTGTGCTTCTGAATCCCAGCGGCGAGCCAGACAGATAATGACTGCACCTGGAATATTTCTTTTTAAATCAGGAATGAGGAGCGCATTATGCTCATTATCGACATCTACCAGAATCAAATCCGGATTAAAAGCCTGCATCTGGCCCAGGGCATCACCTGCCGTTGCATATCTGGCGCTCACTTCAAATCCAGCCAGATTACGGACGACACTGGTAAGGCGTTCCATCATCATTTTATTTTCTTCAATCAGGACAGTTCTGTAAGCCAAGACGCCTCACCTCCTTAGGAAAAAAGCCTGCTGAAGAACCCACCTTTAGAGCCTTTATCCTGTTCTTCTTCTGTTCCCGGTTTTGCATATTTATCAACCATCCGGCAGATTTCGTGCGCCAGTTCAGTATCTCTCGATTTCTGAACCAATGGCTCCCCGGACTGGATGGATTTCTGTGCCGTCATAAAATCATTCGGGAGAACATAGTCGAAATGCTTCCCTAAGATTTGCTCCACGTCACTTACGTCAATCCTGGTTCTTGCATTGCTGCGGTTCAAAACATAACGGATTTTGGTGTCATCATATCCGAGTTCCTTCAACGTATCCGAGCCGCGCTTCATATTCTTAATAGTTGGTATAAAATCAACAAGACCAACGAAATCAATAATCGTTGATAAATCCATCATTGATAAATTCAAAGCACTAAACGTCGATGTCGTATCGACGATAACATAATCATATTCAAGCTGCAGACGTTCTACCATTGTCCTAATAAGCGAAATATCCATATTATAGGCTTCTTCCAGAAGATCCGGATTGACCAGTACGTCGAAACGGATATTTCCGGAATGGAATGGCGTCAGATAGTTCGACATTTTTACTTCGTTAGGATTATTCTGCATGGCCCTTTCTGCATCGGCAATCGTCATTTCCGGCTCAAGCTTCAGATAATAACGGATATCTCCGAACTGGAGATCTAAATCTGCTAAACAGACTTTAAATCCGTCTCTGGCGAGTTCGGCAGCAATATTTACTGCAATTAGTGTTTTTCCTACCGCATAAGCTGTACTGAAAACTGTAAATATCGTTCCCTTCGTGCCTGCTGGCATTTAGATCCCCCCTTTAGCATTTATGTACGATCTGATGAGTATGCATTCATAATAGCGCGAACCCTGTCTCTGATATCCGGTTCACTGCTGCTTTCCTTTGGAGCCACGTCTGCTTTTTTTACAGGACTGGAAACTTGCTTCTCTGGAACCTGCTTACGCTGGATCTGGACTGGCTCCTGCTTTTTTGTGCCATTATCCCTTTCCACCTTCACTATCTGCAGATCATCTTTGTGTTTCTGATAATCTTCCTCAGAAAGCGGAACCAACGTCGTTTCTCCATTTTCACCTTTTACCTGAAGAAGATGTTCAACAGGCTTTTCAGGTTTCTTTTCTTCAACAACGACTGTGCTGACCGGGGCTTCCTTTTCTCCCCAAAGATCTCTTTCCTGCTGATCAGTACCCTGTTCTACCGGCTGATTCAGATTTACATTCTCTCTGTTTCTGGCATATCTTTGTGAAACTTCATATCCCTGTTTCATTTGCTGGGACATTGGCTGTTCGGTATCTTCAGAAACGAGTGTCGGAGTAATCAGAATCAGAAGCTCGCGGTTATCCCTTGTTTTGCTTGTATGGCGGAAGAACTGACCAATGATTGGCAGATCTCCTAAAAGAGGAATTTTGCTGATCGTCTTGGAATCTTCTGAATTAAGAAGACCGCCGATTGCCATTGTTGCTCCCGATCTGACATTGATTACAGCATCTGCTTCCCTGGAAGCAAGGGCAGGAATACTGAAATTGTTCTCCACAACGGCATGACCATAATCCAGAGTCGATACTTCTGCATGAACCTTGGATGTAATCTTGTTTTCACCGTCTACGACTGGTTCGATATTAAGACGGATACCATATTCTCGCCAGTCAATGGAAATTTCCCCATCTCCTGCCGAGGTAGGAATCGGAATACGTCCGCCAATCAGGATATTTGCCGTCTTCCCGCTCATCGTCGTAATGGATGGTCTTGAAAGAATTCTGGCTTTGCCATTGGTTACAAGAGCATGCAGTGAAGCATCGATTGTGGACAAATGTGAGCCTATCCATCCGAAACTTCCGCGCTTATTGTACATATCTTCCCCGACATACACTAAACCGCTTGCTCCAGGTGTTATTCCCGATGATGAATTTCCTAATGTTGGAGACCAATACTGAATCCCCAAATTCTTCTCATCATCTGTGTTGATTTCTATGAGCTGCGCTTCCAGGCGAATCTGGCTGGGATGAGACATCTCAAGAAGATCGATGATATTTTCATCTGTGGCGCTTCCCTGGGAACCATTCGTACCGGACGCTGTCGTTGCTGAAGACGTGCTGCCTCCGCCGCTCCCAAGGTAAAGCTGGGCAATCTTGATGGCCGTATCGTGTTCATACTGATTTTTCACGGTACCACGAAGAAGCACTTTGCCATTCATCATCTGCGCGGTGATTCCAGGATATCCAATGGCCTGCTGAATAGCACTTGCCATTCCCTGGTCATCACCGGATACATAAACACTGTATTCCTCGCGGACACCATTAGCTGACCAGACAATCAGCGAAGTCGACCCTGCCTTCTTGCCAATCAAGAGGTAATCCCGTGCAGAAAGCATCCGGACATCCGCTATTTCAGGATTGCCAATGGCAATTCTCGTAATCTTCGGTGCCTGCATATATATTGATGAATTCAGTGATACATTGACAGGTGTTGCTGCGAGAGCCCAGCTGCAGGCTCCCATTACGGCTGCTGCCGTCAAGATACTGATTCTCTTAAGGTTACTGATCATTCAACTATCCCCCAACTATACTCAAGTTCCCCGGATTACTTCAACGCCGAAATTGTTATCTACTGAAACACGTGCAGGCGCAGGTACTGCCTGTCCTCCATTAGACGTCTGAACCGGTGTCCTAGGCGCTGTCTGCGCTGATTCTGCCTGAGGTGCATTATTTTCTTTTGGAAGCGGTATCACGTAGTAAGCCACGGAGTTGGTATCACCGTCCGCCCCGATTGGACGAAGCATAATCAGATTCATGCAGACGCCGGTGTTCCCAATGCAGTACCAGGCAACGCTACTGTTACCTTCGACCTTCGCAGCCAGAGCAATGACGTAATGGATCTCATGATAAAAAAACTCACCAACGCTGCTAAAAATGCTGCTGCCTCTATTGGTGCCGAAGCTGTAGAAAACATACTTCACAGTACACCAGCATCCATTATTACTCCGGAAGTGACCAATATTATCGCTGAGGTAATTAAGGAAGAACTGGGCTCACAGGCTCTGATTCCACCCATTACTACTGCCGGCGGTGAAGACTTCTTCTGGTACCCAAAAGAAAAGCCTGAACTGAAAACAGGCTTCATTGCTTTGGGAGAAGATGCCCAGCCCGGTCTCCATGATCCTAACATGCATTTTGACCACTCTGCTCTGCCGAATGGAGTAAAACTTCATGTTGGACTTGTAAAGAAGATTTTGGGATAAGATAAATAAATCCAAGTATAAAAACGGACAATCATTTGATTGTCCGTTTTTATCCTGCAGTCCCGTGATTTTATATCTATGAGGCATCTGGGCTACCGCCAAAGAATCCGATAAATACTGTTATTTTTATGATATTTTTACCAATAAACAGCTTGAATTTTCTTCTTGATAGGCATATAATTATATCTAGCAAGGAGGAGATTTCTATGGATATGCCGGGGAATGCCAAAACACAGACCATCCAGGGGAGACAGTATGTATTTATTGATACCCCTTATTGGAATGCAGAGAAGCATCGCGGGGAGCACAAGCGCCGCTATATTGGTAAAA
>OODC01001740.1_pt1 | contig 9522 bp, 7 predicted proteins | sample 1671711 | NCBI WGS metagenome assembly OODC01 (sample SAMN06348184, study PRJEB24527) | human gut metagenome | reverse complement strand
TGTTGGTGCCGAAGCAGCAGCGAACCATCTTCTGTACCATGTAAATATCTTCATTGGGTGATCTGGAGCATGCAAAACCTGCAAGGGAATCAGAGCCATATTTCTTCTTGATTTCCATAAACTTGGAAGCTACAAGATCAAGTGCTTCATCCCATGTTGCACGTTCAAATTCACCTGTCTCTTTATTCTTAATTAACGGATATTTGATACGCTCCGGTGACTGTACGAAATCGAAGCTTCCGCTGCGGCCTTTAACGCAGAGCAGACCTTTGTTGGATGGTCCGTTTGCAGCCTCTGTATCCACAATCTTTCCGTCTTTTATGAGGAGATAATACTGGCAGCCTGTTGCACAATGTGGACAGGTAGTCAGAACCTTCTTGTCAATCTGGTATGAACGATATTTCTTTCTGCGCTTCATGGTTAACGCACCTGTCGGACAGGCCTGAACACAGTTACCACAGGATTCGCAGATACCTTCATTCCATTTATGTTTATAATGTGCACCGATTACGGAGTTGAAACCACGATCCATGGTATCGATCGCACCTCTTCCTACGATTTCTTTACAGGTATTCACGCAGCGGTGGCAGAGAATACACAGGCTTGGATCATAGGTAAAGAATTTGTTTGTATCATCAATCGGCATATCCTTCATTTCACCAGGATAGCTTGTCTCAGTTACACCATATTCAAAACAGTAATCCTGTAATTTACAGTCACCGTTTGCCTCGCATGAGAAGCAATGTACACGATGATCGGAAAGAAGGAGGTCAAGTGTATCTTTACGATATGCAACTACCTTCTCGGACATTGTCTGTACTTCGTCTCCTTCTGAACAGCGAAGTGTACATGCCGTATCAAATTTGGTTCTGCCATTGTTTGTTACTTCTACCACGCATAAACGGCAGGAACCATCCGGCAATACATTCTCCAGATAGCAGAGTGTAGGAATCTCCACTCCGATCTGTCTGGCAGCCTGCAGAATAGTCGTACCTTTCTCTACCTCTGCAGGAATTCCATCTATTGTCAAATGAATCATCTTTTCACCCTCCTTAATTCACAGAAATTGCACCGAATACACAATTTTCCAGACATGTTCCGCACTTAATACACTTGGAGGTATCAATGCTGTGAGGCTCTTTCTTATTTCCTGTGATAGCACCAACCGGGCAGTTTCTTGCACACTTGGTACATCCTTTACATTTTTCAGGATCGATCACATAAGAACGCATTGCCTTACATACATGAGCTGCGCACTTCTTATCTACGATATGTTCTACATATTCATCACGGAAGTTCTTTAAAGTGGAAAGTACCGGAAGCGGTGCACTCTTACCAAGTCCGCAAAGTGAACGGTCTTTGATAAAGTTTCCAAGATGTTCCAGTTTCTCCAGATCTTCCATCTCACCTTTACCATCTACGATCTTCTCAAGAATCTCAAGCATACGTTTCGTACCGATACGGCAAGGTCCGCATTTACCGCAGGATTCTCTCTGAGTAAAGCCCATGAAGAATCGTGCAACCTCTACCATACAGGTATGTTCGTCCATAACTACCAGACCACCGGAACCAACGATCGCTCCGTATTTCTTGACAGAGTCAAAGTCAAGCGGTACATCCAGATGTTCTTCTGTCAGACATCCGCCGGACGGACCACCAATCTGAACAGCCTTGAATGCAGCGCCGGATTTCAGTCCTCCACCGATATCGAAAATAATCTCTCTTAAAGTTGTTCCCATCGGAACTTCGATCAGACCTGTATTTTCGATAGAACCGGTCAATGAGAAAGTCTTTGTTCCAGGTGAACCCTCTGTACCGATACTTCTGTACCAGTCAGCACCTTTGAGAATGATTTCCGGAATATTTGCATAAGTTTCTACGTTATTAAGAACTGTAGGTTTCGCCCAGAGTCCCTGCTCTACTGTACGAGGCGGTTTTACACGAGGCATACCTCTGCTTCCCTCGATAGAAGCAGTAAGGGCAGAGCCTTCACCACATACGAAAGCACCTGCACCACGGTTGATATGCATATGGAAAGAGAATCCTGTTCCGAGAATATTGTCTCCCAGAAGTCCGTTCTCCTCCAGAACTGCAATTGCATGTTTCAGACGTGCTACAGACTGCGGATATTCTGCACGTACATAAATATATCCATGCTGTGCTCTTACTGCGTAAGCTGCAAGCATCATACCTTCGATCAGACGATACGGATCACCTTCCATTACGGAGCCATCCATAAATGCTCCCGGGTCACCCTCATCACCATTACATACTACATAATGAACAGGATCAGCCTGACGGGCTACCTGAATCCATTTCTTACCAGCCGGGAAGCCACCGCCTCCACGTCCGCGGATACCGGATTTATCAACCTGATCGATAACCAGATCCGGATCCATCTCAAACATCGCTTTCTCCAGCGCCTGGAAACCACCGCTTGCTATGTATTCCTGCAGAGATTCCGCATCAAATTTGCCACAGTTTTTCAGAACGATTCGTGTCTGTTTTGCGATAAACGGGATATCCTGTGGTCCGCGGCTTACCTTACCGCCTTTCTGATAAAGCAGTCTCTCGATTGTCTCATTTCCCTGAACACTCTTTTCAAAAATCTCCTGGCAGTCTTCGATCTGAACCTTTGTGTACTGGATTACGTCGTCACCCTTCTGGATACGAACCAGCGGTCCAAGTTCACAGACACCCTGACATCCGGTTTTCTTCACACCTACGTGTGCATCTTTGTCATGAGGTCCAAATTCAATACTTACTCCCGGGGCATCCTTGGCGATCTCCAGGAATTTCTCATAAATCTTCTGGGAACCGGTCGCTACACATCCGGTACCTGAACAGACGAGAATACGACAGTCATAAGAATCCAGCACCTTTATGGCTTCTTCTCTGACCTGGTCCAATGCTTCTTTATTCTGGATCATCCCTGTTCGCCCCCTCTCAGTTTATCAATCAGCTCATCTGCTTTCTCCGGTGTCATTCTCGGATGAACATCATCATTGACCATCATTGTCGGCGCAAGTCCGCATGCACCAAGACAGGAAACTGTTTCCACCGTAAACATCATATCGTCTGTCGTCTTTTTTGTCTTGGACAGACCAAGTTTCTTATACAGTTCTTCCAGAACCGGAATGGATTTTCTTACATGACAGGCTGTTCCGTCACAGACCTTGATCACATATTTACCTTTTGCCTCGAATGAAAAGTTCTCATAGAATGTTGCAACACTGAATGCTTTCGCTTCTGTTACTCCGATCTGATCAGCCACATAGGTCAGCAGTTCTCCCGGCAGATATCTGTACACGCCCTGAATATCCTGCATGATCGGAATCAGTGATGCCGGCTTTTTACCATAGAAAGCAATAATCTCGTCCGCTTTCTGATAAAATGATTGATCTAGCATTTCGCACCCTCCTTATACCTTCTTTTTCTCTTTTTATTGCACTCTTTACATATTGTAACGATAATTATAACCCTTTTTCGTCATTTTAACAACCTGATTTATAGAAATTTTCTAATTTTATATCATTTTTCTCTATAAATGTTGCTTTTGTTTGTTTAATTTTTATCAAATCAATAAAATTACACACTAAACTAAATAAGACAAAACCAAAGTGAACATCACATCAAGTTGACAAGATATTCTCGATCCTGTCTGGAGGATTTTTATATCATAGAAATATTACTGAGTAATTTCCTATGATACTGATACAATGATACTGATACAATGATACTGATACAATGATACTGATACAAAAAAGCTGATATTTCATAACCATATGATTTATGAAATATCAGCTTCTTTGTTTTCTGTTATATTGCAGCTATTCCCAATCTTCACAACTGCATTACAATTTCATCTTTAAAATTTTTCCTTGTCAATCGGATATTTGCAATTGAAGAAAGGAACTTACTTGATTCGGTTAAATCTTATTGTGCCTGGAAATAATATCCCACGCCCCATTTGGTGTGCACGTATTTCGGCTCACTCGGATTGGTTTCAATCTTCTCGCGGAGGCGGCGGATATGTACATCCACTGTACGCACATCACCCGGATATTCGTATCCCCATACAATATTCAGCAGGTTCTCACGGCTGTAAACTTTATTCGGGTTAAACACGAGAAGTTCCAGTACGTCGAATTCCTTCGCTGTCAGATTGATCTCTCTGCCTGCGATAAACACACGTCTTCCTTCGCAGTCCATACGAAGATCGCCCACCTCGATACTCTTGGCTTTTTCCTTCTCCTCATGGTCACTTCCTGCACGTCGCATGATTGCTTTGATACGCGCTTTCACCTCCAGGATGTTAAATGGCTTGGTGATATAATCATCAGCGCCATATTCCAGGCCAAGAATCTTGTCCATATCTTCGCCCTTAGCTGTCAGCATCACGATTGGTACGTTGGAAAATTCGCGAATCTGCTGACACACTTCCAGTCCGTCCATCTTTGGCAGCATCAGATCCAGAAGGATAATATCGTATTTTTTATCTTTTGCTTTCTCTACTGCTTCTTCTCCATCGTAAGCGCAGTCCACTTCCATACCATCCTGCTCAAGACTGAAACGGATTCCTTTTACAATCAGCTTCTCATCATCTACTACCAAAACTTTCCTGCTCATTCGGTTCTCCTTATCCTACTACTATCTCATCTTTTATCTTTGCAAAAGTACCTTCTTTGATACCCTGTACATTCATAATATCTTCTATCGCAGCAAACGGCCCATTCTCCTGCCGGTAGGCAATAATCGCCTGCGCACGTGTCGCACCGATTCCTGTCAGTGTGGTAAGCTGGGTTTCATCTGCTGTATTTATGTTGATCCTGTTATCCTGCTGAGCCTGAGCGGCTATCCCTGTGTTCTGTCCTGTCCCGGCACTTCCGTTCATCTGTCCATCTGATGCTCCGGCCATCTCTGCCGGATCCAGCCCCTGCCGCTCCATCTCTTCCTGTGTAAGAATATAAAGCTGCTGTCCATCTGTCAGAACTCCTGCACGGTTTACACAATTCTGCACTGCCTCAGGAAGATATCCTCCGGCTGCCTCAATAGCCTGAAACACCCGGCTTCCGGTTGCCAGCTGAAAGACTCCCGGATTTGCAACTGCTCCGCACACATCTACATAGATCATCTCTGGCTGCGTTTCCCCAGTTGAATTTATCTCCGTCCCATTACCTGCATCTGAACCATCTGATTCTGCCTGTTTTTTCCGGGACTCTGCAGAACTGCCATCATCATTCTGTCGGTCTTCTGTATCAGCTTTCTTCTCATCTGTGTCTTTCTTCGACTTCTGTCCTGATGTTTTCTCTTCCGATGACTCCGCATCCACCTCTGCCTTTGCTTCCTGCAATCCATCTATCAGAAACTGTGCCTCTCTGCTCTTACATCCTGTCAGTCCTGTAAGAAACAAAGTTCCACATAATATCAGTGTCACAGTATAACAACATCTGTTTTTTATTTTTATCATAAGGGGCCTCCTCTTATTTCTCAGAGTAAGAGTCCCCCTGTCCATAATGCCACCCTTATTGTAACGAAATCTTAATGATTTTACAATAGTAAACTCTTATTTTTGCCACTTAAATATAACAATTCCGAAAATCGCGATCAGCAATCCTAGGATTTTGCGCCATTCAAAGGGTTCTTTATCTACCCCAAACAGCCCGGCCAATTCAATTACATAGGCAACTGCCAGCTGAGAAATAACAATCAGCATTGCTGCCTTTGCCGGTCCAAGAGCTCCCATGCTCTGGATTACTGTAATTGTAATAAACGCTCCGATCACACCACCAAGGAGTGTATATTTATTGTCCACCTGCCAGAGTGCAGCTACACTTTCCCGTCCTGTAAAAAGCCAGGCAAAAACACAGACTGCAAAAGCCGACAGCTGCACCCAGCCGGTTGATACCCAGAGACTGGTCTGCTTTGTCACCTCCGTGTTAAAAACACCCTGAATACTCATCAGCGCCCCTGAAATCAATGCCACTATAAATCCCCACATAAATCTGCCCTCCTGAATAATATGATCATTCTGCTTACTCCGGTAATCATTCTTATGTCGAAAAGAGGCACCGCTGTTTAGCAGTACCTCTTGTTTTCTTTAGTATTAGTCTATTCAGTTACGAAAAAAACATACAGTAAATTTCTTCATTGTGGAGTATGGACTGTAAACTCTGGATTTATCCTTGGAAGTCTTATTCCAGGAACGTACTGTCACATACCAGGTGCCTTTCTTTACGTTTGTAAAGGTTACAGTTACGGTATTTTTGTCTTCTGTACGTTTCACGTATTTCTTAACAGGATATTTCTCTCCTGCGGAGGTCTTGTATTTGTTTCCAAGTAGGATCTCATAACCTGTGGCATTTTTGCATTTTGTGTAAATGTCTAACTCATCACTAAAGTAACGAGAATGCGACGCGCAGTTATTCAAATCTGATCAGGTACCCAGAACAGCAGATATCTTAATCTCTTTTTCTGTTTCACTGAGATCAAAGTCACCGCCATCTTCCACAGTCATATGTACCTCATACAGTATGTCTTCGGATAATGTATCCGGTATTTCACCATCTTCTGTCTGGATATGCCATTTTTCTTCCGGAACTTCCTTCAAGGTACCATCTGTACCATATGCATACAGCTTCAGAGAACCTGTTTCCCCTGAGATTCCTTTCATACGTATTGCAACGGTCGTATTCGGATGTACATTCTCAACCGTGATCGTATTCAGCCATCCTTCCACATCTCCCTGACCACCGTCTGCTGCAAATTTCTCCTGGCTTAACACATTGCGCATTGCCTGATCCAGATCCACCTTGCGGTAAGGCATTTCCGGCAGATATACAAACCTGTCCTGAAGTCTCAGCAGTTCCAGATAACCAGTCGGACAATAGAGCGCATTTCCGCTGTTTCCCGCATACATACCAATAGCCATGTTGTTGTATCCCGGTTTGTCAGAAATATCCATGGTAAACACAGTCTCGCCTGTCTCAAAATCAAGCATGATATACTGCCACATACCAGTTTCCATATCCTGAACATATCCGTAAATATATCCTGTTGCAGTGGACAGCTTCATCATGGAAGTGTCAGACAGATCACTTCTGCACCAGATACTCTTCATCTCATATCCGTCCTCCGTCTTAACTGTATCCACACGTTCTATACCCGGCGCGATCATTTTATTGCCCTGTCTCAGCCAGCCCACATCATAAATATTCTCATAGCTTTGTATTGAGGAATCATTATCTGCTTCTCCAAGCTTCGCACTTCCTGCACCAAACCAGTTACATACGATCGTACTTACTGTTCCCTCTCCATCATCATATACAATTGCAGAATTTTCCACAGACACCTGTGTACCTTCCGGAAGTTCATCTATAACAGGCATACTCGCAACCTGTTCTCCTGTTTTCATATCCACCGCAATAAGATTTACCGGATCCTGATTGTCTGTAAACATAACCAGATCTTTGGTCAGAGACGGGGAACATCCACCTCCCCATGCAAGACCGCCACCTGTCGTCTCGTCGCCTTCTTTGCTTTCCTTGGCACCCACACTTTTATAGGAAGTTTCCCAGACTTTTTTCACACCATTATCCGCCTGGAGCAGATAACACTTCAGATTTGTCAGAATGACCGCACCCTCCTTAGATGCCGCAATACCATTCTCTGCACCCTCTCCCGGTTCCAGTTCATATACAAATACTGCATCTGACAGATCCACATCTTCTCCATTCAGGATCTTATCGATAGCTGCACGTGAAACATAGCCAAAGGTTCCCTGCTGTTTTCTGTCGGGATAAATGCGGAAGCCTCCTGTTGCAAACCAGAGATTTCCCTCATAATCAAAAACTACAGATAACAGATTCTGATCCAGTGTTTTTCCAAGTGCTGCCTCTGCTGCCGCTTTAATGTCGATATCCAGAACCTTCTCAAATTCCGGAAGTACATTTCCCTCCTCATCTGTAGCCTTAAGCATAAGTACCCGATTATCGTTCGTCGGACACACAATGCGATTGCTCTCATCTACAAAAGAATATGAACTCTGTATCAGATAGCTTCCATTGTCATGCTGTTTTGGTGAAAAATAGCCCAGGGTCTGTGCCTCATCTGCATTAATATCACGGATCGCCAGGCCACCCAGAAGAGGAACCACAGAATGTCCATAGGAATCAAAAAAGACTGCCGGCGAAGCATTGGGATTAACTTTTTCATAAGAAACATTGATCTCAGAATAAATATCAACAGGCAATACCTCATCTGTTGAATCTGTATTATAGCAGTCATGATGAATATTGGAATCACTGGCTGCCATATATGGGTTCACATCCATAGCCTTCGGTGTAAGTGCCTTGACCGGAAGTTCTGATGCCTGACCAGCACTTTCTTCTGTCTGTGTTTCCTCTGCATATACCGTATTTGCTGCCGATTCAGATGCTATAGCTGTTATAAAAGCAATCATTGCAAGAATTAAAGCTCTTTTCTTCATAATTGTTTTCCTCCTGAGTGTTTTTGTCATATTACATTTTTACGTTCAAACCAGATGGAGAGACCTTCTTTTATTTTCTGCTCTTCCACAGGTTTCATAAAAAAATATTCTATCCGCATCCTGAACGCATGAAGTGAAAAATCAAGATCACTGCACCAGATGATCCCACATTTCGGATACAGGGAACGGAGATGTTCTGCCGCATTCAGCCCGGACACCCCTGGCAATGCAAGAAACACCACTGCCGGTACTGTTTTTCGTGTCCTCTCAAAAAATTGTTCCTGATCCTGATAGATTTCAATCAATGGAAAAACTTTCTTTTCTGTACAGTAATTTCTGATGTATTCCGCACAGCTCTGTCCTTCCTGTTCCTGATCAGTCAATATGGCAATACAATACACGACATCCCTCCTCTTCCATTTGCTGTACTCCCATTTGTTATCCTCATTATAAAAAAGTCATAAATTTTTTCAATAATTCTGTCACGAAACGACAGAAAATGACACGAATTGTAAATCTATGGTATTGTTTTGTGATATACTGTTACCAGAGCATATTTGAAATAACTATACCACCTGCTTGTCTGCAAATTCGATTGCACAGATGAAAAAGTGTTACTGAAAACAGAGTGAACAGCAACAAAAAGTCTCAGCAGGCGGAATTTTATAAACATATAAACAAAGGAAGATTTACTATGAGAATTGCAATTGTTGATGATATTTCAGAAGAACGGACACTGCTTCACAACAGACTGGAATCTCAGTTTTCCAGGCGCAATGTCCATACAGATATATTTGAATATGAAAATGGAGAAGCTTTCCTCACTGCTGCGAAGGAATGTCCTTTCACGGTAGTGTTTCTGGATATTTATATGAATGGTTCTAACGGGATTGATACAGCAAAAGAACTTCGCAGATCAGATACTGACTGTCTGCTGATCTTTACAACAACTTCTACCGACCATGCATTAGAGGGATTCCAGGTCCGGGCTCTGCACTATCTTGTAAAGCCCTACAGTGAAAATGATATTTCCG
>OODC01001739.1_pt1 | contig 9528 bp, 8 predicted proteins | sample 1671711 | NCBI WGS metagenome assembly OODC01 (sample SAMN06348184, study PRJEB24527) | human gut metagenome | reverse complement strand
CGCCGCCCTCAGCTGCAACTTCCTTCACGTAGTTGTAAGCCTCGTCCAGCTTCTTGACGGTCTTCTGCAGGTCGATGATATAGATGCCGTTGCGCTCGGTGAAGATATACTTCGCCATCTTGGGGTTCCAGCGGCGGGTCTGGTGACCAAAGTGAACGCCTGCCTCGAGAAGCTGCTTCATAGAAACGACTGCCATAGTAAAATTACCTCCAAAATTTGTTTTGCCTCCGCACACCGTGATCCACTGACATATCGGATGCCGGCGGACTGCCCTCCACTCGTCAGAGCACAAAAGGGCATAGTGATGCGTGTGTAATGCTAAGTAATAATAGCACAAACCTCTGGCCGTTGCAAGGGGTTTTTTGCGGTTTTCCGAAAAAGAATCGTAGTTTTTCGTCAATCTGTGCCCTCGGCGATACTCTCGAGCCCCATCCGGCTCAGGGCATAGCCTTTGCCGAACATGAGGTCGTACTGGAGCAGCCAGTGCTCATCGCTCCACTTCTGCTGCAAGGGGGTCAGCTCGTCCGAGGCGGTGCCGTCCTTCTCCAGGATGGTGCCGCGGGTGTTGGCCCGGTAGGCGGCCCGGAGCTGACGGCCAAGGAACTGGAAGTAGGCGGGCTGACGCAGGCCGAACAGCTCCATCATCACCGGCGAGATGTCGTAGGCGGCGATGGTGCCGAGGTCCACCGCCCGGTCGGAGTAGTTCGACCACATGAGCAGGGTGGTCTGATGGAGGCGGGGGTCGGCGCTGGAGCCGCTGGCGTAGCCGCTGCGGGTGTAGATGTCGTAGTTCGAGTCGATGGGGTTGTAGTGGTCGCCCCAGAACACGAGGATGACCGGCTCGTCCACCTGCGAGAAGTAGTCCGTCAGCCTGCCCAGCATGGCGTCGGCGTCCCGGATGCCGGTGGCAAAGTCTTCCAGCGCACCCACGGTGCTGGCCTTGAGACCCGCCGGGGCTTCGGTGACCTTCACCCGCTGGTCGTCGGGGTAGTTGTCCTTATTATAATTGGTATGGTTCTGCATGGTGACGGCGTGGAGGAAGACGGGGGCGTCGGACCGGGCCTTCATGGTCTCGTACTGGCCGATGATCTGGTCTGCCATGGAGTCGTCGGTGACGAGGCCGGTGGTCCAGTAGTGGCGGCGCACCTTCTGGACGCCCTGCATCTTCTCGAGGCTGATGAAGTCGTCGAGGCCGAGGTTGGGGTAGGCCGTGTCGCGGCTCCAGTATCTGGCCCAGAAGCAGTGGACCGCCGCCGTCTGATACCCTTGGGTCTTGAGGTAGCTGGGCAGGGCGAACATGGGTCTCGTCACGTGCTGCTGGTAGGGCTTGCTGCCGCTGGGCAGATAGGACACCGAGTAGCCCGTCAGGGCCTCGAACTCCACGTCACAGGTGCCGCCGCCGAAGCTGGGGCTGTAGACCCGGCCATAGGCGCTGGTCTGCTGCAGAGCGTGGAGATTGGCCGAGACGTCGGTGTCGAACTGGAAGCCGTACTGTTCCAGCTCCGAGACGTCCCAGTAGGACTCGTCCATCACGTAGAGGATGGTGGGCTGCTTCACCTGTTCGTCTGCCGGAGTCTGGGCGGCGTAGGAGCCGGGCCAGGCCGGGCTGGTGGTGTACTTCTCCCCTGCCTCCACGTTGTCGAGGATGGCGTTGACGGCCTCCTCGGAGTAATCCTCGGGCTTGTCGATCTCCAGATTGGTCAGGTTGGTGAGGAAGCTGGTGATGACGCCGTAATAGCGGTAGTAGCGGTCCTGCATCCATGCGTCGGGCAGGATGCCCAGCGACTGGGTGACGGCAGGCTGCAAAAACACCCCGAAGATGAGGGCGCAGGTGGCCGCTGTGCTGGCCGCGAAGCCCGCCAGACGCTGCACCCAGGGCAGCTTCTGACGGCCCCGGTAGAGGAAGAAGGAGCCGACGGTCAGAGCCAGCACCACGACGCCGGAGACGACCATGCTCTTCTGGACGTGGATGCCCGCTGCGGAGGCCACGCCGGCGGCCTCGGACACCTGCATCAGGTCCCACGGGAGGAAGGGCTCGCCCCGGAGCTGCAGGATGTAAAAGTCCACCGTGGCGGGCAGACAGCCCAGCAGGGCCGACAGGAGGGTGGCCAGCGGAGCGAAGCGGGTGAGCCAGTCCACCGCCATCCAGACGAGGAAGAGCAGCCCCCACGCCAGCAGGTAGTCTTCTGGGTGGGGAACGATGTACTGTACAAAGGTATCTCCGCTCAGGGCGCCGCGGGCGATGTACTCGGTGAGCACCAGAAACAGAAGGGTGGCCACAGGCGGAAACAGCAGCCGCGCCCCGTGCAGCCGGAGGGACGCAGCACTCGGATGGTGTGTCATAAAGAAGTTCCTTTCACTTCTGCGTTTTTCTTATTATTTGAGGCGGCAGACTCCGCCCCAGTCCTCTATTATAATCATCCCGCCTCCAAAATCCAGCCCTGACGGGCAAAAAACGGGTGAAAATCTTTCATCCGTTCAGCCACTGATGCAATTTATCCAGCAGTCCCCCGTGGGAGGGCGGCGGGGCGGGGATGTCCGTCCGCACGAGGATGGCGTCCAGACCGACCCGCTCGATGTCGGCCCACGGGATGGTCAGGGTCTCGTCCCGGCCCAGCAGCCCGAAGAGCCGGGGCCGCCCCAGCAGAAGCAAACTCCCGATGCGGGCCGTGTCGGCGTCCAGCTCCAGATCGTCCACCCGGCCAAGGCAGGCCCCGTCCTTCAGCTGGACGACTTCCTTGCTGCACAGCTCCCGAAAGGTCATCTCCCCCGCCCCCTTACAGTCCCATCCTATGCCGGGGCGGGCCGGACGATGCAAAAGGGCTGGAAAATACTGCCCCGGATGTGCTATACTGGGCGCAGGGACATCCCAACTTTTTTTAAGAGGTATCATCGATGTATAAAAATATCGTGTTCGACTTCGGCGGCGTCATGGTGGATTTCGACCCCCACAAGTACCTCATCGACCTGTTCGGGAACCGGGGGCTGGAAGAGGAGGTCTACGACCTGACCTTCGGCAGCAGAGAATGGCGGCTGCTGGACGCGGGCCGCATCACCCGCCGGGAGGCCAACGAGCGGATGCTCCAGCGGGCCAGGGCCGTGGGCCGGGGCTTCGAGGTGGAGGGCGTGCTGGACGACTGGATGAGCATGCTCCACCCCCGCCGCCGGATGCAGACGCTGGTGGAGCAGCTCAAGCAGCGCGGCTACTGCGTCTACTACCTGAGCAACATCCCCGAGGACGTGCTGGATCTGCTGATGCACCGGGACTTCGAGGGGCTCTTCGACGGCGGCGTGGCCTCCTGCGAAGTGAAGGTCAACAAGCCCGACCCCCGCATCTATCAGGCCCTGCTGGACAAGTACCATCTCCGGGCCGATGAGTGCATCTTCATCGACGACCGGGCCGACAACCTCGTAGCCGCCAGCGCTCTGGGCTTTGGCACCTACGAGATGCACGGCGTCGGCACCCTGCTGCGCAGCCTGCCCACCTTCGGCGTCAGCCTCCACTAAAGGCACAAATGATAAAAGACCCCTGCCCGGCAAGGCCGTCGGGCAGAGGTCTTTTTTGCTGCGCAAAGCTTACTTCTTCTCGTAGCTCTGGCAGTAGTGCGGGATGTCCACCTGCTGAGAAGAGCAGGTGCAGCGCTCCGTCACCGTGATCTCGGGCAAGTCACACTTGCTGCTCCCCACGTTGTGGCGGCACTCGCAGACATCACAGCGGACACCTGTGTTTTCCATTCATTCATCACCTCTTTGTCCCTAGGTTGCCCCCAAAGACGCGGGATGATGCAGGATGGGCCGGTGTTATTTTTTACCAGTTGGCCAGATCGGCGCCCAGCTTGCGGCAGGCAGCCTGAACGTCGTCGTCGGGCGTCTCGTTGCAGATGAGGCCCTCGTCGCTGAACAGCTGTGCGCCGTCCTCTTTGGCGCGCTCGCACCAGTCGCGCATCCACTGGCCGTCGCCCCAGCCGTAGGAGCCGAACAGAGCCACCTTCTTGCCGTTCAGAGAGCCTTCGAGGCCCGCGAACATCGGCTCGAACTCGCTCTCCTCCAGCTGCTCCGCGCCCATGGCCGGGCAGCCGAAGGCCACCACGTCATACCCGCCCAGCTTTGCTACGTCCATCTCGGCGCAGGGGACGATGGTGGCGGCAGCGCCTGCGCCCTCCGCGATGCAGTTTGCCATGGTCTCGGTGTTGCCGGTGGCGCTCCAGAATACGATTGCTACTTTGCTCATAATATTCAGCCTCACTTTTGATTTATTGGGTTAGCTGCTTCTAACTTTTCGCTCCATAAAAATGCGTCGGAAGCAGGCTCAGACGCATCTCTTTAGTTAGATTTCTCTAACTGCCCATAGGATACCACAGCGCCGCTGCTTTGTCAAGCGGTCACAGAGGCTAACTTTTCCAGAAGCTTTACCCCGCTCTCACCAGCCGGAACGCCGCCGTCAGCACCCCCAGGATGACCGGCTGATGGAGCAGATAGAGCACCAGCGAGTGACGGCCCATCCAGCCCAGCGGCGGGCAGACCGACCGGCGCAGCGGCGCGAGGCGTTCGCGGCCCACGAGGTGGTGGAGGAAGTACCCCGCCCAGAACAGAAACAGCCAGGGCAGCAGCGGGAAATAGTCGGTGGAGAAAAAGCTCTTCGGCATAAAGCCCAGATAGGCCGTGGTGTAGCTGGCGTAGAGGGCCTGCGGCAGGGCCAGACGCCCGCCCGGCAGGTTCCAGAAGCCGTTCATCGTGGGGTAGGTCACCCAGAACAGGAGGGCGCTGACGGCCACGCCCGCGGCGGGCGGGACACGGCGAAACAGCGGGTCCAGCGCGGCGGTGAGGAGCATGGACGAGCCCAGCAGAGTCAGCACCCCGAACCACACCACGTCCTCGGGCAGGAAGAGCAGGGTGACGGCTGTGACCAGCGCCCCTGCCCCGAAGACGACGGCTCCCCGCCGGAACGGATGATGCCCCAGCGGCAGGCAGAAGCCCGAAAGCAGGATAAAGACCCAGCAGATGCTCTGCTGCCACACAAAGCCCGGGCGTCCGGTGTACCACTTCTGGGCCACGCCGAAGAGGAACACCACGTCCCACATCCCGTGGTAGAGCATCATGCTGATGAGGTCGAGTCCCCGCAGCTCGTCCAGAAGACGATAGCGGGCGGCAGTTTGCTGTTCCATAGAGTCCTCCTTCCCTCTCATAAGACTGGGGAAATTATAGCACAAAAAGACCTCCCTGCAAAGACAGGGAGGCCGCAGTGGTTCAAAGCTTACTTCTCATCGCGGGGCAGCAGGCAGTTGAGCAGGATGGCCACGAAGGCAGCAGGCACGATGCCGCTCTCACCGCAGATGAGCTGGACGAACTGGGGGGTGTTGGCAAGGATCTTGGCGTTCGCACCCATGCCGTAGCCCACGCCCAGCGCCACAGAGACGATGGTCAGGGTGCGGGGAGTCATCTTCTCCTTGGTGATGAGCTGGATGCCCGACACCACGATGGAGGAGAACATCATGACGGCAGCGCCGCCCAGAACGGCCTGCGGCATGATGGAGATGAGTGCGCCCAGCTTGGGGATGAGGCCGCAGAGCATCAGGAAGATGGCACCAGTGGCCAGTGCGCCCCGGTTGACCACCTTGGTCATGGCCACGAGGCCCACGTTCTGGCTGAAGGAGGTGTTGGGCAGGACGCCGAAGCAGGCGGCGACGGTAGAGCCGAGGCCGTCGCAGATGATGCCGCCGCTCAGCTCCTTATCGGTGGCCTCGCGGCCCATGCCGCCCTCCATGACGCCGGAGATGTCGCCCACCGTCTCCACGGCGGTGACGATGAACATGATCATGACGGGCAGGATGGCGCGGAGGTCGAAGACGATCTTGACCGGCACCAGCTTGGGGATGGCGAACCAGCTGGCCTCAGCGACCTTGTTCCAGTTCAGCACCCATGCTTTGGTGAACTCCACGCCGTCGGCGGTGACGCCGGTGGTGGGCAGGACGAAGCCCATGACGATGGCTGCCAGATAGCCCGCGATGATGCCCACGAGGATGGAGGAAGAGCTGAGGAAGCCATTGGTCCAGTGCTTGAAGAGGAGGATGACCACCAGCACGAAGACGGCCAGCAGCAGGTTCTCCACCGAGCCGAAGTCCTTGGCTGCGTTGCCGCCGCCGAAGGAGTTGACGCCCACGGAGATGAGGGACAGGCCGATGGACAGGACGACCGTGCCGGTGACCACCGGCGGGAACAGCTTGCGCAGGGGCTTCAGGAAGACGCCCAGCACGCTCTCGAACAGGCCGCCCAGAATGGATGCGCCCATCATGGCGCCGTAGGCCGTGACGCCGCCGCCCATGGTGGCAGCCACGCTGTTGAACACGCCCAGAAAGCCCGAGCTGGTACCCATGATGATCGGCACTTTGCCGCCCACAGGGCCGAGGCCGTACAGCTGCACCAGCGTGACGATGCCCGCCACGAACATGGCGTTCTGCAGCAGGCTCACCTGCAGGTCTGCGAACTCACCGCCCGCGAGGCCGCAGGCGCTGGTGATGATGAGCAGCGGGGTGAGGTTGCCCACGAACATGGCGAACACGTGCTGCAATCCCAGCGGGACAGCGTGGCGCAGCGGCATTTTCGCCTCAAACTCGTATGCCGAATTTTCCAGTTCAGCGCTTTTTATCATATTCCTGGCTCCTTTACTTCACTTCAGGTTTTTGTAACAAGCATAGAAAATTATAGCAGACCGGAACCGGGAACGGTAGGGCTTTTTCGAGTTTTTATTCATATTTTCGTCATAAGTCGTACTTCTTCCTCCTCCGCAAGCCGGACGCACAGAGGGCAGCGTCCTTGCCCTCTCAGTCACCTTCGGTGACAGCTCCCCCAAAGGGGGAGCCTCTGGCGAAAAGGCGAGGCTTTGCGGAATGCCAAGGCCTCCCCTCGCTAGGGGAGGTGGCATCGCGTCAGCGATGACGGAGAGGTTGGACTACAGACAGCTCCAGCCCGCCTGAGAGGGCTCACCCCCCCGGCACCAGCAGTCTGCGCGCCTCGTCGAGGCGGGCGGTGCCGTCGGGGAGGTCGTTGGCGGCCAGCATCTGGCCGGGCGAGACGTGGTAGCGCCGGGCGATGGCGAACAGCTCCTCCCCCGGCTGGGCGTAGCAGATGCGGAGCGACACCTCCGGGTCGGCGGGGGCCAGGGGGTCGCCCAGCTCCACCGCCCCCACGAGAGAGGCCGTCTGCCGCGCCAGCACAGCGCCCTCGGCCCGGACGGTGAGGGACACCTCCAGCGCGCCGCCTGCGCTGGCGCATTGCAGGTCCTGAACGCTCAGCCAGCACTCGGGGTAGGCGTCGGTGTCGGGCGGGAGGTCGGCGGAGAGGGGCAGGGCGTAGTCCAGCGCCTTTTCGTAGCACTCCATCTCCCCGAGGGTGTTTTCCGCAAAGGCCGACACCACGGCCCGGGCCGTCAGGACGGCTCTCCCCTCCTGCCGCGTCAGGCTCACCGGCCCGAAGGACGCGAAGCAGGCTAAAATATGCGCTCCGGCGTCGGGCAGAGGGCCGGAGCCCCGCAGCACCGTCGTCTCGTCCAGCGCGCAGAGCAGCGACTCGGTGGCGAGAGTCTGGGGCGTGAGGGTCGTCTCGAAGCGGGTGGAGAAGGCATCGGCCACGCATTGGAGCTGGTAGGGACGCCAGCCGCTCAGCCGCAGCATCGCCGTGGCCGTGAGGGTGGTGGAAGCCCCGCCGTCCTCGGTGGTCTCCCCTTCCGCCGCCGCAAAGCCCACCGGCTCCAGCACGCAGAGGCAGCGGCAGTCCTCGCTGAGGCCCTCTGCATCCAATATCTGGTTGAAGGGCAGGTCGGCGGTCTGGCTGCGGAGGGCGGCGTCCCCTTCGGCCCGCCATCCGCAGAGGACGTGCAAGACCCCCTTCGCCACGGCCTTGCCCTGCATCCGTTTCAGCTCCCGCACCTCGGCGGTGCCGGTGATGTCGAGGATGGCGGCAGGGGGCTTCGGGAAGGTCAGCGCCCCCTCGATGGTCACGAGCTTTTCGAGGGTGGCGGCCCGCCGCACCCCTGCCAGCGTGACCGGCTTCTGCTCGATGCCGCCCTCGCTGAGGGCCGTGATGACCTCGGTGGACAGCTGGGCGTGGACGCTCACCACCAGCCCGTAGGCCCCCCGCACCTCGATGCGGCGGGGGTTGACGGCCCGGCAGTTGAGGTATTCGGTCTGGCCCTCGACGCAGGCTGTCCACGCCGTGGCTGCAAAAGAGGGCAGCTCGAGGGCCTTGGTGAAGGGCAGCTTCTGCTCGGTCTGGCACAGCCCCGCCCCCTCTTCGCCCTGATAATACACGGTACAGCGCAAATATCCTTCCAGCGTCAGCCGCCCGGGGGCCAGCTGCTTTTGCAGCACCACCGGCTTTGCGAAGCACTTGACGATGCGCTGCACCGGCGGCAGATAGTCCGAGATCAGTAGTTCGGTCTCGAGGGGCAGCTCCGCCTTGGCGGTGCAGTCCGCACCCGCCGCAGGCAGAACGTCCCGGAACACTTTCAGCTCCATGGTGATGCTCCTTTCCTGTCCTTGCTCTGATGAGAGTGTATGCGGAGCAAAGCCGGGCTATGCCCTGCGCCAGCCCACAGGCGCAAAAAGGCCCCCTCGGAGGGGCCTCTGAGGGGGCGGAAGGGTTATTTCAAGAAAAGGGTGTGTAAGGCAGGGCTTGCATCAGTATTTCCAAATTATAACCATCGCGGCGTATGTATTATCGCCTTTCTGGAACGTACCGGCGTATAGTTCAGCGTCATTTTTCTTGTAGAGGCTCAATTCATTTCTTAAATTAGAAGGATCCACCAGATAAATCCAATGGGAAGGATCACCAGAACCAGGCCCTGGGTCTATATATCTATCCGAGTAAATCGGCCTGTTATCCAGAGTAATATCCGCTGTCCCGCCGGGGGAGGTCAGCTCCATCACGTCCACCCATAACGCCTGTTTACCCTGCAATTTGGCTTTCGTGATGGAATCGAGCGCAGTCATAGACGTTTCGTTCAACATGTTGTTGTTGTCGAGCCATCCTGCGTCAAATCCTTTTGCCACTTCCTCAAGCGTCTCCTTGGCTCTGGCGCTTGCTGTGGTTTCAGAAAGACCCAAATACGCCTTGAGCTTATTTTCAAGCTCCACGGACTCCGTCACAAGGCTCTTTTCGCTGCCGTGGGAGGCGCTGCCGCTGCCGCCCCCAAAGAACCAGTCGTAGAGGGTCTCCAACGGTGCGCAGGCGGTGAGGGTCGCTGCGGTCATCACGCCCGCGAGGGCGAGGGCAAGGAATTTTTTTCGTTTCATGGTCGTATCCTCCTTTTTCTTGGGTGTTTTTGATACTTCCATTATAGCACCCCCCCCCCCCCTATGCAAGTGCCATTCGCGCAGGTTTTGGGGCGATTCACGCAGGTTTGCCCTCTCAGTTACCTTCGGTGACACTGCCCGGGTTGCGGCTCCCAGCGTCTGCTTCGCTGCCGCTCGCATCCTGCTGGCCGCGGCCCCAACAGCTCCTCCCTGTTTCCGCCACTGGCGGCGGTCGTCG
>OODC01001736.1_pt1 | contig 9538 bp, 8 predicted proteins | sample 1671711 | NCBI WGS metagenome assembly OODC01 (sample SAMN06348184, study PRJEB24527) | human gut metagenome | reverse complement strand
TATTGAAATACATTGGAATTTCTAGGGTTCTCATATCTGGCAGCTAGTATGCCAGATTATCGGGAACTTTCTTTTAAAACCTCAATGTTGTCTTTATACAATCGCACCCTCTGCTGCCAAATCTTCAAATAAATCCGTAATCGGATCGCCCTTTGACTGAAACTCACAGGCATTAAATGGAATACCTCCTGCTGCCTGAGGCCAGATTCCCACGGTATGGTCGATATAATATGGTCCAAGACCCGACTGTTCAATCTCTTCCATAGAAAGGTTTCTGGTCAGCTGATGCACGATTGTAGAAACAATCTCAAGGTGTGCAAGTTCCTCCGTACCGATATCGTTTAACGTTCCCATTGCAATACGGTTTGGCATGGTAAAACGCTGAGAAAGATAACGCATGGATGCTCCGATTTCACCGTCCGGGCCACCGTATTGGCTCATGATAAATAACGCCAGTTTCGCATTTGGCGTTTTAATATTAACCGGAAACTGAAGCCGTTTTTCATAATTCCACATAACAAATACTTTCCTTTCTACTCTTTTTCTTTATTCCAATTTGATTATTCCCATGGCCAGGGCTGCATCACCCAGTCCCATGAACAGCTCTGTCCGTCATCGGTCGTATCAATTGTAAGTGGTCCGTATTTCATAGCATATTCTTTTAACGCACGTTTGCGCATTTTTACGTGCTCTTCCATAAATGCCAATGCCTTCTTATCTTCTGGATGCGTATCTAAATACAAATTCATATCATTGATTGCAAAACTAACTTCATTGATATATTGAAGCAGGGCAGTTTGTTCTCGACACTGATTCATCTGCAACGACCTCTCTTTCCACAAAATGGTTTACAAAGCTCCGGAAAAACAGTTCCACAAGACAGACTCTTCTGAAGAGAAAATGTTCCAGAGAATTTCTGCATCGGAACATAAGCCATTGTAAGAGGCAGATGGTCTGCATGTTTATAAATAGCAGTATCATCAAAGCAGTCCCCACTAAACGGACGGTTTTGCATAGAACGATTCTCTGACATCCTGTTTGAACGGCAAGTATAATGATTTTGCATACAATATCTTTCCATAATAATAATCCCTGAAAATAAAAGATACAGTATTATATTATGATACCAAGGGTCAGAAAGTTCAAATGACTTTCATGTTTGCATGGTAAGGCATTTGACTTTTCTTGGAACTTATCAAAAAAATACCGCAGGAACAAACAACATTCCTACGGTATTCTGATATCTCTTTTTACTATTTATTATTTTTTTCATTTTGCTGCTGATTAGAAGAAGAATTTGTGCTCGGCGCATTTTTCTTTGCTCCTAAAGTCACACTGATTTTCTGAGCGTTATATTCTCCATCCTGTGCACGGTAAACTTCTAATTCTACGGTTTCTCCGGCTTCATAGTATTCCAGTCTGTCTACCAAATCTTTGTATGCATCAATCGCAGTACCATCAATCTTAGTAATGACATCACCTTTTTTGATTCCTGCTTTTTCTGCCGGTCCACCTTCTACTACAGTATCTACATAAACTCCCTGAGGGATTCCATACATCTGGTTGACATCACTGGTTACATTTTCACAGGTAATTCCAATATATGCTGCTTTATCTTCATCTTCTACTTTGTAACGGGTTTCCTGATTCATCATCTCATCAAGGATTGGTTCTGCCTTTGAAATCGGAATCGCAAATCCCATCCCTTCCACTTCATCAGAAGCAATCTTTGCAGAGTTAATACCAATCAGTTCACCTTTCATATTCAAAAGTGCACCACCACTGTTTCCAGGGTTAATTGCTGCATCAGTCTGAATAAAAGTTCCATCTGTATCATCTGAACTTACCTGACGGTTTAATGCACTGACATAACCACTTGTCACTGATTGACCATATCCAAGTGCATTTCCAATTGCAACAACCTGTTCACCCATCTGAAGGGAATCAGAATCTCCAATTGTTGCCACTTTAATCTCACTTAATACATCTTCCGGAATATCCTCCAATTTTACTGAAATAACAGCAAGATCATTATCTGCATCCGTACCTTTAATCTGTGCAGATACCGCACCGCTTTGAACATCATCCAAACTGCTGTCATGACCATCCTGATTTGTGCTGCCGCTTTCACCTTCGGCACTGGTCTTTTCCACGTCACCATTTCCGGTTACTGCACTTCCGTCCTGATTTGTGAAGCACACGGTAAGAGAATTTGTTCCGCTGACTACATGATTATTTGTTGCAATCAAAAGCTCGGTATCATTTTGTCCTACAATAATTCCAGAACCACTGCTCTGAGTTTCCTGCTGTTGTCCATATCCAAAGTACTGATAAATCTGTGGAATCTCCTGAACGCTGACTCCTACAATCGATACAATTGACGGCATTGCATTTTGGGCAACCTGACTTACGCTTGAAGTTCCCTCAGTGCTTCCTGATACACTTTCTTCTGAATCAGATGATTTATTTTGACTGATTGTCTGTGTAGACTGTACCTGAACAGATTTTTTTCCCTGTGGATTTAATTTACTTCCCACATAATTTGTCCCCTGAAAAACTGCACTTGCAACCAGACCAAACACAACCGCTGTCGCAACGACTGTGCCAAATTTTCTGCCTTGTCCGTTTAACTTCTTTCCGGATCTGTTTGGCTTCTTTGATTCCGGAGCAGTAAACTGATAAGCATTATAACTTTGCTGCTGTTTCTGTTCCTGCTGTGCTTCCTGATACCACTCTTCTTTTGTGGCCTCCCGCTGTTCATGCGGCTGGTATGCTCTTGCATAAACCGGATTTTCCGGTGTTGGCGCATTTCCCGGTTCTTGTGTCACTGCACTTTCATTTGTTGTTTCTTCCGGCTTAGACGCATTATCTTCAAAAACAGTCTCTGTTTCTTCCTGCGTATTTACATTATCTGTCTCTGTTTCTTTATTTTCATCAAATTCATTCTTGAATTCTTCACTCATAGTAATTACTCCCTTTTTTCTTTATGAGCACAGTTTAACAGGGAATTGTGTCCAAAATGTGATAAAAATCATAGATTTTAAAAAATTATTTTACTTTCTCCAATAGGATGGATTCATTGTACACGCTAAAATTACTTTCTTAGGCAGACGTTTATAGATTTTTCCGGTGCGATACCCTAAAAATTTAAATCCACTCTTTATCACCAGGTCAACAACCAGCCATGGCTTATGAATTTTACACAAATAACGGGCTGTATTTTTTACCAGACAAATTCCCTCTTTCTCAGACTTCACGGTTCCAAAAATTTCAGGATGGTCTGCCTGTGAGACTGCCAAATCAAAATTTCTTTTAAACTGTTCCACATTTCCATAATGATCTGAATGAAACACTCTTGCATCCGCCTGATATGCTACCAGATAGCCTTTTAGTACAATTTTCCCGGCATAAATCATATCTTCATTAAAAATTGTATGCGTAATAAATCCGCCCATCTTCATATATAAGTCTTTTCGATAGGCTGCACAGACATTAGAACAAAAAAATGTCTTAATTCCCAACTCATCCAAATCTGCTTTTCCTTTTAATCTGCTTTTATCCGGATAATTAAATGCTCTGGTATAACGCTCAATCAAGGCACATTCCGGATTTGGAAGCTGACGTCCATAAGCTACTCCAACTTTGGTATTTCGAAATGCCTTTACCAGATTTTCGATTACAAATTCATCGACCGGCACTGCATCTTGTGTAAAGAGCACCATAATATCACCGGTACTTAATTTCACTGCTTCTGCTCTGGTCTTTCCATGGTCAAACTCTGATTTTTTAATATGATACACTTTCAAATTTGGATTTACAAACTCCCAATCCATGTTCCAATATTTTTTTTCTGTGTTCATTACAATAATCTCTTTTACCGGATAACTCTGCTTCTGAATTTTTTTCAGCAGACGCTCAAATTTTATTCCTGGTCTGTATGCCGGTATAATCACAGATACTTCCGGCTTCTTTCCATTTTCAAATAAATCTCTCATTTTGTTTTATTCCTCTTATCTTTTATTTTTATTGTCAACTGATCTAGCAAACATTGAGTTTCAGCAGACTCTGTCCTTACACTGGATATAAGAAAAATTTTATGCGCATTTTCCAGCCTAGAAAAGGGGATGTCGTTAAACGACATCCCCTTTGAGAATCTGCAAAATCAGATTCTTTTTTATTCTTCCTCTTCACTATAGGTATTATCATCACTGTAGCTGTTGTCACTATCATCACTTTCTTCAGAATTATAACTGCCGGACTCATCACCATCACTGTTATCCTCGTTATAACTATTATAATAGCCATTATTATTGCCATATCCACTATAGTCGTCACTGTTATCTTCATAATCATAATCGCTGTCATCATAATCATAATCATTATGATTTGAATTGCCATTACTATAATTATCCGAACTTGAAGAATCCTGACTGTAAGCTGACATATCATCTGCTGAAGTCTCACTGCTTGCATCGGACTGTGTATCTATCTCTTCTTCGCTGTCAGAATTTTCCTCATCATCCAATGCAGATTCTCTGTCTGAAATATACTGTTTTAATTCATCCGAAACATAATCATTTCCAAATCCGGTATGAGCTGCAATATAGTCACTTCTTTTTAAAACAGTCTCAGAAGGGCTGTAATCCTCCTGGTCAAATAAGAATGCATGTAATTGTTTGACGTTTGCTTCAAGGGTCGTTGGAACAACACAATCAATTCCAATTGCATCTTTTACATCTTCTCCCATGATATTACTCTTCGGGAAGCCCTGTGTATCTCCTAACTGATAAGAAAGGATACCCATTCCAAGCTGAATCAATTCGGTCTTGGAGAAGTTCGTTTTAATCATCGGAAATACTTCATCCATAATATCATTTAAGGTAGAAAGACTTGCTTTTTTTGCTTTTTCCACCATCAGAGAAATAATATATCTCTGACGTTCGGTACGTTTCATATCCCATCCACTGGTATAACGGATTCGACAGTAAGAAGTTGCCTGTACACCGTTTAAATGATAAGTTCCTAAAATTTTTGATTCATCTTCCGGTTTTGGATCCGGTTTTTCAATCGGCTCATAACTTGCCCCGGTTTTTTCAGAAGTCTCTACACAATAGTTATTCATATGTTCAATTTCTTCATAAGACAGATCCACATCCAACCCGCCAAGTAAATCAATAACTTTCACTAACGCATTAAAGTCAACTGCCACATAATTTTTAATATTTAAATCCATGTTTGTGTTCAACATAGACATTGACTGAACCGGTCCACCGATTGCGTAAGCAGCATTCGCTTTGTCATATTTATCTTTATCCTGTCCAATATTTAAGTATGTATCACGATAAATAGAAACCAGTTTTACTTCTTTTGTATCATTGTTGATACTTGCTACAATTGTCGTATCACTGTTGGAACTATCCAGATTTTCATCTCGGGAATCCACTCCAAACAACGCAATATTCGTATAGCCTTTCATGACTTTGCTGCCTACTACCTGCTCATTGACTTTGACATCTGCACTGCCTGCACTGTCTGAAATATCAATTTTGCCAAGTTTATTTGTAATATTCGCATATACAAAAAGCACACCGACTAAAACCAGTAGTACAACCAGTTCAATTCCAAATATTAGTCGTCTTCTTTTGCGTTTTACAGTATTTCTGCTTCTCTTTGCCATCTTATTTCCCCTTATTGTATTTAGTATGCATTTTTATTGATAAATCCTTTAAAAAATGTGAGTATCAAAATCTTGATATCCAGACCTAACGTCCAGTTTTCAATATAATATAAATCATACTCAATTCTTTTGCGAATCGAAGTATTTCCACGGTATCCATTGACCTGTGCCCATCCGGTCAATCCCGGACGCACCTGATGCTTAATCATATAACGCGGAATTTCTTCCCGAAATTTATCCACAAAAAATGGACGTTCCGGACGCGGACCTACAAGGCTCATCTCACCTTTTAACACATTAAAAAGCTGAGGGAGCTCATCAATGCTTGTCTTTCTCATAAACCGACCGAAATTTGTAACCCTCGGGTCATTTTTTACGGTCCATGCTTTTTTCTCTTCTTCCGGAGGCTGTACTTCCATGGAACGAAATTTATACATCAGAAAACTATGGTTATGAAGTCCGACTCTTTCCTGTTTATAAATCAAAGGTCCCGGAGAAGTTAGTTTTATCATAATCACCGAAAACAGCATGACTGGTGAAAATAATATAATTGCAACACACGCTCCTACAATATCCATTACCCGTTTTGTAAAGGCATTAAATGTATTGGTAAGAGGTACATAACGAATATTAATAACCGGAAGACCTAAAATATCTTCGGTATAAGGTTTTGTCGGTATAATTCGATTATAATCTGGTATAAATTTTGTATGCACTCCGGATTTCTCACACAACGCAACAATCTGTTCTAATCGAAAATATTCGCTCAATCCCAGTGTAATCGCAATCTCATCCAAATGATTCTGCGGGAGAATCACCATCAGATTATCAATCCGTCCAAGCACTTTAATTCCACGATACATATACCCTGCCTGTACATTATCATCTAAAATTCCACGAATCGTATATCCCCACTGAGGATTTGCAAGAATCCGGTCAATATATTCTTCACACGCTCTGCTGTAGCCCACCAGTAAAATATGTTTCTGATTATAACCTTTTGCGCGCATCTTGCGAAGTACAACCCGAATCAGCATTCGAGTCAACTCTTCTGACACGACATTAATTGCATAAAAAATAACAATTACATGACGGGAAAAGTCAATCTGCTTAATTAGATACAACCCTGTAATCAACAGAAACAATCCTAATGTATTTGCCTTAAATATATTTGAAAATTCAAGTCTTCTTCCTTGTACTCGTTTTGGCGTATACAAACTAAATGCATAATACAACATAAGATAAGCTGGTACAATAAATAACAGCACACTCATATAGATATGAAATGGAAGCCGTCCGCCCTCATCTCTTAAAATCGGCAGATGAAACTTTAAAAGCCATGCCAAAAAATAAGAAATAATAATCACAAAAGCATCAATCACCACATGCAGCCGGTTAAAATGCTTCTGATTTTCCTTTATCAAGGTCTAACCACCTTCTATTCTTTTATTTCTAATTCATTAAATTTTTTGCTAATTCATTAAATTTCTAAATTATAATACTATAAAATTAACAAAAAGGCAACTAAACATTTCTTAAAATCCACAGTTTCCCCTGTCATTTTCCTCTAAAAAAATGCAAAAAATCCGCTATAAGAACGTTTGTTTTCGTATCTTATAGCGGATTCTTCTGTTTATTTTATAAAATTCCTAACTCTTTCATTGCTTTTTTGAGTACTTCCTGGTGCTCCGGTTCCATCTCAGTCAGCGGTGCACGAAGCGGTCCAACTTCTTTTCCCTGCAGATTCATTGCAGCTTTTACCGGAATCGGGTTTACTTCGCAGAATAATGCATTGATAACCGGAAGTGCCTCTAATTGCATTTTACGGCTTCCTGCAACATCCCCTTCAAAGAATTTGTAAACCATATCATGTACATACTGTGGTGCTACGTTAGAAAGTACAGAGATAACTCCCAGTCCTCCTAAAGATAACAGCGGTACAACCTGGTCATCATTTCCGGAATATAAATCAATCTGTCCGTCACACAAATTCATAACCTGTGCCACATGGCTGATATCTCCGGATGCTTCTTTGACACCTACAATGTTTTCTACATTTTTTACCAGATGAGCAATTGTTTTTGGCTGAAGTGCGCATCCTGTACGGCTTGGTACATTATAAAGAATTGCCGGAATTTTAATTTCGTTTGCGATTGCTGTATAATGTGCAATCAGACCATTCTGAGTTGCTTTATTATAGTAAGGTGTTACTAAAAGCACTCCGTCTGCTCCTGCTTCTTCTGCTTCTTTACTCATCTGAATTGCAGTCTGAGTACAATTTGAACCAGTACCTGCAACAACAGGAATTCTGTGATTGACACGTTCAATAGTAAAACGAATTGCTTCTAAGTGTTCTTCTTCGGAGAGTGTTGCGGATTCTCCTGTTGTTCCACAAATTACGATGGAATCTGTTTTTCCTGCAATCTGTTCCTCTAAAATCTCATCCAGTTTATCATAATTTACCTCTAAGTTGTCTTTCATTGGTGTAACAATTGCAACACCTGCGCCTTTAAAAATTGCCATATCTTTTCCTCCTTGAATGATTAACTAAAAAAGAGACGGCAAGATGCGCCGTCTCCAGATATCCGTTTCATATCTATCAGATAGCACTCCATCCTGCGATGACAGTCATGCCACTCTTAATGACATGCCCAAAAACACAAGCTCAGGTCTTGTATTTTTTCGGCATCTTTCCCTTTCAAAAGCCTTCATCTGCTCCTGAACATCCAACCATCTACTCATGAAAAATGCAACCTCTATCTACATCTCGTATCATTAAGATGATATCATTGCACAGGCACCTTGTCAAGCCCTCTTGGCGAGTATTTTAACTGCTGAATTCAACTAAAAGCAGTTCCACGCTTAAGGCATCATTTAAATATCCTGTTTTGACCTGCTCTTCGGTTTTGGTGCATTTTTCCACTGCTGATTTTAACTGTTCTAAGGAGTACCGTCCTAAAATCTTCTGATAATTTTTTACGACAAACGGCTGGATTCCCAGACGCTTTGAAATTGCACTCTGGTCATATCCCTCTTTCTCAAGCTCCTTTACCTGAAGCATTTGGTTGAACTGTCTTGCCAGCAGATATAAAATACGCATCGGTGGTTCTTTTAAGGCAAGTAAATCATAATACAAATCCAGTGCCCTCTGTTGTTTTTTCTCTGTCACCGCACGAAGCATATCGAAAATATGATTCGAAACCTGTGAGGTGCAGACAGCTTCAATATCGGCTCTTGTAATCACATCTCGTTCTAAGACATAACAAAGCAGTTTTTCCAGCTCTTTTTCAATATTTCCCATATCCGTGCCGGTTTTTGTTAAAAACAGTTCCATATCGTTTCTTGTAATCTTTTTCTGTTCTTTATTTAAAATTCCAAATATCCAGCGAATCAGCATATCTGAATCCTGTTTTGCAAACTCTACAATCCTTCCGGATTTTTTTACTGCCTTATACATTCGGCTTCGTTTATCTACTTCTTCCTCTATAAATATCATACACAGATACTCGGGAGGCTGTGACAGATACTCGGGAAGACTCTCACACTGACCTTTAAAAAATCCGGTATTCTCAAGAAAAATCACTCGTCTTTCTGCAAAAAAGGGCATAGTCTGTGCCATCTGAATCACTTCCTGCGGTTCTGTCTTTTTTCCCTCAAAAAAAGTAAAATTCATTTCATCTCCATCGGGAAGCAATGCCTCTTTCATTCTTTTTTTATATACCTGTTTTAAATACGCTTCTTCTCCATAAAAAAGATAGACATTTTTAAACTCTTTCTGCCTGATGTCTTCCTGCAAACTCTTCATAATAATATTATTCCTCTATTTCTTTCTTGTGTGCTCTTTTCATCTATTCTATCACA
>OODC01001720.1_pt1 | contig 9607 bp, 6 predicted proteins | sample 1671711 | NCBI WGS metagenome assembly OODC01 (sample SAMN06348184, study PRJEB24527) | human gut metagenome | reverse complement strand
AACGCCGCATCATCCTGGTGGACCACAACGAGGCCACCCAGGCCGTGGAGGGCTTTGACCAGGCTGAGATCCTGGAGATCATCGACCACCACCGCATCGGCAGCCTGGAGACCAGCGGCCCGGTGTACTTCCGCAACCAGCCGGTGGGCTGCACGGCCACCATCATCACCCAGATGTACGACGAGAACGACGTGGAGATCCCGCCCCAGACCGCAGGCCTGCTGCTGGCGGCCATCCTGTCCGACACGCTGGCTTTCCGCAGCCCCACCTGCACCGCAGTGGATGTGAACGCGGCCAACCGTCTGGCCGGCATCGCCGGGGTGGACATCGACGAGTTTGCCAATGAGATGTTCGAGGCCGGTGAAAAGCTGGACGGCAAGACCGCCGAAGAGGTGTTCCTGCAGGACTTCAAGGTGTTCATGTGCGGCGACATCCGCTTTGGTGTGGCGCAGGGCAGCTACATGACCCGCAAGAACCTGCTGGCCGCCGAAAATCTGCTGCGCCCCTATCTGGAAGAGGCCCGCAACAAGCAGAATGTGGAGGACATCTACATGCTGCTCACCGACGTGCCCAAGGAGGAGAGCGTGGTCATCAGCGACGGACGCTATGCCGCTGAGGTGCTGGCCGACGGGTTCGACACCCACCCGGCAGAGGACGGCAGCTGGACGCTGCCCGGTGTGGTGAGCCGCAAAAAGCAGTTCATCCCCGCATTGATGACGGCCTATCAGGAATTGTAAGAATGATGCACCGCGCGGTGCGCAGCACATTATATTGCACGCAGTGCGATCCATCATTCCCCAAGAGGTTGCGATGTTTGATTTTCTGAAACAGAAGGACCGCACCCCGCCGGTTTTGCCGGAAGGCACGGTGCGGCGGCACTTTTCCATCTCCGGGCAGGTGCAGGGGGTGGGCTTCCGCTACCGGGCGCGCTACGCGGCCCAGGCGCTGGAGCTGACCGGCTGGGTGGAAAACGAGGACGACGGCAGCGTGACGCTGGAGGTGCAGGGCGACCCGGACAAGTTCCCGGAATTGTTCACCATGATCCAGCGCAGCGACTATGTGCGCATCACCGACATCCGGCAGAAGGACCTGCCGCCCGACCCCTGGGAACGGGGCTTCTCGGTGCGCGGCTACTGAATCACAGATGCATGCAAAAACGGCGGACGCAAGCGCGTCCGCCGTTTTGCTCTTTCTATCTTCAGCCTGCAATTTTGAGGGGAGAGTTGGCAGTCCAGATGGTGCCGTCCAGCAGCCGGGTCAGCGCCAGCGTTCCGTTGGCCGAAACACGGGCCGGGTCCAGCGCGTAGAAGTCGCTTTCCTTCAGGTTATCGGGGTCTGCCGTGGGGCTTATGCCCACCACACAGACCCAGTGCCCATAGGTGTCGCTGGTGGCAATGTGCGGGTAGTTCACCTGGGTCCAGCCGGAGCCGGACAGGTGATACTCGTAAGTAGAGGTGCGGTTGGCGTGTTTGCTCACACCGCTCACCGTGGTGTTTTTCAGGTGCACGATCACCGGCCGTCCGGCCGAGAGCTCGTTGTAAATGGTATGCAGGCAGGCGGACAGGTCCCCGGAATACCCGGTGTAGCCGCCGGCGGACCACACGGCACCGTTGGACCACATGCCGCTGCCGGAGCACACCCGCCCGTCCAGAATGGTGCGGGCGTAGCGCAGTGCATACCAGCTGCATTTGCCGGAGGTCTGGTTGCCGATGGAAAGGATCTGGCTGTGGTCAAAAGTCAGCAGCCGGATGCCGTGTTTTTCCTGTAAGGCGGCGGCGTGGGCGCGGGGCGCGGCAAGAGCAAGCAGCAGCACCAGCGCAAGTGCTGCTGCCGCCAGCTGCCGGGCTGCCCGGGCGGGACAGTGCTGCATGGGGAGATCATCCTTTGCCTGTTATTTTTACGACCTCATTTTAGCATGAAAAAATGGTAGAACTGTGTAATTTTTAAAAGTTCCGGCACGAAATCTGAAAAAAACTGCGCATCCTCCTTCCATGGGCGCAGAACAGGGTGTTCCGGGCATGGTGCACCCGGCTCCGGAGGGGGTAAACCGATGACGGGGCGCTGCACCGCGGCGGCTGCCGAGATGGCCGCAAAATAAACCCGGATCTTCCTGCCCCGGAGAGCACCCGCTCCCGGGGCTTTTTTGCGCCTTTTTGTGACAAACTCTGCCGCGTGTGGTACAATAAAACCGTATTCTGATGTGAACAGAAAGGAACGTTCCATGCAGCTGTTTGAACTGGTCAGCCCACGGCTGTTCCGCCCATTGGCGGGGCCGAACCGGGCGTTTTATGCGGAGCTGCTGCTCCTGCTGTGGGAAGAGTGCCGCCATACGGCCGACTACAGCATTTCCCGTGCGGAGGCCGTCTCCCGCGCGGAGGATTATTTTGCGGCACTGGCAAAGCCCCTGACGCTGGACGCAGACGGTGCCGGCGATGAGGAGGAACAGCCCACCCGCGACCCTCATACGCTGGCGCTGGGCTTTCTGCTGCGGCTGCGCCGCACCGGCTGGCTGGAAGAGCAGCCCGGCAGTTACGAGAGCGAGCCGACCCTGGCCTTTGTGCCGGAAGTGGCCCCGCTGCTGGACGCGCTGGAAGAGATCCTGAATCCCCGTGTGGTCACCTACACCGGCAAGCTGTACAAGGCCTGGCAGCTGCTGCAGGGCGTGGGGGAAGAGAAGAACCCCTACGAGAATGTGCTGCGGGAGGTGGCTTCCGATCTGGAAGCGCTGAACAAATCCCTGCGGGCGCTCAATGCGTCCATCGGCCACTACATCGACCGGCTCACCCGCAACCGCACCCCGCAGGAGGTGCTGGAGCTGTTTGACCAGTACGAAGAAAAGGTGGTGGCGGCGGCTTACCATCGCTTCAAGACCAGCGACAACCTGTTCAATTACCGCGCCTATCTGGAGGAAGGGCTGGACGCCTGCGAGGAAGCGTATCTGCCCCAATTGGCACTGGATTACGCCCGTGTGGAGCGCTGCGCCCCCGGTGAGGCCGCGCCCCGTGTGCGGGCCCTCATCCAGCAGCAGCGGGACGCGCTGGAAGAGATGAGCAACCTCATCCGGGAGATCGACGCCAGTCACATCCGCTACCGCAAGCGAGCCGTGCAGCGGGCACAGTTTTTGCTGCTGAGCGACCGCTCGTCTCAGGGCAGCGTCACGGCCCTGCTGCGCCGCTACGCCGAGGACATCCGCACCCCGGACCAGCTCTTTGAGCCGGATGACGGCCCGGTGGCCGCCCATCTGCATCTGTACCCGGCGGCTGCCTTTGGCGAAAAGTTCCTGTACCCGCCGGCCGCGCCCCGCACGGCGGCCCCGCTGGCCCCGGTGCAGGCGGAAACGCTGGACCCGGACCAGCTGCGCAAGGAGCAGCAATTGCTGTTGGACTACGCCCGGCTGGCTGTCACCGAAGAAAACGTGGCCCTGCTGGCACAGCAGGCACTGGCTGCCCGCCCGCAGGTGGAAGCATCCACCCTGGCGGAGGAATACCCGGGCGATTTTGCCCGCATCATCGGCCTGCATACCTATTCCCAGTCGCCGCACCGGAACTATGACATCCGGCTCACGGGCAACTGGGTGGAGCGCGGCGGCTTCCGGTTCGAGGACTTTGTCCTGACCCGCCGCAAGGAGGAAAACGATGGCAACGATTAACATGCTGGAAGAGACCGCAAACTATCTGCTCAACCACTGCTTCGTGCTGGGCAGCGTGGAGGATCAGCGGGCAAAATATCTCTATGTGCAGGATCATCTGCCCGAGGTGCGGGCGGTGTTCAAACCGCTGGGCTACGCTGTGCTGCTGTACCCGGCCCCGCTGCAGGCGGCGGCCCTGGTCAACGAGCACGAGGGCAGCCAGGCCCGGCTGCTGAAATACGAGAGCATCCTGCTGCTGGTGCTGCGGCTGCTCTACCTGCAAAAGCGGGAGAGCCTTGCCGCCAGCGCCGATCAGGTGCTGGTGACCGTGGAAGAGGTGCAGACCGAGCTGCAGAAGATGAACCTGCCCCGCAGACTGGACCAGCAGACGCTGGAACGGCTGATGCGCACGCTGCGCCGGTACAATCTGGCCCGACCGGTGGGCCGGCTCTCCGGGCTGGACAGCCGCATCGAGGTGTTCCCGACCGTGCTGCTGGCCCTGCCGGATGCCGACCTTGCCGACGCAGCGGCAGAGAGCGCCCGCACCCGCACCGAGCTGGGACTGTATGAACGGCCGGAGGGCGCAGACACCGAAGCAGGGGAGGCAGAAGAATGATCGAACTCAAACGCCTGAAACTCATCAACTGGCACAACTTTGAAAACGTCACCTTTGACTGTGCCCGCCTGACCTATATGATCGGCGTGAACGCCGTGGGTAAGACTACCATTCTGGATGCCATCCGCTACTGCCTGACCACCAACCGCAACTTCAATGCCCTGGGCAATAAGAAGAGCGGCCGCACCCTGCAGGGCTCGGTCCACGCGAAGCAGCGCGGGGAAAACGCTTACCGCCGCCCCGGCCATACCGTGGCCTACATCGGCGCGGAGTTCTACGACAGTCTCAAGCGCACCCCCTTTGTCATCGCGGTGCGGGTGGAGTCGGAAGGCCCAATGCAGGAGCTGCACCCCGGCGACCAGACCTGGTACCTCTCCGAGGACGGCTGCACGCTGGAACAGCTGCCCTTCATCGACCCGCGTACCGGTGCCCCCAGCGCCAAGGAGGACTTCAAGCCCGCCGTCGGCCGACTCTCCTACACCCGCAGCCCCAGCGAAGCCCGTGACCGCATCTGCCGGGCGCTGGGCATCGGGCGGGCGTCCAGCCCGCTGGGCAAAAAGTTCAACGAAGTGTTCCAGATGGGCACCAGCATGGACGAGATCCCCAACTTCCGGGAATTTTTGTACCAGTACATCCTGCCGCAGCCGGAGCTGGATCTGGAAGCACTGCAGGGCGACCGGCTGGAGCTGGAAAACCTGCACGCTGTGCTGGCCGAAGCTCAGACCCGTGCCGATGCACTGGAAGAGATCGTGAACGATGGCCGCGAAGCCGCCGGAAAGCAGACCGAAGCCCTTGTGAACCGGGGCGCGGCCCTGCTGGCCCGTGCTGCTGCCGACGGCGGGGAACAGGACGTGTGGCAGGGCCATCTGGACGCCGGACACCGCCAGCTGGAGGCCCTGAACGCCCATTATGCCGAGGCCAAGAACGCGGAGGCGGAAGCACGCCGCGCCTACCTTGCCGCCCACAGTGCAGCCGGTGCCAGCGGCGAGGGCCGGGCACTGGATGCCATGGAGGAAGAGCTGTCCCGCCGCAAGACGGCGCAGGATGCCGCCGCCCGTAAAGCTGCGCAGGCCGAGGATGCCGCATCCAAGGCCGAAGCCCTGCTCACAGCCCTGCGCCGCAGCGGGTTTGCTTCCGGCTGGAAGCTGGAAAACCTCACCGCCGACACCCTGCCGCAGCTCACCGACTGGCTTGCCGCGCAGGAAAAACCGCTGGAAGAAGCCTACTTTGCGGCCCGGCAGAATACCGCCGCCCTGCGCAAAGAGCAGGCGGACAAGCGCGCCGAGCTGGACGCCGTGTCCGGCGGCAAGTGGGTGTACCCCCACGGCGATGCCGCCACCCGTGTGCGGGATGCCGTGAACGCGGAGTTGAAGAGCCGCGGCATGCAGCCGGACGCCAAGATCTTCTGTGAGCTGCTGGCCGTGGCGGACGAGAGCTGGCAGGACTGCGTGGAAGCATGCCTGGGCGACCGCCGGTTCGACATCCTTGTGCCGCCCGCCCATTACGAGGCCGCCAAGAGCGCCTTTGTGGCCCTGAAGGACAAGGTGGGGCCCATCAGCCTGCTGGACACGCCGGGCATCCGCAAGGCCAACCGCCATGCCGAGACTGCCCCGGCGGACAGTCTGGCGGCACAGGTCACCAGCGAAAACCCGCTGGCGGCCCAGTACGCCGACACCATCCTGCGGCGCATCGTCTGCTGCGACACCCCTGAAACACTGGAACAGTACCCGGACAGCGCCACCCGCGACCTGCTGCGGCACCATCCCTTCCGGCTGGAGCGCCTGCGCACCCCGCAGCGTTATATCGGCCTGGAAGCCCGCCGCGCCCGCGCCGGGGCACTGGCCGAAGAGCTGGAAGCTCTGGCCGAGCGCACCCGCACCGCCGCCCAGACCGAGCAGAACCTGAAAACCGCCTACGACCAGTACCAGAACTTCCAGCGCGGCACCGCGCCGCAGCAGCTGGCCGGCCTGTGGGAGGCCCGCACCGCCGCCGAAAAAGCCCGGAATGCGGTGGCCGAACAGGAGGGCAAGCTGGCCGAATACCGTGAGAACCCCCTGCTGCAGGAGATGTACCGCGAGGAAGAAACGCGGGAAGCCGCCTGGGAAGCCGCCCGCACCGCTGTAGAGCAGGTGGGCGGCGACATCCGCGTGTGCGAAAAACAGATCGCTTCCTGCGAAACCGAACAGAAAAAGGCCGGGGAGACGGCACAGCAGAGCGCCGACGCGGCCCGGAAGTTCTTTGCGGCCCATCCGCTGCTGGAGCCGCTGGCCCGCACCCGGATGCAGGCCCTTGCTCCGGCCGACAAGCCCGCAGCCGCCGCACAGGCCGCCGAAAAGGCACAGGCCCGGCTGGACGATGCCCTGACGGCCTACCTCACCGGCACGCTGGAACCCGCCCAGAAGGCCTACAACGAGCACTACGTCTGTGATTACCCGCTGGGTCTGGCGGGGCTGGACCAGTACCGTGCCCAGCACGAGAGCCTTGTGCGCATCGACCTGGAACGCTACGCCGCCCGTCTGGAGCAGGCCCAGCGCGACTGCAAGGACCGTTTCCGCAAGGACATCCTGTTCCGCATGAAGGACGACATCTTCAATGCCCGGCGGCAATTCCGGGAGCTGAACAAGGTGATGGAACAGCTGACCTACGGCGAAGAAGTCTACCGCTTTGAGCTGGAGCCCAGCCGTGACCCGCAGCTGGCTGCGTTCTATCAGGTCATCGTGGACAAGGGCAACCAGCAGATGACCGAGGGCGACTCGCTGGACAACCTTGCCGCCACCGCCGACCCCGCCTACGAGCGGCAGGTGGATGCGCTGATGGAAAAGATCATGGCGGATGTGGACGAGAACACCCGTGCCCGGCAGGAGGGCCGCACCGGCACCACCACCCTGTCGGATTATGTGGACTACCGCACCTATCTGGATTACGACATCAAGGTGACCAACCGGGTCACCGGCCAGCAGGCGTACCTGTCCCGCGTCAGCCGCGACTCCTCCGGCGGCGAGAATCAGGCACCCTTCTATGTGGCCATCTGCGCATCCCTGCTGCAGATCTACCAGAAGAGCGAGAACAGCATCCGTCTGGTGCTGCTGGACGAGGCGTTCAGCAAGATGACCAGCGACCGCATCCGCCCCATGATGGAGCTGTTCCGCCGTCTGCAGCTGCAGGTGCTGCTCATCTCCACGGTAGAAAAGAGCACCGCCATCCAGCCCTACTGCGACATCACCTATTCCATCGTGCGCCATGGCAACGCCAACGCCATTGCACCCTTTGTCCGCCTGTCGGCGGAATGAGGTGTGCGCAGAGCATCCGAAACAAAAAAGAAGCACGCCGCAGCGTGCTTCTTTTTTATTTGCTTATCGCAGCGGCAGAACGTCCTCGTCCTCGTTGATCTCCTCCAGGGTGCCGTCCGCAAAGTACCAGGCTTTGCCGTACAATGCTTCGTGCCCGTCGGAGCACATCAGGTAGGAGCCGTCCGGCAGGGCGAGGAAATGCCGTTTTCTGCTGTCGGCCAGGGCAATGTCCTCCATCCGCTGTCCGTCCAGGATGTGCTCCCGGATGAACTGGTAGTGGGGCAGGATGCGCGTCTCGGTCAGGCCGAGGCCGTTCAGCCAGCGGCAGTAGCCGGGGTCGGCGGCTTCGCCCGGCTCCTCCGGGGCGGCATACACCAGCCGGGCGGCGTTCATGCTGCCGGCGCTCACGCCCAGCACGATGCCGTGGTAATTGTGGAACAGCCCCGGCAGGCCCAGCTGGGCAAAAAAGTGGTTCTGGGTGGGCACATGGCCGCCGCACAGCATTACAAAGCCGCTGCGGGGCAGCAGGGTACCGATCTCTTCCTGATTGCGGGCGTCGCAGGGCACAAGTTCGGTCAGGGGCAGGTGGGCGTCCGCAAAGCTCTGCAGGAATACCCGGCACATCTCGTCGTTCTGGGCGTAAGCGTGGGGGTCTGCCGCGATGGCAAGGCCCCGCACCGGGTGGTCCGGCCACACGGCCCGCAGGTTTTCCAGAAAATGATTGCGTCTGTCCAGTACCGGCACCGCCGGGCCTGGCTCAAAGGGGCAGCCGCTGGGGCTGCTGGTCAGAAATAACGTCATAGTTCTTCCTCACAAAACGGTGAATAAAAGCTATGCCCATTCTAGCACGATTCTCGCCCCGGCGGCAGAGCCAGAATCACCAAAAAAATCCCCTGCTTTTCGCCGTTTCGCAAAAAGCAGGGGAGAAGGTTACGCCTTGCGGTAATGGAATACCTTGTCTTTGGTGACGAACATGGCCGCGCTCACGGCCAGGGCAGCCAGTTCGGCGGCGGTCACGGCCAGCCAGATGCCGTCGATGCCCAGAATGGCGGGCAGGATGAGCACCGCCGCGATCTGGAACACCAGCGTGCGCAGAAAGGAGATCAGCGCACTGGTCACGCCGTCGCCCAGCGCGGTGAAGAAGGAGGAGGCATACACGTTGAAGCCCATGATGACAAAGCTCAGGGCGTACAGCCGGAAGGCCCGGCTGGTCAGGGCCAGCAGCTCCGGGTCGTAGCCCACGAAGAACCGTGCCACATAGGGGATGATGACCATGGATGCGGCGGTCAGGGTGACGGCCACCACCGCAATGAGCCGCAGGCTCTTTTCATACAGGTTGTGCACCTCGGCACGGTTGCCTGCACCGTAGTGGAAGCTGACGATGGGCGCACTGCCGAAGGCGTAGCCCACATACACGGCAATGAACAGGAAGCAGGCGTACATGATGACGCCGTAGGCGGCCACGCCGTTTTCCCCGGCAAGGCGCAGCAGCTGGTAGTTGTACAGGATGTTCACCAGCGACATGGACAGGTTGGTCATCAGCTCGGAGGAGCCATTGATGCAGGCGTCCAGCAGCACCTTGCGGTACAGCTGCGTTTTGCGCAGGTGCAGGCGGCTGGTATTCTTGTGGTCGAGGAAGTAGAAGATCGGCAGCAGGCCGCCCACGATCTGGCTGAGGAAGGTGGCAATGGCGGCACCCTCTACGCCCCAGCCCCAGACGCCCACCATCAGCACATCCAGCACCATGTTGGTGCAGCCGGCAGCCACCGTGAAGTAAAAGCCGAGGTGCGGCTTTTCGGCGGTGACAAAGAAGCTCTGGAACATGTTCTGCAGCGCAAAGGTGGGCAGCGACAGCATCAGGATGCGGCCGTAGCGCACGGCGTAGTCCAGCAGCTCGCCCTTGGCACCCAGCAGGATGGCAATGGGCCGCAGCAGCACAAGCCCCAGCACGGCCAGCACCGAGACGGAGATGGCAGCGGCCAGCAGGAACATGGTAAAGTAGCGGTCGGCCTTTTTCTGGTCGCCCTCGCCCAGCGTGATGCCCACGATGGCGCTGCCGCCGGTGCCCAGCAT
>OODC01001663.1_pt1 | contig 9837 bp, 9 predicted proteins | sample 1671711 | NCBI WGS metagenome assembly OODC01 (sample SAMN06348184, study PRJEB24527) | human gut metagenome | reverse complement strand
CGTCGTAACGACCGTGCATGGTGTCATACTTGAGCATGTATGCCATGTAGTCCGGGGTCATGAACGGATCGTTTACCGCTACGAACTCAATGTTCGGGTTCTTCAGACCAGCGCGGAAAACCATACGGCCGATACGGCCAAAGCCATTGATACCTACTTTGATACCCATTTCAGTGTTCCTCCTAAAAATGTTGAAGTTTGAAATACTTTTAGTAGATACATTTATTATACACTAAAGCGTGTCTTTGCCGCAAGGTGTAATATTTGTGATTTTTTTATCATTGCCTGCCGCTTTTTTGTACATATTTCATCCGCCTGCCCGTCTCCGCCCCGCTATTATCCACAAAGTCACCAAAATGACAAGCATTCCACAAACAGATGCCCATAAAAAAAACGCATCTGCTCCGGAAAAACATTTTACGGTTTGCGTGTCTTTCTGTCGATTTTTGTTTTTTTCCATGTTATAATTTGAATATCCATACAGGGTTCTCCGCCTCCGCAGACAGCATATGCAGCTCTGCGCGCGGTTATACCTTTCTTCCCTAAAAAAACAAACCCCGCATTCTGCCCAGGCGCCTGCCCGTTCTTCCCGCATCCATAATTTCCGCACTGACCGGAATTTTTGTGCCGAACCGCAGATACTAAACTCCCGGACAGATCTTAGGAGGAAAAAGCTATGAACGATGATTTTTTTGCACTGGTTGACACCGATGCTCTCAAGGCGCTCTCCGGGCAGCCGTCTGCATCCGGAGCCGCGATGCTTCTGGTCGACACACACGGGCTCATCCGTGCGCAGACCGCAGCCGCAGGCGAGCTGCTCGAGCTCGAAAACGGCGACCTGCTGGCCAGCGCCCTGTCCGACGAGGCGGTCGCGCTCGTCGAGGACTGCGCATCCGGCGGCGGCGCGAACAGCATGACCGAGCATCTCGACGTCGGCGACTGCCGTCTGACCGCCGTTCCGCACCCGGACGGTGCGCTCGTCGCGCTCGAGCCGCAGCCGCTCCGCCTGCCGCGCGGTCTGAGCTATGTATGCGGCGATACGCTCAACGCCTCGATCGCCCGCCTGTACGACCTTGCCGCCAAGGCATCCGACCCGGCACTCGCCGCCGCCCTCTCCCGCGAGATGTTCCGCCTTCAGCGCATGGCCTTCCATGTCACCGAGCTGCTCGACCCGCCGGTCCTCGGCACGATCAACGCCCACGACTGCGAGCTGTCGCGTCTGTGTTCGGATGTCGCGGACCAGATCCTGCGCCGCCTGCCTGAGGACAGGCGCGACTGCATCATGACCAGCGTCCCGATGCGCTGCTCGTCCTATGTCGATGCGGTACGCCTGCGCGCCGCGCTCTACAACCTGCTCCTGAACGCCGTCGCGGTCTCGTCCGATCCCGGCAGCATCACCTTCACACTCACCTGCGAAACGCGCCCGGCCTTCGAGGACGAAACGATCGAATATGCGGTCATGACGGTCTGCGACAAAGGCCCCGGCCTGTCTCCCGAGCGCTTCCGCAGCGCGGTCAGCGCATGGTGCACCTCCATGTCCGCGCGTGAGCGTATGCGTCTGACGGCGAGCGGCATGCAGCCCGGTCTGGGTCTGGCCTTCGCGCAGCTGGTCGCGCAGGCGCACGAGGGCACGCTCACCTGTGCGCAGCGTCCCGGCGGCGGTACGGAAATGCGTCTGGCCATCCCGCTCTTTGAGCCCCTTATCAAGCTCGCGCCGGGCCGCTCGATCCGTTCGGATTTCGTCCGTCCCATGTCGGTCGAAGACGTCGAACTCAGCGTTTTATAAAAAATATGACACAAAAAAGAAGGAACGCCGATTTTTGACGTTCCTTCTTTTTTCTTCCGATAATATCCCGCTCGCGCAGTCAGAACACATCTGCCGACAGAGCTGTAGTTGCGCGGCAGGTTTTACGGTGCGACGCAGCCCACGCCGTCCAGAATATAGTGCGGACGGTATGCGTAGTTCTCCACTTCCGCGCGCGAGGTGCAGCCGCTCAGCACGAGCACGGTGTCCAGACCGGTCTCGATGCCGGCAACGATGTCGGTGTCCATGCGGTCGCCGATCATGACCGCCTCGTGCGAATGTACGCCAAGCAGGCGCAGACCGGTGCGCATCATGAGCGGATTGGGCTTGCCGACGTAGTACGCGGTCTTGCCGGTCGCCAGCTCGATCGGCGCGACGAGCGCACGGCACGCCGGGATGATGCCCTGCTCGGACGGGCCGGTCAGGTCGGAGTTGGTCGCGATGAGACGCGCGCCCTTGTTGATCAGATCGACCGCCTTGAGAATGGTCTGATAGTTATAGGTATTGGTCTCGCCCGCGATGACATAATCCGGGTCGACGTCGTTCATCACGATGCCGGCCTCGTACAGCGCGCCGACCAGACCGGGAGCGCCGATGACATATGCGGATGCGTGCGGCTTCTGGCTCGCGATGAAGCGCGCCGTGGCAAGCGCCGAGGTATAGAAGTGCTCCTCGCCGATCTCCAGACCCATGCGCGCCAGCTTCTGCTGCAGCTCAAGCGGCGAACGCTCGGAGGAGTTGGTCAGGAACAGAAAGCTCTTGTTTTCCCTCTGAAGCCACGCAACGAAGTCCGTTACGCCCGGAAGGAGACGGTTGCCGTGATAGATGACACCGTCCATATCGCAGATAAAGCCTTTCTTTTCGCGCAGAAGTTCCAAATCTTCAGCCATAGTGCTTGTTCTCCTTTCGGTCGGTCGGCAGGCCGGAATGCAGGCCGCCGCCGGAATAGTTTTTCACACTCTTATTATGCGTCAGAAATCCGCAGCGCGTCAAGATAAATCTGCGTTAAAACGTTCTTTTTTCCCGGCTGTCCGTTTATGCCTCGCACGCCATGCCGTCGTAGCGCGTCACGACGAACGGATAGCTTCGGCTCTCCGCCTCCACGCCGATCTCGTGCAGACCGCTCATCAGGTCTCCGACGATCTGCATATTGCTGTCGCGCTGCGCCACCGACAGCTTCATCGTATCCCCGTAGGACGAGACGAGCAGCGCGAACGGCTGCACCGCGCACGGCAGGATCGCGCCGTAATCCAGAACATACGGGCGGCAGCTCTCCGGCATGGTGAAGCGGCCGACGTTCGTGATGAGGAAGCTGTCCTCGAGGACGAAATCCATCGTAACCTTGCGCGCGGCCTGCATCTTCTCCGCGAGCGGCATATCCGCCTTATGCAGCGTGTCGCAGCGGTCGGCGGCCGTCTTGGCGCGGTAGAGCAGCTGTTCGCGCTCCATCTGACCGGCAAGGAAGGCCTTTGTGCGGCGGAACACCTCCTCGAGCGGCAGGCTGCGGTATTCCGGCAGGTACGGCAGGTCGATGAAGCAGATAAAGTAGCGCGTCGTGACGCTCGGCAGCAGCGGACGAAGGTCGACCGGGATCTGCGCGATGACCGGCTTGTCCCCGCCGCCGAACTTGCGGTCGAACGCGCGCATCATGAGCGGCGCGATGATCGAGAGCGGGCTGACGCCGATGCGCTTTGCACAGGCGTGCAGCTGCGAAAACGGGAACGTGATCTCGCTGACGACCTCGCCCGCGTCCGCCTCCCACTGCACCGCAGGCGCGTGGACGGCCTCCGGCTTTTTCCAGATGCCCTCCGGGGAAAACTCGCGGTCGGCAAGCTGTTCGTAACCGTCCGCGCTCTCCTCCGGCGTCCATCTGGTGTCCATCGCGCGGACCGTGCCGTCGTTCTCGACCGGGCAGCCGCAGTTCTTCAGATACTGGAACAGGACGCAGCGGATGAATTCCTCGAAGCCGCGTCCGTCCGAGATCGAATGCTGATATTCCATGTAGATCGTGTCCTCGTGATAGCCGACGAGGAACAGATAGCCGTTCGTGTCGGCCGAGCCGATGGTGTAGCGCGTGGAAACGCCGTCGAACGGCAGCACGACCGCCGGGCGCACATTCGTGCGGTAGCGGAAGCCGGTCTCGGTGCGCTCGACGCTCAGCATCATGTGCGGAAAGCGCAGCAGCGCCTGCTCGACCGCCTCGCGCAGCTTGTCCGGGCGCACCCGGTCCTTCATGCGGATGGTGTGGCGCGGCACGCAGGCCACGGTCTCGTGCGTGTTGTAAAGGAAAATCTTCGCGTAGCTGTCTGTGCGCAGGCGCGGATCGTTCATCATATTCATAGCTGAGCCCTCCCGGAAAATATCCTGTCCCTGTTTTCTGTCCGTTTTTTTCCAGTTTCAGTATAGCATTCACGAGGGTACTTGTAAATCATTTTATGTCGAATTTGTCTATTATTATCCATATAAACAACACTTTGTACGGGAATTTTCCGCACATTTTGTCTGTTATGAACACAGTCTTCGGGATACTCCTCATGCCGTCCCCGTCTGCCGTTGCGCGGCGCGGCCAGATATGATATGATAACATCATCTTAAACGCAAACGAGGTTCATCATGAAAAACGTAACCATTTATACCGACGGCGCGTGCTCGGGCAACCCCGGTCCGGGCGGCTGGGGCGCCATTTTGCAGTACGGCACGGCGAAAAAGGAGCTGTCCGGCTCCGAGCCCTCCACCACGAACAACCGCATGGAGCTGCTCGGCGTGATCTCCGCGCTCGAGCTGCTCAAGGAGCCCTGCTCGGTCGATCTGTATTCGGACAGCAAATATGTCGTCGACGGCATCACGAAGGGCTGGGCGAAGGGCTGGCGCGCGCGCGGCTGGGTCAAGAGCGATAAGAAGCCGGCGAAGAATCCCGAGCTGTGGGGCCGTCTGCTCGACCTGCTCGACCGTCACGAGGTACGCTTCCACTGGGTCAAGGGCCACGCGGACAACCCGTACAACAACCGCTGCGACGAGCTCGCCGTAGCGGAATACCAGAAATATAAGTAAAACAGAAAACAGCGCAGAAAAGGCTGCCTCTTTGATAGAGGCAGCCTTTTTCATGTCAATTGTTACATTCTCTCGTCGATATTGGTATAAGTCGTGGCCTTTGCGAGCGGCTTGTATGCCGGACGGATGATCTTGCCGCCGGTGGTGACCTCCTCCAGACGATGCGCCATCCAGCCGACGATACGCGCGGTCGCGAACAGCGGCGTATACAGCGACTTGGGCAGGCCGAGCATGCGGTAAACGAAGCCGGAATACATATCGACGTTCGCGCACATCGGCTTGTCGCTGCCCTTCTTTTCCGCGAACACCTCGGGGGTCAGCTTTTCGACCAGCTCGATCAGGTTCATCTCGTCGGTCATGCCCTTCTTCTCGGCGAGCGGACGGGCTGCGTGCTTGAGCGCGACCGCACGCGGATCGCTCTTGGTATAGATAGCGTGACCCATGCCGTAGACCAGGCCGGAGCCGTCGCCTGCCGCGCCGTCCAGAATGCGGCACAGATAGTCGCGGACCTCGCCCTCGTCCTTCCAGTTCTTGACGTTCTCCTTGATCTCCTCGAACTGCTTGACAACGCGCAGGTTCGCGCCGCCGTGACGCGGGCCCTTGAGCGAGGAGACCGCCGCCGCGATAGCGGAATAGGTGTCCGTGCCGGAGGAGGTGGTGACACGCACGGTAAAGGTCGAGTTATTGCCGCCGCCGTGCTCTGCGTGCAGGATGAGGCAGCGGTCGAGCAGCTTGGCCTCGTCGTCGGTGTATTTGCCGTCCGGGCGGATCAGGTGCAGGATGTTCTCCGCGGTCGAGCGCTCCGGGTCGGGCACGTGCAGGAACATGGACGCGCCGTCAAAGTAGCGGCGCTTCGCCTGATAGGCGTGCGAGATGATGACCGGGAACTTAGCGGTCAGACTGATGCCCTGACGCATGATGTTCTCGACCGTCGTCGCGTCCGGGTTGCTGTCGTAGGAATACAGCGCGAGCGTCGCGCTGGCGAGCTTGTTCATGATGTCGCGGCTCGGCGCGCGCATGATCATATCCTCGGTGAAGTTGTCCGGCAGCGCGCGCTCCAGACCGATGACGTGCTGGAACTCCTCGAGCTGGCGGCGCGTCGGCAGTTCGCCGCACATAAGCAGATAGCCGATCTCCTCGAAACCGAAGCGGTCCTCGCGCTCGAGACCGTGGATGAGATCATATATGTTATAGCCCCGGTAGGTCAGGCGGCCTTCAATCGGCTCGCGCTCGCCCTCGTTCAGGATGTAGCCGTGAACGTTGCCGAGGTGGGTCGCGCCGACCAGAACGCCGGTGCCGTCCGAGTTTCGCAGGCCGCGCTTGATTCGGTAACGGGTGTACAGGTCAGGCGGGATCTGGTTATGCAGGCGGAAGCTTTCGCTGAGTTCCTGCAACTGTTCTTCTTTTACAAAATCAGGCTGAATGTTCATCCGGCCTTCCCCTTTCTGTTCCCGAGGCGCCCCAGCCGGCGCAGCGGTTATTTTCAAAATAGTGATATGAATACATCATACCCCATTCCTGCAAATATGTCAATTTATCTTGGGGATATATTCTGCCAAAAATGCGATACGATGGACTTTTGGCGGTTGTTGACCCTGCATGAACGCAAGACCCTTTTCCCGTTCGTGCAAACGTTTTTGTGCTTTGCCATGCAAAAGTGTTGAATTTTCATCTGCCGCCGCCTTGCTTTTTACAGTTCTCCGCACATGATCGCGGCGAGCGCGTCCTCGACCGTCCGCATGCCGAGCGACACCGCGCCCATGGCCTCCGCCCGGCGGCCGACCTCATATTTATGCAGATGGACGCCGCCCTCGACGCACTGTGTCGTAAGGAAAACGCGCGTGCCGTCCGCTATCAGTGCACGCACGGCCTGTTCTATGTGCGCCGGGATGCCGCCGCCGCCGAACGTCTCGATAATGACGCTCGGAAAGCCGTGTAGGACCGAGAAGAACGACGGCGGAAGGTCGGGCGTGAGCCGCAGCACGAACACATGCGGCTCGAGCCACTGCACGAGGCGTGGCGTTCCTTCTGCGGGCGCGGGCGCGTCCCAGATCACATTTCCGTCCGCAACACGGCCTGCCGGCGGCTCATTGGCCGAAACGAACGCATCGAGCGCAGTCGAATGCACCTTGAGGACGTTCGTGCCGCGCAGGATGCTGCCGCGCAGCACGGCATACACGCCGCGCCGTCCATCCGCCGCCACGCGCAGCGCATCGAGCAGATTTCCCGGCGCGTCCGAGCCCTCCGCGCCCATCGGCAGCATCGAGCCGGTCACGACGACCGGCCGGTCGATATGCGGCAGGAGATGATGCAGCAGCGCCGCCGTGCACGCGAGCGTGTCCGTGCCGTGCGCGATGACGAAGCCGTCATACGCTCCGCGGTTTTCCCAGACCGCCCGCGCCATCTGCATCCGGTCCTCCGCTGTGATGTCGGTCGAGTCGCGCTGCATCAGGTCGAGCACCTCGACCCCGCACACCCCGGAAAGCTCCGGCAGCTCGCGCAGCAGCCCCTCTCCGTCGAGCACGGGCGTCAGACCGTGCCCGGTCTCGCGGCAGGCGATCGTGCCGCCCGTTGCGATCAGCAGGATTTTTCCTGCCGAATTCACGTTATTTCCCATGAATTTCTCCTTACTTCCTCTTGAATTTCCTGTGCATTTTTCATTTTTCCCGTATTTTTTGTGCGACAAGTCAAGGAAAAGATTGATTTCCCCTTTGACTTTCGGCATATTTTTCCTTGTGTTAGATTTTCCGTTTTTTTCGTCGTTTTTCCCTGTTTCTCTGTATTTTTTATGCAGTTTTGTACATTTATACGCACGCAGCCGTACCGTTTCCGCGTTTTGACAAGCATCTGTATTTTGAAGTATAATATTACCAGTCTACATTTCTGAAAGCGAGGAGTCCCCGGATGCGTCATCCACTGCTGCAAAAATACGACAGACTGATCGAGTTCTTCGGGCAGATGCTCGGTCAGGATTATGAGCTGTCGCTGTTCGACCTCAGGGCCGAAGGCTGTCCGCTGATCTTCATCGCCGGCGGACTGAACAGCGGCCGTCCGCTCGGCACGCCGCTTGCCGCGGCAGGACTTTCCATGCTCGAGCGTTTCCGTCAGGGCGACCGCGAGCCGCTGGTCAACAGCCACAGCGTGACCGCAGACGGACGCCTGCTGCGCTCCTCGGCGGTCATCCTTGCCGACGGCGACGACGAGCCGGAGGGTCTGCTGAGCGTGCGCTTCGACGACAACCGCTACCGTGATCTGGTCGATGAAGTGCTGCATCTGTGTCATCCGGACCATTTCTGGCAGGAGATCGAGGGACTCGAGATTGCCGGTCTCAACCGGCCGTCGGACAGCGGGCAGGCATCCGCCGCGCTGGACGGCGAGCTGACCGCCGCCGAAGCCGTGCGTCGCATGCTGCTCGAGGCGAATACCACGGCGGAGGCGCTGACGTCCGAGGAGCGGCTGCACATCATCTCAGAGCTGGAAAAACACGGCTATTTCCGTCTGAAGGGCGCAGTACGCGAGGTGACCGAGGTGCTGCACTGCTCGCAGGCGAGCGTTTACCGGTATCTGACGCAGCTCCGCCGCGGAGCGGCGTTCTAAGGGGGACGCTGTCCCCCTTAGATACGCCCCCGGTTCCGAAGAAACCGGGGGCGATAACCCCCTCGCCCCTGCACAGCAGGGGCGGCTCGGGACACGAGTCCCGAGGCAGTGGAGTAAAAGTCCGGCAAAGCTGGACTTTTACGGAGATTTTTTACGCGGCGCTCTGCGGAGCGCCTGTCCTGCCTGTTTTGCCGAAGGAAAAATGCGGCAGGAGATTGCGCACGCCCTGCGTGCGCAGAAGGCACGCCACAGGCGTGCCTTCTTCCTTTGTTCAGATCAGAGCTGTCGGGTTCAGCTCATAGATGTCCGTATCGCCGAACAGGCCGAGCCGGTCCATATCCTGCAGGATGATGCTGCCGTCGGTGCGGCTGCGGTAGATGCACAGCCAGATGTCGCTCTCGCCGCGCGCATCGTACCAGGGCGGAACCGTGGTATTCGATGCCGCTTCCTCGTTTTTTGTCATCCAGGTCAGATAAAACTCGTAATCCTCGGTCGGGAAGTTCTCCTCGTCATACCAGCTGTCGCTTTCCTCCGAGCAGCTGGAATAGCCCTGCTCAACATACTGCTTCGAGCCGTCCGGCGCGATATACCCGAGCGTGTACGCACCGTCCTCGCCCGGTTCAAAATAAAGCGCGAGCGTCGCGCCGTCGCTCAGCGGGAGTTCGATCTGCTCCCCGACCAGAATGCTCAGATCAATATAAGTATCCGCATTATCATAATCATGGCTGCTGTCGCCGTCCGTAAAATCGTAAACAAAATCCGGGAGCCGCTCCGGGAAATTCGCGGTGCTGTCCTCGATCAGGCTGATGATCGTCGGGATAAAGTTGACCAGAACAACAGCCGCCGCGATGATCGCGCCCGCCTTGCGGCCGCCCTTAGCGCCGCCGGATTTTTTCGGCATGGCGGAAGGAACGGCCTTCGTGCCGATGGGACGCGCTTCGTGCGAATGCGTTTTGTGCTGTGCGGTCGTGCGCACGCTTTCATACTCTGGGTCTATCGCAGATCGGACGCTTTCGCGTTCGGTCTTTTTTTCGACTCTCGAGCGTGCAGTTTTATGGGGAAACAGGGTTTTTCCCGTCTCGCTGAGACGGCCTTTGCTGCCGGCGCGCTCGCCGCAGATCGGGCAGAACCGTTCCCCGTCCTCGAAGTTGATACCGCAGTGTTGGCATTTCATACAATGCGCCCCCTTTCTGGTATCTTCATCATATCAAATCCTGCCGCGCAGTGCAAGATATTTCGCCGCAGGGCGGCGAATGCCCCTCTTTTTCCCTCAGCAGAGGGCAAGCGGTTCCGCCGATACAGCGGTGCGCCGCTGGAGGCGAAAAACGCCCTGTCTTAGGGCGCGAAGAATGGCCGCCTGCGGCGGCCGGGAATGCCGGTGTTCA
>OODC01001655.1_pt1 | contig 9880 bp, 10 predicted proteins | sample 1671711 | NCBI WGS metagenome assembly OODC01 (sample SAMN06348184, study PRJEB24527) | human gut metagenome | reverse complement strand
GAACTGCTGAAACGTTTGTCTGATGAACAAACGGATCTGGAGTCCTGCTTTCATGTGGTTCCATATCAGGTTGTAGTCATTCAGGCAGAATCAGAAATCAGTATGCTGATAAAAAATCTTTCGAAAAGGCTTCTGACTCTTCCAAAAGAAACGACAGATTTCGGGCATGCACTGTTTCAGGACAGTATTCTGTCAATGCTGATCGTGCTGCTTTTACGTGCCTGTATTCATGTGGAATTTCACACAAAAAGTAAAACACGATCCCGACTTGCACTGGATGACATTTTTATTTTTATCAAACATCATCTGTACGAAGAAATTTCACTGGAACGTCTGGAAAAGGAATTTTTTATCAGTAAATATCATATTTCCAGAGAATTTAAACGGCAGACAGGAATCACCGTTCATCAGTATATTGTCAAAGCGAAGCTGGATCTGTGTAAACGGCTTCTTGAAAAGGGATATCCTATGACGGAAATCTATAAAATATGCGGACTCGGAAACTATAATAACCTGTTTCGGGCATTTAAAAGGGAGTTTGGAATCACACCAGGAGAATATGTGCGTCAATTCCAGGAGAGACAAAAAACTAAATCTGATGTTCATTAAAATGATTGTTCTCCATAAAACGGGTGACGGTGTCAAGCATTTCCTGTGGTGTGTAGGACTTCACGGTTCCTTTTTTATTATGAGGGAGGGAGTCGCTGTTCATGTTCTTTTTGAACTCATTCGGAGTCTGCCCGGTATATTTTTTAAATGCATTATTCATATAGCGGTAATCCGAAAATCCGCAGCCGTAGCAGATATCAATCAGAGAAAGTTCACCTTTCATCAGCAGTGCTTTTGCATTGAGATACCGGGTGTAGGTCAGAAATTCACTGAAAGAACGGTGCAGATTTTTCTGAATAAAATGTGATAAATAAGAGGCGGAGAGCTGCATGTGTTTTGCCAGGTCAGACAGAGTCACTCTTTCGGCAGAATGTTCCTCAATGTAACCAATGATTTCAGAGAGCTGGCTGTTTCTCTTGGTAGTGAGCGCAAGTTTGTCTCCATACATTTCATAGTAAGCGCAGCTCTGCAGGATGTCATGCACCATAATGTTGATCAGACCGGCACACTCCAGCTGGTAATAAGGCGCCTGCAGGAGATAAATCTTTAAAAGTTTGCAAAACGAGTAGGTGAACAGTCGCTCATTTTTACTCAAAAGTGTATTTTCCAGAAAGCTGATATGACTCATCTGCGGAAAATATCCTTCAAAATACTGTGGAAGAATATGAAGGGAGAGCAGGGTGGACGGCGCTTTCTCCGAAATAATCTCGTGGAGCTCGTTGGCGTTGATCAGGATGATATCTTTTTCAGAAAAAGACGTAGTATTGCCGTTGATGTTGAATGCCGGATCTCCTTTTAAGACCAGGATCAGCTCAATTTCCGGGTGCAGGTGGGCAGCACGGTATCCTACATCATAGACGGACAGATTCATATTTTTAATTTGGGGATGGTGGATATTTTCAATTTCCAGATGCATAAGAGAACTCCTTTTTTATTGTTGCTTCTATCATAATATAGTGCGCTTTATTATTCAATCAAATTCATAAAACAGCAGGAAAGTGATAGGAAGAAAGCTTAATTGACATATAAAAGAAAACAGGGGATGTGTATAGTAGAACATGTATTGAGCAGAAAGAAAATGTTAAGGAGGGGCTGATTATGAGATTATTAGAACCAATTAAAGTGGGAAAGATCGAGCTGAAAAACAGAGTGATGTTTCCGCCGATGACAACAGGATATGAAGGCAGAGACGGCACAATTGTAGAACAGAGCTTTAACTTCTATAAGAGACTGGCAGAAGGTGGCGTGTCCTATATTGTATTGGGAGATGTTGCTCCTGTAAATACAATCTCACCGACACCGAAGCTGTTCCATGACGGACAGATCGAAGCATTTAGAAAACTGGCAGATGCAGTTCATGAATTTGACTGTAAACTGGGAATTCAGATTTTCCATCCGGAGTATGATGTAGAGGCACTGGCTGAATTATTCCGCAAAGGGGATATGGAAGGCGGACGTGCAAAAATGCGTCATGATATGGTACATTTCATTCAGGAAGTGACGGAGGAGCAGTTGAACAGTATTTTGGATAAGATCGGGGAATGTGTAAAACGTGCACAGTCAGCCGGAGTTGATATTATAGAAGTACACGGAGACCGTCTGATCGGATCATTCTGTTCGACATTGATCAACCGCAGAACAGATTCCTACGGCGGAAGCTTTGAAAACAGAATTCGTTTTGCACTTCGTGTGGTGGATAAGATCAGAGAAGTGGCACCGGATATCTGTATTGATTATAAATTACCTGTAGTCACAGAAAACCCACTGCGCGGAAAAGGCGGTCTGATGATCAATGAGGCAGTAGAGTTTGCAAAAATTCTGGAGAGATCCGGAGTGGATATGATTCATGTAGGACAGGCAAACCATACAGGAAATATGAACGATACGATTCCTGCGATGGGAACACAGCCATATTGTTTCATGTCAAAATATACAAAACAGATCAAAGAAGCAGTCTCTATTCCGGTATCCTCAGTGGGACGTATCGTCACACCGGAGAACGCAGAAGCACTGATCGAAAATGGTGTCTGCGACATCGTGGGTCTGGGACGCTCTCTTCTGGCAGATCCGGATTATGTAAAGAAACTCGAAGCAGGAGAAGGAAGACGCATCCGTCACTGTATGATGTGCAATAAGGGATGTACAGATGCGATCCAGAACCGAAAATTCTTAAGCTGCGTACTCAATGCGGAAAACGGATATGAGTATGAGAGAACGATCACTCCTTCCGATGAGAAGAAAAAAGTAGTTGTGATCGGCGGTGGAGTTGCAGGTATGGAAGCAGCGAGAGTTGCAAGTGTAAAAGGTCATGAGGTTGTTCTGTTTGAAAAAGAAACGACACTTGGCGGTCAGCTCAACATTGCATCGATTCCTCCGAGAAAATCTGAGATGAACCGTGCACTCCGCTATCTGACAAATGAGATGAAAGAGCTGCATGTAGACTTACGTCTTGGAAGAACAGCAGATGCAGAGATGATCCTGGCAGAGAATCCGGACAATGTGATCGTGGCAGCAGGAGCGCACAATGTGATTCCGCCGATCGAGGGAAGTAAAATGCCACATGTATTTGATGCATGGAAAGTATTGAATCATGAGGAACTTCCGAGCGGGCGTGTGGTTGTGATCGGAGGCGGTCTGGTCGGAGCAGAGACAGCAGAGCTTCTTGCAGAGATGGGATGTCAGGTTTCTGTAGTAGAGATGATGGAAGAAATCGCAAAAGAAGAATCCAAGACAGTAAGACCGGTATTGTTTGAGAGCTTTGAAAAATATCAGGTTCAGCTGCTGACAGGAACAAAAGTAACAGCCATTACAGCAAACAGTGTGGAAGCAGAAAATGCAGAGGGCAAAGTGTCTCTTCCTTGTGACTACGTAGTACTCGCAGTGGGAGCAAGACCGAATCTGTTTGACGCACAGGCACTGGAAGATAAAGGCGTACAGGTGAGCTTTGTCGGAGACTGCAATGAGAGAGCAGCAGATATCAATCGTGCAGTAGAAGAAGGGTATCTGGCAGCAAACGTTTTATAAAAAACGTACAGGTGGATGAAACATCCTTCTTTCGCATATACATGAAACAGAGTATATGCGAAAGGGGATGTTTTTTTGCGGTTCAAAAAGGTATTGGGGATACTGCGGACAAAGATCCGTCTGCTGCTGATGATCGGGGTACTTCTGGCGGCGGCAGCAGGATGTCAGTTTGCCGGAGAGTATCTGCACAGTCATTATATTCGGGAGGAAGCATCTGAGACCTCCGGAAATATATCAGAGAAAAAGACGGTTGTGATTGATTCCGGACATGGGGGAAAAGATCCCGGAAAAGTCGGGATCAACGGGGCGCAGGAAAAGGAACTCAATCTGCAGATCGCAGAAAAATTGAAGAAATATCTGGAGGAACATCAGATCACGGTGGTGATGACACGTACAAAGGATGAGGGACTTGCAGATTCTCAGGTGGAAGATCTTAAAGCCAGAGTAGAGTTGATCGACAAAGAATCTCCTGCACTTGCAGTCTGCATTCATCAGAACAGTTATCCACAGGAAAGCGTAAGAGGACCACAGATTTTTTATTTTGCGCACTCGAAGGAGGCAAAGAAAGCAGCAGAGGTAATGCAGACAGAGCTGAAAAATTTCGATCAGGAGCATGCCAGAGAGATTAAGGGAAATACTACATACTATATGCTGAAAAATACAAAGTCACCAATTGTGATCGTAGAATGTGGATTTTTAAGCAGCCCGGTGGAGGCAGGGATGTTGATCGATGAGGCGTATCAGCAGAAGCTTGCCCAGGCAATCGGCAATGGAATCCTGAAATATGTTGAGCGCTGATAAGAAAAATGGTATAATGAAAGCTATGGAAACGATAATTAAGAAAATAGACAAAAACCAAATAGACGAAGATGCAATACGAGAAGCGGGAGAGATTCTCAGAGAAGGAGGACTTGTTGCATTCCCAACAGAGACAGTTTACGGATTGGGGGCGAATGCACTGGACGAGGAGGCAGCGAAAAAAACATATGAAGCAAAGGGCCGTCCTTCTGATAATCCACTGATCGTTCATATTGCAGATCTGGAAGATTTAAGTGAGATTACGGAGAATGTACCTCCGGAGACAGAGCTTCTTGCGAAGCATTTCTGGCCGGGACCTTTGACGATGATCTTTGAAAAAAGTTCTCTGGTTCCATATGGCACGACAGGCGGTCTGGATACCGTTGCTGTGAGGATGCCAAGTGATCTGATCGCGAGAAAGCTGATCCTTGCGGCAGGCGGATATGTATCGGCGCCGAGTGCCAACACATCCGGACGTCCGAGTCCTACTACGGCAGAGCATGTGTGGGAAGATCTGAACGGGAAGATCGAGATGATCATAGACGGAGGAAGTGTAGATATCGGACTGGAGTCTACGATCCTGGATATGACAGTTTCTCCGCCGATGATCTTAAGACCAGGTGCGATCACTGCCGATATGCTGGAAGAAGTGATTGGTGTGGTAAGCGTGGATGAGACGATTCTGGGCAGTGAGAGCAGCCAGGCGCCGAAAGCACCGGGCATGAAATATCGCCATTATGCGCCGAAAGCAAAGCTGACGATCGTAGAAGGAAGCCTCAAGGAGGAAGTGTTTGCCATCCGGCAGCTTGCTTATGAGAAGAGTCGTCAGGGTGTTCAGGTGGGCATTATCGGGACGAATGAAACGGTTGAGTTTTATACCCATGGTCTGGTGAAAAATATCGGTTCCCGTGAAAATGAGAAGACCATTGCAAGGAATCTGTACCGCATTTTGAGAGAGTTTGACGAGGAGGATGTGTCAGAAATCTACAGTGAGTCATTTGCAATCCAGGGAATCGGCAATGCCATTATGAACCGTCTGGAAAAGGCGGCAGGACACTGCAGGATCCCCGCATCAGTTCTTACGAAAGAGCAAAAATACAGAAAAATCGTATTTGTCAGCAATACAGATACCTGTCGTGGGCCGGTTGCGGCAGAGATTTTCAGGCATCAGTCATTAGATCAGGAATATTGGATCGAATCCAAGGGAATGGTCGTTTTGTTTCCAGAGCCGGTAAATCAGAAAGCAGAAGCTATTTTAAAGAGCAATCAGATGACGCTGGAGGGATATACTTCCAGACCGTTTACGGAGAAGAACCTGAATCCGGAGACCCTGATCCTGACGATGGCACAGGCTCAGAAGGAGAAGATACTTTCTGAATATCCGAACGAATATACAGACAATGTATATACACTTACTGAGTTTACGGGAGAAACAGAAGAGATCCCGGATCCATATGGGCAGCCTTTGACTGCATATGGAGAGTGTTATGAGAAGATTACGTTGTTGATAGAAAAATTAGCAGAAATTTTAAATTCATTTACTAAAGGAGGACAATAATGTCAGAAGTACATGTTATGGATCATCCGCTGATCCAGCACAAAATCAGCTATATCCGCAGAGAGGATGTCGGAACAAAAGAATTCAGAGAGGTGATCAGTGAGATCGCGAGTCTGATGTGTTATGAAGCAACAAGAGATCTGAAGCTTCAGGATGTTACAATCAAAACACCGATCTGTGAGATGGTGGGAAAAGAGCTGACAGGAAAAAAACTGGCAGTTGTACCGATCTTAAGAGCGGGACTTGGTATGGTAGATGGAATGTTATCATTGATTCCGGCCGCAAAAGTAGGTCACATCGGTCTGTACCGTGATCCAGAAACATTAGAGCCGGTAGAATATTACTGCAAGCTTCCGGCAGACTGCAGTGAGAGAGAAGTATTTGTAGTAGATCCGATGCTGGCAACAGGCGGATCCAGTGCAGCTGCAATCCAGATGCTCAAGGACAAAGGAGTAAAGCATATCCGCTTTATGTGTATCCTTGCTGCACCGGAAGGGGTCAAGAAGATGCAGGAGGCACATCCGGATGTCGATATGTACATCGGAGCGCTGGATGACCATTTAAACGATCATGGCTACATTGTGCCTGGGCTGGGAGATGCGGGAGATCGTATTTTCGGCACAAAATAAAGGAGTTGAAAATCATGTCAGATAAAAGAGAAGATTATCTGACCTGGGATGAGTATTTTATGGGAGTTGCCATGCTTTCCGGGATGCGTTCCAAGGATCCGAATACTCAGGTCGGATGCTGTATTGTGAGTCAGGACAACAAGATTTTGTCCATGGGATACAATGGATTTCCGAAAGGATGCTCAGATGATGAATTTCCGTGGGCGAGGGAAGGCGAAAATCCGCTGGAGACAAAGTATGTGTATTCCACACACAGTGAATTGAATGCCATATTGAATTACAGCGGCGGAAGTCTGGCCGGAGCCAAGCTGTATGTGTCACTGTTTCCGTGTAATGAGTGCGCAAAAGCGATCATTCAGTCGGGAATTAAAGAGGTCATTTATGATTGTGACAAGTATGCGGACACCCCGAGTGTCATGGCATCCAAACGGATGATGGATGCAGCCGGAGTCCGGTATCATCAGTATCATCGATCAAACCGGGAGATTAAAATAAAATTATAGACTGCGCATAAACTACCTTCTGTGGGAATAAGATATATCAGATGTTTCCACAGGAGGTAGTTTTGTTATGAAAAATAAAGCGGCAGCTGTGATTTTAAACTTTTTTCTGAGGGCAGTGATGGGCATCTGCCTGATATATTTTGTTAATCAATACGTCCTGCCGGATCAGGATTCCTGGAAGGTAGGAATCAACGGGCTGTCCTTTTTGACATCCGGAAGCCTTGGTATTCCTGGAGTCTGTATGCTTTATGGAATTCTGGTGTATCAAAGTTTGTAAGGTTTTCACAAAAAACTGCAATTTAGGAAAAGCGTATGGACAAGGCGGGAAACTGCGTTTATAATACATTTCACACAGCAGATCATTCGAGTGCTGTTTTTATCGGACCTGCTTCACAGGTCTTTTGTATCAGGAGATCAGAGGATTCTGATCGTCAGTTATTTTTATTCAGGCTGCGGTTCGCAGCGGTATTTTCATCCAAAAGATTGAATGAATCATACAGAACAGGAGGGATAGGTTGCATCAGAAAAATTTTGTAATCTGTGATCAGGAGGCAGATTATGCGAGAAACCTTATGCAGATGATCGGAGGCAGAAAAGAGCTTGGATTTCAGATGCATATGTTTCAGAAATTGGAACCACTGAAAAAATTCGCAGAACAAAAGCCAATCCAGATCTTGCTGATCGGAGAGGAATATTCGCAGGAAGAAAGACTGGAAATTCCGGCAGCAGAGCGATTTGTACTGGTAAAAGCAGAAGGGAGGTATCTGGCAGACGAAGAAAAGGAGCTTTATAAGTATCAGTCAGTTGATCAGATTCTGACAAAGGTTCTGGAGCTTTCTGTGGACAAGGAACGGGCTGTGGCAAAGACGCTCCGAAAGACAAGGGGAAGTCTGATCGGTGTTTATTCACCCATACACAGGATCGGGAAGACGAAGTATGCGTTGGAACTGGGAAAAGAGCTGGCAGAAAAAGGACCTGTTCTGTATCTGAATCTGGAAGAGTATGCAGGAGGTGAGCATTATTTTTCAAAAGAACAGGAACAGAATCTGGGAGATCTCTTGTATTATTCAAAACAGGAGACCGGAAATCTGGGACTTCGTATCAGCATGATGACAGGCCAGATTGGAAACATGGATTATATACGTCCGATTCCGGTGGTACAGGATCTGCAGGCGGTCACAGCAGAAGAGTGGCTGCAGCTGTTTGAGCAGATTGTGGAAAAAAGTATTTATGAAGTGTTGATCCTGGATTTGGGAGACAGTGTGAACGGACTGTTTTCGATTCTGGAAAAATGTGATTCTGTTCATACGCTTTCGATCGAAGAGCCGGCAGCAAAGGCAAAGCTGCAGCAGTATACGGAGAATCTTTTGCGGACCGGACATGAGAAAATCCTGGAGCATACGGTACAGAAGGTGGTAAGGTCGAGAAACGGCGGTACTGTCATATGAGAAACACAGAGCGATTATATGACCGGGTGATTGAAAAGATGGATATGACCTGCGATATGGAAGACGAGGAACTGCAGGAGCTGATTCATGAAGTGTTGGAGGAGGCTTCAAAAGAAGAGTTTATTCCGCTTCAGGAAAAGATACGGATCAGCAAAGAGTTGTTTAATGCGTTCCGGAAACTGGATATTCTGCAGGACTTGATCGAAGATGATGAGATCACGGAAATCATGATCAATGGGACGGATCATATTTTTCTGGAAAAAGCGGGGCGTATTTTTGAGTCAGATCGCAGATTTGTTTCCCTACACGACGCTCTTCCGATCTCAAAGCTGGAAGATGTGATTCAGCAGATTGCGGCAGGTGCGAATCGCTATGTCAATGAAGCATCTCCCATCGTAGATGCGAGACTGGAGGACGGTTCCCGTGTAAATGTTGTACTGCGTCCGGTGGCATTAAACGGTCCGATCATGACGATTCGAAAATTTCCAAAAGAGGCCGTTACAATGAAACAGCTGATCGACTGGGGAAGTATCAGTCAGGAAGCGGTAAATTTCTTAAAAATTCTTGTGGAATCAAAATATAACATTTTTGTCAGCGGAGGGACAGGCTCCGGTAAGACAACATTTCTCAATGCGTTATCAGACTATATTCCAAAAGATGAACGAATTATTACAATTGAAGACAATGCGGAGCTCCAGATCAAGGGTGTTTCGAATCTGGTCAGACTGGAAGCGAGAAACGCAAACCTGGAAGGAGAAGGGGCAGTGACGATCCGTGACCTGATCAAGTCAGCACTTCGTATGAGACCGGATCGGATCATTGTGGGGGAAGTCAGAGGTGATGAAACAGTGGACATGATATCTTCAGCAATGCTTAACGGCCATAGTGGTTCAATGTCTACCGGTCATGCCAACAATCCGATGGATATGCTTCACAGATTGGAGACGATGATGCTGATGGGGATTGAATTGCCTCTGATCGCGATTCAGCAGCAGATCGCTTCTGCTCTGGACGTTATCATTCATCTCGGAAGACTCCGGGATAAGAGCAGAAAAGTACTGGAGATTACAGAAGTACTTGGGTATGAGAATGGAAGGATTCAGTTACAGACATTATATAAATTTCAGGAGGAGGGAATGGAAGATGGAAAAATTAAAGGAACTCTTATGAAGGAAAATGAAATCACTCAGAGAGAAAAACTGCTGGCAGCAGGATATTCAGAAACGGGAATACATGGCGGCAGCGGGTAGAGGAATTCTGATCACGGGGATGACGGCCTATCTGTTTTATAGATCGGAAGAGCACACGTCT
>OODC01001643.1_pt1 | contig 9938 bp, 7 predicted proteins | sample 1671711 | NCBI WGS metagenome assembly OODC01 (sample SAMN06348184, study PRJEB24527) | human gut metagenome | reverse complement strand
CTGCTCGTGTATGTTGATCGCCGTTTGCTCCGAACGAAGTTCCTGCCCCTGTTTGTGCAGCGGCGTTGACAAAAAGTCGGTATCACGCTCGGACGGCTTATGAAATTTTCAAGGTGCGTTTCCCGTAAAAGAAAAATACCGCCCATGCAGCGCAGCGATGATTTTGTCGGGTGAATCGGCGGCAAAATGAATCGGGTGTGTTGCGGGGCGGTACGTTCTTTCTGGGCAATCATCCGCTGAAAGTGGTGGTTATCACGGCGAGAACCACCACTTTTGTCAGCAGGATTTGGAATAAAGGGTATCATGGAAGCGTGGGTGCGTCAATATGGTTTTGTAAATTTTATTGCGGTAAAGCGGTAGAAGTAGGACTTATAAAAGAAACCCCGACCATAGTACAGCAAGGAAAGAAAACTGTACTGGATCGGGGTTTGGTATGGGGAGGTCTTTACGGACGCTGCCCCATGCCGCCTTCAAGTGTCAAGGTTTCACCGGACATGAACTTGAAGTCCGGGCTGGCAAGCTGGACGCAAACCCGTCCGATTTCAGTTTCTGCATTTCCGTAGTGACCCATTGGAGGCATCTTCACATTCGCCTTGAACGCATCCGGGTAGGCTTGCTGAAATTGTTCCAGCTTAGCGGTCCATGCCAACGGACAGACGATGTTGACATTGATACCGTCCTTGCCCCATTCGGTGGCAGCGACACGGGACAAGCCGCGGATGCCTTCTTTGGCAGCAGCGTAGGCGCTCTGTCCGAAATTGCCGAACAGACCTGCGCCGGAAGCAAAATTGATCACGCTGCCATGCGATTCTTTCAGGTAGGGATAGCATGCTTTCATATAATAGAACGCTGCATAAAGGCCAGAGTAAAGGGCCAGATCAAACTGTTGCGTGGTGTGCTGTGCCAACGGTACTCCGGAAGCCGATGCCTGTGCGTTGTTGATAAGCACCTGAATCCCACCAAAAGCATCCACAGCCTGTCGGACAACATTTGCAACGACAGCTTCATTGTCCCCGCCTGCACAGACATCCGCCTGCACGGGCAGGACTTTGATTCCGTAGTTGCCTTCCAGCTCCTGCTTGGCATCTTCCAGCTTTTTCAGATTTCTACCAGTGATAACAAGGTTTGCACCCTCTTTGGCATAAGCTGTGGCGATTCCATAGCCGATGGAGCCGCAGCTTCCATCTTGCAGAACAGCACGTCCTGCACCTGTAATGATTGCAGTTTTTCCAGTTAAAAAGCCCATCGTATAACCCTCTCGTCAAATCAATTCAGAGCGTTTGAATTTTTTATGCCGAAGTTCAATACCATAGATTCAGTCGATATCCAGTATATTATTGGATATTTCCTGTTTCACGATAGCTTCGCCATACATTTTCAAAGAAATCATCATCCTCCGGGATAGGGCGCGGCTCTCTCCAGTCGGTTTTGCAAATACCATTTTCGTACCGCAATTCCTGAATCAGCGGTTGTTCGTTTTTATCCAGCGCGAACGTAAACGTATCTGGAAGATGTGCAAATGGCTTTGTTCCATTTTTCCTGTCGGTGTAAAGCGCACTGCCCCGACTTTTTCCACCATGTGCTCTGTAATCCACCATCGCTGTCAGGTAGGCTTGTTGACTCAGAAGCATATCGCGCAGCCGATACGCCATTGCGAGTTCTCCGCGATTGGAAACCCTCACGATCGTGTGAAAATTTTTCAGTTGCGTCTGTACGACCTTGCAGTATTCACGAATCTGTTCTTCATCACGGATTGCCGCTCCGCAGCGGCTCATAGCGGCAGAAGCCTGTTTCCATAATGTCCGCACATTGCCGGTTTCTGCCGTGCAGGAATTTGCCAGTTCACTCATTTCTTTCAGTGCCGACGCAGCTGCCGTATCAAAGCAGTCCGGAGCCTCTCCCTGACAACGCGCCGCAATATATTGCGCTGCACGGGTGCTGCCAACCTGTCCGGCATTCAATGCAGTGCCGCCCGGACGGTAAACGCCATGGCTGGCTGCCACTTCGCCTACGGCAAACAGACTTTTTACATTGGTCTGCCACCAGCAGTCGATTCCCAATCCGCCGTTGTTGTGCTGCGCACAGAGAGCGATTTCAAGCGGCTGAGTGTACAGATCCACGCCTTTATCCCGATAGAAGTCGATTGCAGGTTGGTTCATGTGTGCCAGACGTTCGATTGGTGTACCGAAACAGGCTCCCGCTTTTTCAAGATAAGCCCTTGCTTCTGGCAGCAGGGACTTATAATCGAATGCTCCACTCACAGGATTTGTACGGTAATCCAGAAAAACCCTGCGGCCCTTGCAGCTTTCAAGGTAAACCAGAATATCAATGATAGAACTTCCATCTGCCACTTTGCGAACATCAAACGGCCACTGATAGCCTTTCAAAAACAGTTTGCTGAGCATATCGTGGACATCGTTGAAGAAATCCATCAGAAATTCTTTTTCGTCACTGCCGTCTGATTCTGTGGAATAGACGCGCGGCAACACCTGCATATAAGTACCTGAAACATTCCAGCGCGGCGCAACAGAAGCAAGGCCATACTGCCATTCTGTCAGATTTTTTCCTTTTGCCCCCGCCTCTAATGCCAATCCTGTTGCACCGTATTGGCTGAACGGATATACACTGTCTGCATACATTCCTGCTGGGCCACCGGTCGCGTAGATCACATTTTTACAGCGGATCAGCACAAAGCGTTCAGCATCATCCTGCGCCGCAGCATTCAGGCAAAGCAGTCCGCAAACAGTATCATTCTCACTCAGCACACGAATGACCTGCATTTTGTCCAGTACAGGTACACCATCATTTTGTACGGCACGTTCCAGACATTCGGTCATCTGTTTGCTGGTGTACGGTCCAACACTGGTAGCACGGCGGCGTGGATCATGGTCCGTTTTATAGCCGATATATTCGCCATACCGATTCCGAGGAAACGGCACACCAAGTTCAACAAGTTTCAGGAAGCACTGTGTAGAAAGCGCAGCTTCGCACAATGCGATGTCACCATCTACACAGCGGCCCTCATAAAGCGTCTGTGCCATTTCACGCACACTGTCCGGGTCGCCGCCGGAAAGTGTCAGCTTGTAATAGGTCTGCTTGTCGCTTCCTGTGTTGCGGCTGGTACCACCGATCCGGTTTTCTGTAATCAGCAGAATATCGTGCTGTCCCAGTTTCCAAAGGCGGTCAGCTGCATTGAATCCTGCCGCACCGCTGCCGACAACAGCTGTATTGCAACGGTAAACCCTTGCAGTATCGTTACCAACGCGGAAAATTTCGTTTTCCATAGGATTCTCCTTTTTACAGGCGTTGAATATGGAAACCGCCGTCTACGTCGATATAGTTGCCCGTAGTATACCGCAGACGGTCGCTGCACAGCAGACTGACCGCACCGGCTACATCCTCCGGTGTTCCCCAGCGCGCAATGGGGAAGGTTCCTTTTTCAATCAGATTGTCGTACTTACCCTGTACTTTGCTGGTCATGTCTGTGGCGATCACACCGGGGCGTACCTCGTTGACCAGAATTCCTTCGGCTGCCAGACGGTCTGCATACAGAGTCGTCAGCATCGAGATTCCAGCCTTGGACACGCAGTATTCACCACGATTGGTAGAAGATACGACCGAACTGCAACTGGATACGTTGACGATCACACCCTTGCGGCCATCCAAAGGTTCCTGTTGAATCATTTGTTTTGCAATCAACTGTGTCAGGAACATATTGCCCTTGGTATTGATTCCCACAACATAGTCAAAACTTTCTTCGCTCATGTCAAGCAGATCTGCCCGGACCTTCGGAGCTACGCCCGCATTGTTGACCAGTACATCCACGCGGCCAAATGCAGCCAGAGCACCATCCAGAATCTTCTGACGATCTTCCTGATTCCCGATATTTGCCTGCACATAGGCACAGGCAATGCCGAGGGCTTGCAACTCATCCAGAGCCGCCTGATTCTTTTCCTGCAACCCGGTAGCGACCATCACAATATTATATCCATCCATGCCCAGCTGTTTTGCAATCGCAAAACCAATGCCGCGGCTGGAACCTGTAACGACTGCGGTCTTTTTCATAAGAAGCATCCTTTCTCAGCCACGGAAATTTGCAGGCTGTGTCTTTTTGATTTCGAGAAATTCCTTGTAAAAGGGCATAAACGTCTTATTGTCGCGGATCACACAGCCGGTAGGCTTGTGGGCGCGGATTAAGTCTCCACACTTTCCGCAGGTCAGGCAAACACGGTTGGGGTCGATGCGGCCTTTTTTGACGATTTCATTTGCAAAATCCGGATCGGCAAATGCCATGCGACCAAACAGCATACCATCACACAATCCCTGTTCAACTGCACCGGCAGTGAACAAGTCTGCATAGGCGCGCAGATAACTGGGAGCGGATGCCCAGACGGTCATTGCAGGAACAGCTTTTTTTACCTCACCGATGCCATGGATCATCCGGGAAAGACCCACAAAGGGGTGTTCATCCGGCTCATATTTGCCGAAATCAAAAGGGCGGGTAACATGCGTGGTGGCATAGGGATTTCCCATCGTCAAGTTGACCATGTCCAGGCCCAGTTCATCGTGCAACTCCCGCACGAGGCGGACAGGCTCCGTCAGGTCAGGTGTTTCACCGCTTTCCGGACTGACACCAAAGCCCCACGGGTAGGCATAACCGTCATAGATGCCAACGCGGGCAGTGACCATGAAGCTCTCGTCTTCGTGAACCTTTGCCGCGCGAATGCCATTTTTTAGCAGACGAAAACGATTTTCAAAGCATCCACCATATTCGCCGGGGCGATTATAAGCAGAGGAAAGCTCTGCCAGCAGGTAGCCATGGCAGCTCTTGATGTCGATTGCATCGAATCCTGCTTCTTTTGCAAGGGCAGATGCTTCACCAAACTTTTCTTCCAAGCTCTTCAGATAATCATCCGTTACGATGCAGGAATCATCCGCTGCGCGATATTGCTCAAGAATCGGGTGACGGTAAGCGATCATCGGGGCAGGCTTGTTATCGGGGTTAGAGTAACGACCGCTGTGATTTGCCTGCATGATTAGATAGGGTGCATAACCGTTGGCTTTTAATCCTGCTTCCTTCACAGCGGAGGTCATTTTTTTGAACTCATCCAGCGTATCGCGGGTCAGGAGCAGCTGCGTTTTGGATGAGCGGCCTTCTTCCACAATGGAGATAGCCTCAAACCAGATCACCGAACTTCCGCCAATTGCTTCATTGACATAACGGCGAATCGTAGAATCAGACGCCGCACCTGCCGGTGTGGAATCGGCGCCTTCCATGGGTGCGATGCCCAGACGATTCGGGAATGTGATATCACGCACCTTCAGCGGCTGTGCCAGAATTGTGGTGTCTTCGGCAAATGGAAGCGAAACACCCAGTTCCGAAGCCTTTTCTTTCACTTCAGCAAGCGATTTGTAGTGAAATCTTTCATGTGACATTTGTATGTTACCTCATAAATCTGGGCAGGCGGAAAGAGTTCCTGTACGTTGTTATTCTTCAGCTTCACCATGATCTGCGTACTCTTTGCGGTAATCTCTGGGTGTCATGTTGGTGGATTTCTTGAACTGCCGGGAAAAATAGGTAAAATCATCGTATCCACATTCTGCGGCAATCTGCGTGATACTTTTGTCTGTTTTCGTCAGAAGTATCTTTGCACGGTTGATGCGCAGAAGGATCGCATATCCGATCAGCGTGTGACCGGTTTCATCCTTGAACACATGAGCAATGTAGTTTTTGTTCAGAAATAGCTCTGCGGCAATTTTATCAACCGTGATTTCCTCAGTAAAATGATGGTTGATGTAATTCATAATGTTATATGCCACTGTAACGCTGTGTCCGACTTTCATTGCCATGATATCTGCACATTCACGGTAGATTATTATGAATATCCGGCGCAAATCGGCTCCTACATAAAGTTCCCAGTATTTTTTCTTGTTGTTGTACTCTCGTTCCATTTCCAGAACGATATCGTACAGATAATTCCAGATCGGCTCCGACACCGTGAGAAGATGAGAGAAATTAGGAGGCCTCTTGATAAACGCTGCAATCACTTCCGGATATTTTACTTCATTCTGGAAAAAGTCCGGCTGAACACGGATCAGGTAGCGCTCATAGGGATACTCCAACACCTCCAGCTCATGCTCTTCCAGTGTGTTCAATACAATCACACCGCCGCGACCAGTCTCGTAGGTTTTGTTCCCTACCCGATAGCGGATGCGACCATTTGTAATAAGCAGCATCTGGTAGACATTCTCATAATGGTTATCGAGTTTGAAATGAGACGCGTTATATCTGTGTTCAATCCGGACATCTTCCATAAGTATTTCTCCTTAACGTTGCAGTTTCTCTTTCTGTCTGCGGTTAAGTCTATTATACAATATTAAAGAACAATGTGGCGAGCAAAACATTTGCCAGAATCGCAAAAGGCTGTGCTGCGCCGTAACCTGCGGTGGGTTCCTCGGAGCCAGTGGCACTGATTGCAGCACCCAGTCCCGGTGCAGAAGTACAGCCGCCAGCAATCGCACCGCTAAGAATGATCCAGTTGATCTTAAAGACCTTGTGACCAATGATGAAAGCAATGAGCACCGCGATTGCTTCCACAAAGATTGCAACGATTGCCAACTGCAGACCCGAACCCATCAGGGAATTGACCACATCGTAACCGTAGCGCAGACCAACAACTGACATAAAGAATGTCAGGCCAGTCTGATACAGCGTACCGAGTGCTTTCTGATCCATACGGAAGTTGACAGGACCGATTTTGCCAATATAGCTGAACACAAGCGCAGAGACCAGAATACCGCCCGCAGCACCAAGAGAAAACTCTCCAAAACTGCCAAGAGGGATTTTGATGTTGCCGATGAGAATACCGATCGCTGCGACAAAGGCAAGAACCATGAAATCCAGAGGACCGTCTTTCAGCTTTTTCTCGTTCGAGACATCTGACTGCAGCTCCAGCTCGTATGCGGCTTTCTCAGCGGCCACATCAATGCCGAAGAGCTTTGGCAGAAAAGAGATCATAATAACGATTACCAGAACGCCGATTGGGAATGCAACGGTATACCCAAGACTGATTGCAGACGAGGCTGCTTCCAGTGCTTCTCCGGAAACAACATGGCCAGCTGCATCCAGTGCTGTGCCGTAAGCGGGTGTGGAAGTCATAGCACCGGCAAACATACCGATGGTTTCAAATTCAGTAACAGAAGGACTTCCCTTCAGAACGAAATGATACGCAACCAGCGAGACGATCATCGAAATAACAGGGATCATCGCACCGATGATAACAAATTTGATGCCATATTTTTTGAAGATTGCACCAATTCCGCTGCCCACCTTCATGCCGATGGAGACAAGGAACAGCATCAGAAAGAATGTAAAGAACAGATTGCTGACAACACCAGTCTTAAGCACCCTCGTTGCACTGGAGTAGCCAAGTTCGCCCTCCTGTACACCCTTTGCCCAAGTCTGAGCGATGAAGCCAATCACGATACCAGAAAAGATGCCGCCGGAAACGCCAAGAGAAAAATTTCCGATTTTGATTTTGCCCAGTGCCAAACCGAGCGCAATCGCCAAAAAGATCAGAAAGAATTGATTTGTAAGAACCGAAATCAACGTTGCCATATTTATTCCTCCTCACACATGGAATAACCGTTGTGCATTACCATGCAGAATTGCCGCTTTGTCTGCATCGTTCAGATTCAGTTCGTCAATGCACTTCAAGGTACGGTCAATGTAACCGGGACCCTGTTCCGGGTCAAAAGGCATGTCGGTAGCGAACACGATATGATCCACACCAAAGAAATCAATACCAGCTCGAATGGCAGATGTGGAGCCAAAGGAAGCAGTGTCCGCATAAAACTTACGAATCGTATCAATGGGCGCACCCTTCATTTTTGTGCGGGTCAGCTCATCCCTCAGCTCAGGCGCAGTGCGTCCGCCATACATCTTCAGACCATTTTCAATACGACCTTCGAGCATAGGAATCATTGCACCAACATGATGGGTCACGATTTTAATGTTGGGAAAGTCCTCAAAAATTCCAGAGAATGCCAGACGCATCATGGCAACCGTGGTCTGATAGGGCCAGCCAATTGTGAACCACAGCTCATATTTAGAACGTTCTTCCGTCGGAAACTCCGGAACCATCTGACCACCCACCGGGTGAATAAGGATCGGCAAATCGTACTTTTCACAGGCTTCATAAATCGGCCAATATTTTTCTGTGTCAATGGCTTCCCCATTCATATGAGTGTAAATCTGAATGCCCTTTGCACCCATATCTTTGACACGCTTGATTTCTTCAACCGATGCCTGCACGTTATTGAACGGGATTCCAGCGATGAAGCCTTCGTAGAATTCCGGGTTAGCCTCGACGATTTTTTTGATTTCATCATTGCCGATTGCTGCCAGCCTGGGGGACTTGTCCGGTCCAGCAAAAGTTTCAACCGGAGGCGACACGATGTTGGGAATCTGCTTGTAACCGGGGAATTCTTTCAGCACCTCATTCCGACTTTCCATGTTGGACATGGAAGGGACTTTCAGTGCACGGACAAACATATGCGATTTGTTGGGAGCTTCTGCCATACAGATCTTCGCATATTCAGGCGGCATCAGATGGCAAAATACGTCAATCGACTTCATAGTGCTTTCCTTTCATAAATTGGAATATCCTGTTTTCAAAGGCTCTGCTCTCCGGATAGCAGAATCTTTGTTCTGACACACCAATCTTATCATGAACGACTTCTCTTTTTCTCTGATTATTATGACATGGATTTGCACAAAACTGTATCCTCTGTGTTGCTCTATTTTTATTGTTCACAATGCTCAATGAAGGAACGTTCTTTTTGCACACAATATCCAATGGCATGTATGAAAAAGCCGACCGTTATCCTGAGTTTTAGAATAGTTGACCAAATCCACCGTTAAAATTTTGTCCATCTTTACTTTTTACTTTGGAAAGGGATTTAATACTGGGACAAAACTGTTTTACATTTTCTGCGCGATTTTTGGACTTTCCTGTTTTATGGAAGGCTTTTGTATCCCAGAAAGTGTGCTGAGCTGAATCCGCTCTCGAATGTAAGTCTTTACAAATCTATAAATCTGTGGTATATACATTATACGAAACAATGCTTTGAATGATGTATAAAGTGAGGTGCTTGCCATGACCGCCGTGATCTATGCCCGCTATTCCAGTGACAACCAGCGCGAAGAATCCATCGAGGGCCAGATCCGGGAATGCACCGCCTATGCGGAGAAGAACGACCTTACGGTGGTCAAACACTATATTGACCGGGCAATCTCTGCAAAAACGGACAACCGCCCGGAGTTCCAGCAGATGATAAAGGACAGCGACAAGAAGCTGTTTGACATTGTACTGGTCTGGAAGCTTGACCGCTTTGCCCGGAACCGCTACGATAGTGCCCGGTATAAAACTCAGCTGAAGAAGAATAGTGTCAAGCTTGTCTCGGCCACTGAGATCATCTCAGAAGGGCCAGAGGGTATCATTCTGGAATCAGTGCTGGAGGGCTATGCGGAATACTACTCTGCCGACCTGTCGGAGAAAGTGATTCGCGGCATGACGGAGAATGCCCTCAAGGGCAAGTTCACCGGCGGTGCAATCCCTTTTGGATACACCATCAATGCCGACCGCCGTTTTGAAATCGACCCACTGACTGCGCCTTTCGTAGCTGAAACTTTTCGGCGTTATAACGATGGTCAGACCATGCGGGAAATCCGGGACTGGCTGAACGAGAAAGGCATCAAGAACCAGCGCGGCGGGCCGATGACCTTCAACACCATCCAGCACATGCTGAGCAACCGCCGATATATCGGCGAGTTGAAGTACCGGGACGTCCTGATTCCCGATGCGATTCCACCTATCGTGTCCGTAGAGCTTTTCAACGATGTACAGGAGAAGATGTTGAAAAACAAGAAAGCCCCT
>OODC01001642.1_pt1 | contig 9956 bp, 2 predicted proteins | sample 1671711 | NCBI WGS metagenome assembly OODC01 (sample SAMN06348184, study PRJEB24527) | human gut metagenome | reverse complement strand
AAAATGGGAGAAAAGATTAGAATTGCTTAGCGTAGTAGGAGTTGTGATAGTATGGATATTTTTAGGTATTCCGTGTATTCGTGATATACCTGTAATTTTAAATGGAAATTTAATTCAAGTTTCAGGAGTTGTTACAAGTGGGAGTATGTCAGGTGAAAAATCGAATAGTATGAGACGAATTCATGTAAAAGATGTACAAACTGAAAAAGAATATTCTTTTCAATATTATGGCGAAGGAGTAGATTTGGGAGATAAAGTGAAAGCGAGATTTTTGCCACATACAGAGTTCGGATATGTTTTTGATAAAGAATAATACATATGTTGTATATTAAAGTTAGGAAAGCCTAAGGAGGAATAGTAATTATGTTTGGATTGAAAAAACGAAGAGCGGATAGTTTGTTTATAAAAATGCAGGATGTCATAGAACTTATAAAAGAAGATTATGAAGAATCAATAGCATTTTCTTTAATGAAAATTCGTTTTGATGAAAAGGAGCATATTACAGGTGCGTGTGTTGTTCCTTATGATGCGGAAGAAAATAAGGAAAATATCAGATTTGTTTTTGATGAAAAAGTATTTGGTTCAATAGAAGATTTTATATTTTTTATGGAGCAGGAAAGTGGGATAGGAAGTTTGGATACAGTAATTGAAATAGTAGAAGCAGGAATTATAAATGGAGAAACAGTACTAAAGTCACCATGGCATGAAAAGAGATTGGCACTAAAAGCAATTAATAAATAATTATAGAATGGGATATTTAAATAGTTAAGGAGATACCATACGAAAGGAGAAAAGAAAACATGGGGAGAAACAATATATCCATCAGAACATACAAAAGAAAACCGCAGATCTGGTTTGGAACAGAAGCAGATTCGTTTTCTTATGACTTTGTATGGCATCTTCCAATACAGATGTATCTAGATGGAGATATCTTGAGGTTCAAAAGAGAGGGAAATATTCCGATTTTTTTGAATCATCAGATTGTGAATGAGGAGAGGATTTCCATTAAAAATGGTGATCAGATACAGATTGAAGAGCTTTCGATTACATTTTTTAAAGAAAAACTGGAAGTTCAGGAAGATGCAAAATGTTTTGAAACAACCTTACTTCCGGAGCGGCAGGAAGAAGAATATTTTGAAGGCTTTCCTTTTTATAAACGTTCTCCAAGAGTTGTATATCAGAGAAAAGAGGAAAAGGTGGAAATTAAAGCTCCGCCCAGGAAAAAAGAAATGTCCAGAGGCAGTCTGGCACAACTGATTATTCCTCCCCTTTGTATGATGGCGCTTACCATTGCCATGGGTGTGTTTATGAAACGAGGACCCTATATGTACATGACAGCAGGAATGACTGCCATTACCTTAATCTTTTCCATTCAAAGATATGTAAGCGAAAAGCGGAACATTAAGCAGGAAAATAAGGACCGGGAAATCATGTATGATGATTATCTTCTCAAGAAACGAAAAGAAATCAAGAAGTTAAGGGAAGAAGAAAGGGAGGCGATTGATTATCAGACACCAACACTTCCTATGCTGCAGGACATGGTACTGGAATACAGTAGCCGTATTTATGAACGCTCTATTTTAGATGATGACTTTTTAAAAGTAAATTTAGGATACCGAAAAGGTGAGTCCCAGATTACCGTTTCTTATGAAGATAAGGAACTGGATATGACAAAGGATGAATTGATTGACCGGGCGAAAAAAATACCGAAGGAATTCCAAAAAGTAGGGCAGATCCCCGTAGAGATTGATCTGAAAAAGGCACATTTAGGTCTGGTAGGAAATAAGAGAAATATCCATGAGCAGTTGAAATATCTGCTTGCTCAATTAACTTTTTTTCAAAGTTATAGAGAACTGCAGATTGTGTTTATCCATAGCGGAGCATATACAGAGGATTTCCAATATATGCGATGGTATCCGCATCTGCGATTGGAATTTATCAATGTGATCGGGGAAATTTATTCGGAGCAGATTCGAGATCAGATATTAGGAAGCATTCAGCAGGTTTTAAAAGAGAGAAAACTAAAACAGGAGGAAGAAAAGAAAGCACACATTTTCCTTCCCTATCTGCTATTTATCATTGATGAACCGAAATTGATTTTAAATCATGCGATTATGGAATACCTGCAAAGCAGGGAAATGGAATTAGGTTTTAGTATGATTTATACTACCGATCAGCAATCCAATCTGCCGGAAAATATCAGAACAATCTGTATTTTAGACAACTCAGAGGAAGCCCATCTTTTATTAGATGAAGGGGAAAGGAAGAACCTTCGATTTGAAGTGCAGCATACGGAAGGGATTCCATTAGAGAAAATGGCAAGAGCACTAAGTCCACTCATACATGAACAGGGGATTACTTCGCAGGTACCAGACAAACTGACCTTTTTTGAAATGTATGGAGTAGATAACACAGAACAGCTGGAAGTGGAAAAACGATGGGAGTCCCATAGTGCTTATAAAAGTCTTGCCGTTCCGATTGGTGCAAAGGCAGAAAATGATTTTACAGAACTAAACCTTCATGAAAAAGCACATGGACCGCATGGCCTTGTGGCAGGCACAACTGGTTCGGGTAAATCAGAAACCATTCAGACGTATATTTTGTCTCTTGCCGTGAATTTCCATCCCCATGAAGTTGGGTTTCTTTTGATTGACTATAAAGGTGGGGGAATGGCAAACTTGTTTGCAGATCTTCCGCATCTTTTGGGAACGATTACAAACTTAGACAAAGCAGAGAGTATGCGTGCAATGGCATCTATTAAGAGTGAACTGGCACGCAGACAGCGTATTTTTGCGGAGCATGGTGTAAACCATATTAATGATTATCAGAAATTATTCCGTATGGGGAAGGCAGAAGAACCGCTTCCTCATCTGTTTATCATCAGTGATGAATTTGCGGAGTTGAAGAAAGAGCAGCCGGAATTTATGGCAGAATTAGACTCTACTTCCCGTATTGGACGAAGTCTTGGGGTGCATTTGATTCTGGCAACACAGAAACCATCGGGGGTAGTAGATGACCAGATTTGGAGTAACTCAACGTTCCGTTTATGCTTAAAAGTACAAAATGCAGCGGATAGTAAAGAAATGCTCCATACGGCAGATGCAGCAAACATCACACAGGCAGGACGTGGATATTTACAGGTTGGAAATAATGAAATTTATGAATTGTTCCAGTCTGCATGGAGTGGTGCAGCCTATGGTACAAAAAAAGAACAAAAAGAGGAAGATGACAGAGTCTATCTGCTGAATGCACTTGGACAAGGAGAAGCGTTAAATAAGGATTTTAGTGGAACAAAGGAAAGCAAGCAGTTAAAGAAAAGCCAGTTAGACGTGGTGGTAGAACATCTTCAGAAGGTTTATGAAGAAGAACACTGCGTGAAAGTGAAAAAGACATGGCTTCCATCTCTGGCATTTCAGATACAGTCTCCTTATGTGTTGGACATTCAAGACAGTGTAAATTTCCAAAAGGTTGATTTGAAATTAGGAATTGGTATGATGGATATTCCGGAGGAACAGGCTCAGACAGAATATATCCTAGACTTTGAAAAGAATGGACATTTCTTGTATCTGTCTTCCAGCGGATATGGAAAAACCATGCTGCTTACACAGATTATTTTAGGATTGTCTGCCAAAAATGCTGTGAAAAATCTGAATTTCTATCTTTTGGATTTAGGAAATAGTGGAATGATCCCATTAAAGCAGCTTCCTCATGTGGCAGATTACATGAACATTGACCATGAAGAAAAGATAGGAAAATTCCAGAAATTAATTCTGGAAGAAATCAAAGAGAGAAAGAAAAAACTGGCACGTGCCATGGTACAGAATTTTTCTGTATATAATGAAACACAGCCAGAGCCATTAAAAGCCATTGTAATTGTGATTGATCAGTATGAAGTCATAAAGGAATTGGGCGAAAGTATAGAAAACTTTATACAGAAAGTGTCAAGAGATGGTGCAGGACTTGGTATTTACCTGGCAGTTAGTACATCGAGAGACGGAGCAATGAGAAGTGCAGCCAGAAACAATTTCAAAGTCAGAATCGGCGGTTTTAATTTTGATGAAAGTGAACTTTCTTCCTTTGTGGGAAGAAGTCCATATAAGTTGCCGGAAGAGCATAAAGGAAGGGCTTTGGTAAAAACAGACAGTATCCATGTGATGCAGTTGTATACTCCGGTTCCTTTTGAAACGGAGAAAGAATATAATCAAAATCTAAAAGAACTTATTTCTGAAATAAGTCAGAAATCTTCGGAAGAAAAAGCAAAAGAAATCCCGGTTATGCCGGAAGAACTTACCATGCCAATGCTTTCTTCCTATCCGGGATATGAAAAGACAATCTGCAAAGTACCGATTGGATTGGATACCGATACATTACAGGTTTACTATCTTTCAATGGAACAGGCTCCGGCATTTATTCTTGGCAATGCAAAGACAGGCAAGACAAATGTGATTAAAAATATGCTTACTCTGCTGTCAGATGACAAGGTATATGTATTTGACAATAAGAGTCATGAACTTGCTGCTTACCAGTCAAAAGAAAATGTGGTTTATGCAGGAGATAAGAGTGCTGTGGCTGCAACCTTAGATCAGATTAAAGAAGATGTTTTTGCAAGAAAAGAAGAATATGAAGAAGCAAAACTGGATGATGTTTCCTTAAGCATGGAAACATTTGTGAAAACACTTCCACCAATTTATGTAATGGTAGATATGCTTCAGGAACTGTATGAGAATGTAGAAGAAGATAACAGCAGGATCGATATTTTGGAAGAAGCAGTCCGATACGGTATTTATGTATTAGTCACTTCAGAATTTAAGGTAAAGAAGATGACAAGGAGTAAATTTATTGAAATGCTTTTGGCAAGCAGGGAAGTTTTAATTCTTGGAAACATCAAAGATCAGCTATTGTTCAGTTATACCGGAGTCCGGGAAGAAAATCGAAAGGTGGAATTTGGTTATTACCACAATGCAGGTGTGAATCGTAAGGTAAAATTGATTTTTCACAGGGAAATGAAATAAGAGAGAAAAGGGATATTATAGACGGATAAGACGCTGTAATATTCCTTTTCTATTTATATAAAAGAGTTAGAAAAGGATATGGTAGAATGCACAAAAAAGCACATGAAAAGATTGAAAAACAGGGCGAAATCATGTAAAATAAAGAAAAAATTGTGAAAAAAGAAACGTGATTTTATAAGTGTAAAACGAATGATTTTTGACGAGATGGGACAGAAAATATCAGCAGAGAAGAGTCATCTGTCATCGGTTATAAATGAAAGGTGGAAGATAGATGAAGAGAGTATTCCAGGTAAGCGAGATTACACAGCTGTGTAAGGATATCAAAAGCATCTTAGAGCAGTGCAAGGACCACGTGTCTGCCATGAGGACCTATGCAGACCAGGCAGGGGAAGCATTGGAAGCAGTGCCTTATGAAGCCCGTTACGGGATAGCCGTCCATGACGTTTCTCAGTTACGCAGTGCCTTAAAGACGGAACAGATGGAGACCGCATTGACAAAATTGGAAAACTGCCGCGTAAGAGCCTGCGATTTAATCCCGGCAGCCGATACGGACTATGCCTCCCAGACAAAAGAACTGATTGGGGTGACGAAAAACCTCCAGACACTTTTGGAGGAAATGGAACAGTTTTTAATGGATACACCGCTTACTACGGACTACTCAGCATTCAAAAAAGCCTTTGAAGAAGTGCAGGCAAGGTGGAACAAGGTAACGGAAAATGGGGAAAAGGCAGTGGAAAAGCTGATGGCAAACATCAAGGGAGCGGAAGCCATCTGCCATGCCTTTTCCAAGGACCCGGTAAATTTAAGCACGGGAAACTTTATCTATGACCGGACAGATCTGGAAATCGGGGGAAGGGAGTCGTTTGCTTTCCGCCGTTTTTATAATGCCATCAATGCACACAGGGGTGTGCTTGGAAAAGACTGGAACCATAATTATGAGGTACATCTGGAATTTACAGACGGGGAAGCAGTGCTTCTTCGGGAGGATGGAAAAGAGGAACGGTTCTTCTGGGAAAAAGACCGTTACCTTTCCCTGTTTGCCAGCGAAGGTGCTTTGGAAAAAGAGAAAAACGGATATACTTACCGTACAAGAGATCAGAAAACATACCACTTTGACAAAGAAGGGAAATGCCTGGAAACCGAGTCCCTTACGGGCAGCCGTATCACGTTTGCTTATGAAGAGGAAGCACCGTTTCGTCTGGTGAAGGTCCAAAAGGAAACAGGGGAATTCTTTGCCTTTTTCTATGACACAGAGGGCATGCTGGAGCGTGTAGAAGACCATACGGGAAGATGCGTGGCATACCGGTATCAGGGAGAACTTTTGAAGGAAGCCACACTTCCAGACGGGACTGCTTTTCGTTACGGTTATACCCCGCAGGGAAAACTGGAGCAGGTGGAGAACCCAAGGGAGATCGTGACGGTAGAAAACTTCTTTGATGAGGAGAACCGCACTACGCTGCAGAAGTTCCCGGACGGGACACAGATGTCTTATGTATATGACGAGGAAAAGAAAACAGTGGAGCTTACCGAGCGCAACGGAAGCCGTGTGGTTTATGTCCATGACGATAAGTATCGGGATATCAAGCATATCCACAGCAACGGGGAGGAACGCTTTGCCTATAACCAGAACAATCAGAAGACCTTATATGTGGACCGCCTGGGGAATAAAACCCAGTATGCCTATGATCCGGCAGGAAATCTGGTGCGTGTGATCGACGCCCTTGGAAATAAGACGGAAATCCGGTATGGAGAAAAGAACCAGCCAACCGGGATCAAGATAAATGGAAGAGAAAAACTGTGCGGGGAATACGATGCCCAAGGAAGGCTTGTAAAAACCGAAGATGCCCTTGGAAATGAAGTGGAGATTACTTATACAGCGTCCGGGTGGCCGCAGACCATCCGGCAGGCAGACGAAAGCAGGCTCACGCTTTCCTATGATGCAAGAGGAAACATCACAGAGATGGAAGATGCACAGGGAAATGTCACCCGGTATGGGTATGATGCCCTGAACCGGATGACAGAAAGTATAGACGGAAAAGGGAATGTTACCCGTTACACCTATGACATCATGGGAAATGTGACCCGTGTGGAAAATGCGGAAGGAAACTGCCAGAGCTACGAATACAATGCAAGCGGAAAAGTAACAAAGGTAACGGACTTTGACGGGGAAAGCATCCAAAGGGAATATAATGTCTTAAACCGCCCAAGCAAGGTCATTGATAAAGAGGGAAGGGAAACCCTCCTGACCTATGACAGCATGTGGAACCTTGCCAGAGTGACAACACCGGATGGGGCAAGGACAACCTATCTTTATAACGAAGAGAACCTGCTATCCCGGATCAAGTATGCAGACGGCGCTGTGGTACGCTATACCTATGATGCCAATGGAAACCGGATTGGGGAGGAAGATGAAAACGGGGCAAAGACCACGTTTGTTTATGATGCCCTTGGAAGAGTGGTGGAAGTCAACGGGGAAGAAGGACTCCACTATGCCTATCGGTATGACGGGGAAGGAAATCTCATCGAGGCAGAGGATGCCCTTGGAAATAGGGTATCTATGGAATACGACGGAAACGGAAATCTGATAAAGGAAACCAATCAGCTGGGGGAAAGCCGCAGTTATGCGTATACGCCACTGGGAGATGTGGAAAGCATTACCGATGAGGCAGGGCGGACTACCTGTTACCAGTATCAAAAAGGCGGATTATTGGAAAAAATCCGATACGCAGATGGGACAGAGGAAGCCTTTACCTATGATGCCAACGGAAATCTGGAAACCCATACCCTTGCCACCGGGTTTGTGCTGCGTTATGGATATGACAGCATGGACCGTATCGTAGAGATCACGGGAAGTGAAAGGGAGAGGAAATCCTATACCTACGATGCCCTTGGAAACGTGACTTCCATGACCGACGGGGAAGGGAATACGACCCGGTATGCCTATACCTTAAGCGGGCAGCTTGCGAAGGTGACGGATGCCCTTGGAAATGAAACGGAATATCAATACGATGTCTGTGACCGTCTCATTGAGATCCGCCAGTATGGCGTAGAGGGAAGCCTAAAGGATGATACAGAAGTATCCGGTATGGATGCAGAACTTTTGGAAGCAGAGAGACAGAATGGAAGAAACCGGCAGTGTCAGATCACCCGTTATACCAGAGACCTGCGGGGACAGGTCACAGAAACTGTCGATGCACTGGGACAGAAGGAAACCTACACCTATGATAAAAAAGGACAGCTCCTTGGAAAACTGGATAAGGAAGGGTATCTGACCAAGTATGCCTATACAAAACAGGGAGACTTATCCGGTATCCAGTATGCAGACGGAAAGGAAGTGAAACTGTCCTATAATCCGCTCCGGCAGCTGATTGAGATACAGGACTGGCTGGGAAGCACAAGGATCACCCCGGATGCACTGGGCAGGGCAGAAAAGGTGCAGTACCCGGATGGAAGGGAAGTATCCTATACCTATGGAAAAGCAGGAGAGAGAAGAAGCATTACCTATCCGGATGGAACGACAGTATTCTACGGATATGATGAGCAGTTCCGTCTTTCAGAATTAAAGGAAGGGGACAGCATCATCACCTATGGATATGATCCGGTGGGAAGACTGTGTGAAAAGCAGTTCCCGAATGGAACAAAGACTACCTACCGTTATGACAGAAAGGACCAGCTGACAGAACTGTTGCATCAAGACCAGGAGGGCATCCTTGACCGCTACACCTATCTGTATGACCTTTTGGGAAATAAGACCGGAATCACCAAGGAAAGAAGAGGGCTGGAGCGTGAGAGCGGACAGTACCGTTATGGGTATGATGCCCTGGGCAGGCTGTCAGAAATCCAAAAGGACGGAGAGATCCAGACACGGTATGGTTATGATGCCTTTGGAAACCGTACATGGAAAGAAGAAAGCGGGGAACAAACCTCTTATCAGTATAATGCCTTGAACCAGATGGTAAGCGAAAGACAGGGGGAAATCCGCAAAGAGTACGGTTATGATAAGAGAGGAAACTTAACCGCTATTCTTGAAAACGGGGCATGGAAGAAGCAGTATGTCTATGGAGCAATGAACCGTCTGGAAGAAGCGGTGGATGCGGCAGGCAAACAGGCAAGATACCAGTATAACGGACTGGGACACCGGGTAGGAAAGCAGGAGGGTGTCCTTCCAAAAGAAAAACTGGAGAAGCTGGACCCGCAGAGAAGAGTCGGCATGGAGATCGGGAACAGCCGTCAGATTACTTATACCCTGGATTTAACCAGACAGTACCATAACCTTCTGGAGCGGACAGAAGAAAGCCAAAGCCAGAGATACTTCTGGGATGGGAACGTGGCAGCATATGAAGAGAATGGGGAAAGGAACTATTACCTTCAGGACGAATTGGGAAGCCCGCTGAGGCTTGAGGACAGTGCCGGAACAATCAAAGAGAGCTATGGATACGGAGCCTTTGGGGAAGACCTGTATCAGAACCAGGGGAAGATGCAGCCGTTTGGTTATACAGGATACCAAAGAGATGAGATAGCAGGAACGTATTATGCCCAGGCAAGGGAATATTTGGCAGAGAATGGCAGGTTTGCAGGACAGGATTTGATTGCTGGTTTTACTGAGTATCCAATTACTTTAAATCAATATGCATATACATATAATTCTCCAATGATATTGGTTGATTATAATGGGAAATTTGCACATTTAATTGTTGGCGGGATAGTTGGAGCAGTAGGTGGTATAGTTACTCAAGCGGTATCAGATCTTTTCTCTGGTGAAATTTCCTCATTTAGTACATATCTAGGTGCTGGAATAGGTGGGGCTGCTGGAGGAGCCACTTTGGCAGGAACAGGTAATCTAGCATTGGCGAATGCTGTAGAAGGAGGAGTTACAGGAGGAGTTACAACTTTAGGAAATGGCATTGAAGATATGTTAAGTGGAGAAAAAGAGTTTTCGATGGA
>OODC01001639.1_pt1 | contig 9963 bp, 7 predicted proteins | sample 1671711 | NCBI WGS metagenome assembly OODC01 (sample SAMN06348184, study PRJEB24527) | human gut metagenome | reverse complement strand
GTGCAGCGCCACGACAACACCATGGTGCAGGGCATCGTGCTGCTGTACGCCTGCGTGGGCATCATCGGCCTGATCCTGGGTGATCTGCTCATGGTGCTCATCGATCCCCGCATCAGCTTTGGCAAGAAAGAAGGTGGCCGATAATGTTGTTCCACATGAAAGATCACAAGGCAGCTGTTCTGGAAAACGACCTGAACAAGCTGCAGAAGGACGGCCCCGCCGCTTGGGCCGACCTGCCCGAGGACGAGCTGTTCACCCCCGCCGGGTTCAGCGAGGAGCGTGCCGAGGCCACCTCCTACTCCAATTACAGCTATTGGGGCAGCACCTTCCGTGCTTTCTTCAAGAATAAGATCGCCGTGGCCCTGCTCATTGCACTGGTGTTCGTGGTGGGCTTTGCCTTTTTGCAGCCTTATCTGCCCGGTCAGGCAGATCCCAATCTCTGCCAGGTAGACTCTACCACCGGCATCCAGTTCCGCAATATCGCCCCCGGGGAGGAGGGCTTTATCTGGGGCTCCAACGCCATCGGCCAGGACCTGTGGGCCCGCATCTGGGCCGGTGCACGCACCAGTCTGACCATCGCCTTCTTTGTGGCCCTCATCGAGGCCGTGGTGGGCATCACGGTGGGCGTGCTCTGGGGCTATGTCCGTCAGCTGGACTTCTTCTTCACTGAGCTGTACAACATCTGCGACAATGTGCCTTCCACCATCATCCTGATCCTTATTTCCTACGTCGCCAGCCCCAGCGTCCAGACGCTGATCCTGGGCATGTCCATCACGGGCTGGATCGCCATGGCGCGTTTTATCCGCAACCAGATCCTCATCATCCGTGACCGTGACTACAACGTGGCATCCCGCTGCATCGGCACCCCCACCTCCCGCATCGTGGTGCGCAACCTGCTGCCCTACCTCGTGTCGGTCATCATGCTCCGCATGGCCCTGACCATCCCCGCCGCCATCGGCAGCGAGGTCTTCATCACCTACATCGGCCTCGGCCTCTCTGTCGAGGTGCCTTCTCTGGGCAACCTCATCAACGACGGCCGCAAGGTCATGATGCAGGCCGGCCTGCGCTATCAGCTGCTCTACCCCACCATCATCCTCAGCTTCGTCACCATCGCGTTCTACCTCATCGGCAACGCCTTCTCTGACGCAGCCGACCCCAAGAACCATCTGCAGTAAGGAGGAACAGGCATGAAAAAGAATGAACTGATCCTCTCTGTGCGGGATCTCAACATCAAATTCAATCTGCGTGGAAAGATCCTCCACGCCATCCGGGGCATCGACCTCGATGTCTACCACGGCGAAGTCCTCGCCATCGTGGGCGAATCCGGCTCGGGCAAGAGCGTGTTCACCAAGTCCTTCATGGGTCTGCTGGACTCCAACGGCTCCATCACTTCCGGCACCATCGACTACTTCGGTGCCGACGACCACCAGCCCATCCGGCTCTCCGAGTTGAAAAAGGAGAAGGACTGGCTGAAAGTCCGCGGCCACGAGATCGCCATGATCATGCAGGACCCCATGACCAGCCTGAACCCTCTGAAGACCATCGGCGACCAGATCATGGAGGCCGTGGAGCTCCATCAGGGCCTCAAGGGCGCCGCCGCCAGGGAGAAGACCCTCGAGTACCTGCGGGATGTCGGCATCGCCGACCCGGAAGTGCGCTTCAAGCAGTATCCCCACGAGTTCTCGGGCGGTATGCGCCAGCGCGTCGTCATCGCCATCGCTGTGGCCTGCAATCCGCAGATCCTGATCTGCGATGAGCCCACGACGGCTCTGGACGTGACCATTCAGGCCCAGATCCTCGAGCTGCTGAAGGAGATGCGGGTCAAATATAACCTCACCATCATCCTCATCACCCATGACCTCGGCGTCGTGGCCAACATCGCCGACCGTGTGGCCGTCATGTATGCCGGCGACATCGTGGAGATCGGCACCTCGGATGAGATCTACTACGACCCCCGCCACCCCTACACCTGGGCGCTGCTGTCCAGTATGCCCCAGATGGGCATCAAGGGCGAGGATCTGTTCAACATTCAGGGTACACCCCCGAATCTGTTCACCGAGATCCACGGCGATGCCTTTGCCCCCCGCAACCCCCAGGCGCTGAAGATCGACTTTGTCAAGCGCCCGCCCTACTTTACGGTCAGCCCCACCCACAAGGCCAAGACCTGGCTGCTGGACCCCCGGGCCCCCAAGGTGGAACCGCCTGCCGCCGTCAAACTGTTGAAAGAGGAGGGGATGCAGGATGCCTGAAAATCGTGACATTCGCGTTTGCGAAGCAGCGAATACCCCAGTGGAGTGTTCGAGCGAAAAAACGGTCTTGCGCCAGCAAGATGGAGAGGCCTCGCCCCGGCAGGTCCTGCTTAAGGTCAAGGACCTCGAGGTGACCTACGGCTCCGGCCGCAAAGCCTTCAAGGCCGTGAACCGTGCCAACTTTGAAATTTACAAGGGTGAGACCTTTGGTCTGGTGGGCGAATCCGGCTCCGGCAAGACCACCATCGGCCGCGCCATCATGCGCATCCTGCCCACCTCGGGCGGCGAGATCCTGTACAAGGGCCAGAAGATCAACGGCAAGATCTCCCGCCAGCTGGACCAGCAGGTCATCAAGGAGATCCAGATGATCTTCCAGGACCCGCAGTCCTCCCTGAACGAGCGTGCCAAGGTCAGCTACATCGTGGGCGAGGGCCTGCAGAATGTCCGGCCCGACCTGACCACCGCCCAGCGGGAGGAGAAGGTCCGGCAGGCACTGCTGGATGTGGGCCTGCTGCCTGAATTCGCTTCCCGTTTCCCGCATGAGTTCTCCGGCGGCCAGCGCCAGCGCATCGGCATTGCCCGCGCCCTGATCGTGGAGCCTGAGTTCATCATTGCCGACGAGCCCATCTCGGCTCTGGATATGTCCATCCGCGCCCAGGTGCTCAACCTGCTGCGCCATCTGCAGAAGGAGCGCGGCATCACCTACCTGTTCATCGCCCACGACCTCTCGGTCATGCGGTACATTTCAGACCGCATCGCCGTCATCCACAAGGGCGATATCGTGGAGCTGGCCGATGCGGAGGAGCTGGTGACCCATGCCATCCACCCCTACACCCGCAGCCTGCTCTCCGCCATCCCCATGCCCAACCCCAGGCTGGAGCGGAAGAAAAAGCTGCTGGTCTACGACCCTGCCATGCACGATTACACGCAGGAGGCCCCCCAGTGGCGGGAGCTGCGCCCCAGCCACTGGGTGCTCTGCAGCGAGCAGGAGGCCAAAGACTGGCTGGCTGAAATGTAAACTTTCTCTTGCGTTTTTTGGCAAAGTTCGCCCTTTGTTTCTTGACATTTCCACCCTGCTCTACTACAATAGCTCTTGTACGTATTGTGTTGTTTTTAACAAACGGACGAAATTTAAGACCCCATTGAATCTGGCTGCCCCGGCTGCGGGTGCAGTGACTGCTCAAAGGACAAAGGACAATTTATGACAACATCCAACACCCCGATCTATGCTTCCCAGGCACGTCCCTGGCTGAAATTCTACGATCAGAAGTACATTGACCAGACCATGCCCGCCTGCACGGCGTTTGAGCTCGTCTGCCGGCAGAACAAGAACCGGCTGGGCGAGACCGCACTGGAATACTATGGCCGCAAGTTCACCTACGCTGATTTTATCGTCAACGTCAAAAAGACAGCTGCCGCCCTGCGGGCCGCGGGCCTGAAAAAGGGCGATATCGCCACGGTGGTCAGCGTGATGACCCCGGAGATCATCTTTGCGTTCTATGCCGCCGACATGATCGGCGCGACTCTGAACCTGGTGGATCCCCGTTACAGTGTGGAGGGCATCCGTGAGTACATTGAAGAGGTGGATTCCCACCTGCTGATCTGCCTGAATGTGGTGTATGAGCGCTGCCATCAGGCTGCCAAGCGCACCCATGTGGAGCATGTGGTGGTGCTCTCCCCGGCCGATTCCCTGCCGCTGCCTCTGGCGCTGGGTTACAAAATCAAGAATCTCGACAAGAACAAGTATCACTCCAATGTCATCCACTGGAAGCAGTTCCTTGCTGCCGGGAAGGACGAGAGCATTGCTGCGGAGCCCTATGACCCGGAGCACGCCTGCGTGGTGGTGCACACCGGCGGCACCACCGGCTCCCCCAAGGGCGTGATGCTGACCGATAACAACTTCAACGGCATCGCCATGCAGTTCTCTGCCTGCGACACGCTGTTTTCCAAGGGCCAGTCCCTGCTGAACATCATGCCCCCCTTCATTGCCTACGGCTTTGCCTGCGGCGTACATCTGCCGCTGACGCTGGGCATCAAGGTGGTCATCGTCCCCAACCTCGACCCCAATAAGCTGGGCAGCCTGATCTGGAAGTACAAGCCCGAGCACATGTTCGGCGTGCCCTCCCACTACCAGCAGCTGGCTGTTGACCCCAAGCTGCAGAACAAGGATCTCTCCTTCATCCGCAACTATGCCGCGGGCGGCGATGCCATTGCCCGGGGTGCCGAACAGACGGTCAACGACTTCCTGGCCGCTCACAATGTGGAATTCCCCATCGCCAAGGGCTACGGCATGACCGAGGCATCCTCTGCTGCCACCGCTGCTGCCGGACAGAACAACAAGCCCGGCAGCGTGGGCCTGCCGCTGGTCAACACGCTGGTGTCCGCCTTTGAGCCGGGCACTGACACGGAGCTGCCCATCGGCCAGCGGGGCGAACTGTGCATCTCCGGCCCCGGCGTTATGAAGGGTTACTACAACAAGCCTGCCGAGACCGCCGCCATCCTGCGCACCCATGCAGATGGCCGGGTCTGGGTGCATACCGGTGACATCGGCTATCTGGACGAGGACGGCTTTGTCTATCTGGACAGCCGGATCAAGCGGCTCATCATCCGCCACGATGGCTTCAAGGTGTTCCCCTCCATGATCGAAAATGTGGTCAGCCAGCATCCCGCCGTGCATCAGTGCTCTGTGGTGGGCTGCGCCGACAAGGATCATGTGCAGGGCCGCCTGCCTTTTGTCTATCTGGTGCTTGACCCTGCGGTTCCCGCCGCCAAGCGCAAGCAGATCATCAAGGAGCTGCGCCAGCTCTGCATCGAGGAGCTGCCCGAATATGTCCAGCCCGTGGGGTACAAGATCATCCCCGAAATGCCCTTGACACTGGCCGCTAAATTTGATTATCGCAAGCTGGAAGAAGAGATCACTTCCCGCGATTATTAAGCAGAATAATACACATTGGAAAGGATTCGTGACGACACCATGAAAAAGAAACTGATTGGTCTGGCCCTCTCGGCCGCCATGCTGTTCTCTGTCCTGAGCGTTCCGGTCTTTGCAGCCGTCCCGGAAGAGAGCGCTGACCCCGCTCTGACCACTGAACAGACCGCCGCAGAGGAGGAGAACTGTTTCTTCACCTCCAGCAGCACCGAAGAAGAGAAGGAGCCCAACTCCATCACCTATGTTGCCCTGGGCGACAGCATCTGCGCCGGCATCGGCCTGACTACCGTTCAATATGCACATAACTTGACGGGCGTGGACGTTTCCTTCAACTTCAAGGGTTACCCCGAGACCTGCTATGTGGGTCAGGTGGGCAAAAGCCTGAACCTCGACCGGGATCATGCCATCAATCTGGGCCTGCCCGGCGTGATGAGCAAGGATATGCTGGAGCTGGTCAAGACCGGCACCATGGCCGAGATGAACACCCTCTCCGGCTGCCAGTACAATTACCCCGAGTTTGTAGATTACATCAAAAGTGCCGATGTTATCTCCATCCAGCTGGGCTCCAATGATGCTTTTGTGCCCACCGTGGTCTCCTTTGGCGAGGCCACTAACTGGAAAAGTGAGGACCTGGCTTCCATCGTTCTCAGCGGCAACCTGCGCAGCAGCAGCAAGGAAACCGAGGACGCACTGAACGAGAGCCTGAAAAAGCTCAGCCTGACCCGCAGCGAGAAAGATGCCGTCTGGAACCTGTTCTTCTCCGGCATGAACAAGATCTGCGAGAACGCTTATCCCGAAAGCAGCAGCAACCTGCGCCAGATCGTGGCGACTGTCAAGGAGCTGAACCCTGATGCCCAGATCCTGATCATCGGTGCCACCAACCCCGTGCCCCTGCTGCCCAGCTGGAGCGATTACTTCAGCAAGCTGAACAACTACGAAAAGCAGCTGGCCGATGTTTACGGTGCCACCTACGTTTCCATCCCCTTTGCTCAGACTGAGCTGGATGGCCACCCCACCGTCTCCGGCCACAAGTACATCGCCGACAAGATCGTCAAGGCCATCGAGGCCCAGCAGTAAAATGAAAGAGGAACAACCCTCTCAGTCAAAGCCTGCGGCTTTGCCAGCTCCCCCGAAAGGGGGAGCTTTTTTGATGCCGTAAAGTACAGCACCAAACCTCTCCCCTCGGGAGAGGTGGCATTGCGAAGCAATGACGGAGAGGGTCGTCCCTCTCGATGAAAAAAATATTACTTTTCGTAGCTCTGAGACAGTTCGTTCTTGGGGTCACGGTCCATCAGGGAGCGCACCGCCTCGGCGGCGCTCATGCCCTTGTTCACAACAGCGTTCACGGTCTGAACGATGGGCATTTCCACCTGATACTTGGCGGCAAGCTCCAGCGCGGCAGGCAGGGCGTTCATGCCCTCAACTACCATACCGACCTCCTTCACGGCCTGCTCCGGGGTCTCACCCTTGCCGATGAGGATGCCGGCCCGATTGTTGCGGCTGTGCATACTGGTGGCAGTCACGATCAGGTCACCGATGCCGGCCAGACCGGCAAAGGTGTGGACATTGCAGCCCATGGCCACGCCCAGCCGGGCAAGCTCGGCAATGCCGCGGGTGATGAGGGCGGCGCGGGCGTTGTCGCCATAGCCCAGGCCGGTGGAGATGCCCACGCCCAACGCAATGACATTCTTCATGGCACCGCTGAGTTCCACGCCCTTGATGTCCTCATTGGTGTACACACGCATGACGTTGTTGGTGAACACCGTCTGCACGAATCTGGCCGCTTCCATATCCTTGCTGGCCGAAACGATGGTGGTGGGCAGGTCGATCGCCACCTCCTCGGCGTGGGTGGGGCCGCTCAGGGCCACCAGACGCACCCCCTTGGGGCCGCCCTCTTTGCCCAGCTCATCGGCCAGGATCTCCGTCATGGTGAACAGGGTATCCTTTTCAATGCCCTTGGCAACGTCCACAATGATCTGACCGTCCGGCACAAAGGGCCGGGCCTTGGCGGCGGTGGAGCGCACGAACACCGACGGCACCGCGAACAGCAGGATCTCCTTGTCCGTGCACACTTCTTCCACGCTCTTGGTGAACTTCATCTCTGCCGGAATGGTCATGCCGGGCAGATTGGGGTGGACCCGGGTGGTGGAAAGGTTGTCGATCTCCTGTTCCAGCGCCGACCACACGGTCACGTCATTGCCGCTCACCGTCAGCATCCGCGCCAGAGCCATGCCCCAGGTGCCTGCACCCAGAATACCAATTTTATGCTTCATTGTGTTTTGTCCTCCGTATGCGCCGGGCTGCTTGTGTGCCCGGCCTGTTCCCCGCGCTTCCTGCACGGGGCCTGTCTGATTCCATTTTACACGAAACATCGTACCGCGTCAACTCCTTGCCAGTCTGCACAAAGTTAACCTGTGTTTTCTTGTGTTTTTGGCCAGAGTGAAGGATTTTCGCGAATGGATTGCACTTGTCCTCATTTCATGCTATAGTATTTTGGTAGGAATTGTAGGATATGCTCTTGACCTGAGCCATAGTTTAAGGTGTATCCCAAAGATATTCCACCGTTTTTTGTCAATAAGGAAGAAAAACATGTTTGAAGCACTTCTTACCAACCGCACGGTCAGCGTGCTGTGGGAGGCCCTGCCCCGCATCCTGACGGCAGGCCTGACCATGACCATTCCCCTGACCCTGATCTCCTTCAGCCTTGCCATGGTCATTGCAGTGGCTGTTGCGCTGGTGCAGTACGCCAATGTTCCGGTGCTGCGCCAGATCGCCCGGTTCTACATCTGGGTCATCCGGGGCACGCCGCTGCTGGTGCAGCTGTTCATCATCTTCTACGGCCTGCCCAGCCTGGGCATCATGCTGGATGCTTTTCCGGCAGCCGTCATCGCCTTTGCTTTCAACGAGGGTGCCTACTGCGCCGAGACCATGCGCGGCGCGCTGGAAAGCGTGCCCCAGGGCCAGCTGGAGGCCGGTTCCTGCGTGGGCATGACCTGGTGGCAGATCATGCGCCGCATCGTTCTGCCGCAGGCCCTGCGCACCGCCGTGCCCTCCCTGTCCAACTCCCTCATCAGCATGATCAAGGACACCTCTCTGGCCTCCAACATCACGGTGGCAGAATTGTTCATGGCAGGCCAGCGTGTGGCAGCCCGCACCTACATTTTCCTGCCCATCTACTGCGAGGTGGCTGTGGTCTACCTGCTGTTCTGCACCATCATCACCAAGCTGCAGGCACTGGTGGAGCGGCAGCTGAACGCACACGGTTTCCAGTGAGAAAGGGGTGGACGGTATGGCCATGTTAGAGATCAAAGACATCCACAAAACATTTTACACCTACGATGACAAGCCCCGCTTCCACATCGGGCCTTTCCCGCGCGGCAATGCCCGCCGGGTGCGCAGCGCACTGCACGTCCTGAACGGCGTGGACCTGAGTGTGGAAAAGGGAGATGTTGTTGCCATTCTGGGCCCTTCCGGCTCCGGCAAGACCACCCTGCTGCGCTGCCTGAACTTTCTGGAGACCGCTGACAGCGGCACTCTGGTGTTCGACGGCGAATCCTTCGATCTTGGCAGGATCTCCCGGGCCGACATTGCCCGCCTGCGCAAAAAAACGGCCTTTGTGTTCCAGAACTACAACCTGTTCCGGAACAAGACCGCCCTGCAGAATGTGACCGAGGGCCTGATCGTTGCCCGCAGGATGCCAAAGGAGCAGGCAGACGAGATCGGCAGACGGATGCTGGAAAAGGTCGGTCTGGCCGACCGGGCCGACTACTATCCCCGCCAGCTTTCCGGCGGACAGCAGCAGCGCGTTGCCATTGCCCGCGCCCTTGCCACCGACCCGGAGATCATTTACTTTGACGAGCCCACCAGTGCCCTTGACCCGGAGCTGACCGGCGAGGTGCTCTCTGTCATGCGGAAGCTGGCCGAAGAGGGCATGACCATGCTGGTGGTCACCCACGAGATGGGCTTTGCCCGCAACGTCTCCTCCAAGACGGTATTCATGGAGAACGGCGTGGTGGTGGAGCAGGCCCCTTCCCACGAATTCTTTGCCCACCCCCGCGAGGAGCGGACCCGGGAGTTCCTGCGGAAGATCGAGCACACAGCATAAGGAATAGCCGACGGGGAGCTTTCCACGCAAATGCTTCGGGCCATTCCATCGCCCGCCCTATTGCCTTCGGCAACAGGGTCCCACCCCAGCGGAACATTTGCTTAGGAAACTCCCCGCCGTCCTTTTGATACAGCTTTTTCTATGAAAGGATCTTAACTATGAAGCGCAGAACTTTTATTTCGATGATGAGTGTCATGGCCGCTGCCGGCGTTCTGACCCTGTCCGGCTGCTCCAACAGCAGCACCTCCACCGCCGCAAGCGCCGGTGCATCCTCTGCTGCCGGTTCCTCTGCTGACCAGTTGGCTGCCGTTCAGGCCAGTGGCAAGCTGATCGTGGCACTGGAGGGCGCATGGCAGCCCTGGAGCTACCATGACGAGAGCGACACTCTGGTGGGCTATGACGTGGAGGTCTCCCGCGCCATTGCCGAAAAGCTGGGCGTGGAGCCGGAGTATGTGGAGAGCGATTGGGACAGCCTGTTCGCCGGTCTGGACGCTGGACGCTTTGACATGGTCTGCAATGGCGTGGAGGTCACCGACGAGCGCGCCCTGACTTATGATTTCACCACTCCCTACGGTTACATCCACACCGCTCTGGCCGTCCGCAAGGACAACGACGAGATCAAAACCTTTGAGGACCTGAAGGGCAAGACCACTGCCAACAGCCTGGCTTCCACCTACATG
>OODC01001607.1_pt1 | contig 10066 bp, 7 predicted proteins | sample 1671711 | NCBI WGS metagenome assembly OODC01 (sample SAMN06348184, study PRJEB24527) | human gut metagenome | reverse complement strand
CCCCACTGCTGCCTCCCGTAGGAGTCTGGGCCGTGTCTCAGTCCCAATGTGGCCGTTCAACCTCTCAGTCCGGCTACTGATCGTCGCCTTGGTGGGCCGTTACCCCGCCAACTAGCTAATCAGACGCGAGCTCATCTAAAAGCGGATTGCTCCTTTGGCATCGAAAACATGCGAATTCAATGCTTTATGCGGTATTAGCAGCCGTTTCCGACTGTTATCCCCCTCTTAAAGGCAGATTGCTCACGCGTTACTCACCCGTCCGCCACTAAGTTAAAGATTCCATCTCCGAAGAGATTTCCAAAATAACCCCGTTCGACTTGCATGTGTTAGGCACGCCGCCAGCGTTCATCCTGAGCCAGGATCAAACTCTCTAAAAATTGTATTAAGACGAAGTTTCCTTCGTTTTAACCGACTTTAGAGTCTGACGTGTCACTTTATTTTAACTGGAGTTGTGACTTCCAGCGATTTACCAAGAGTAAAAAACTCTCGAAATTTCAGGTTCGCACTACAACCTTGTTCATATCGAACAAAATTTTAAGCACATCGTTGTTTAATTTACAAGGTACAATCTGCTGTTTTTAAGCATTTTTCGGAACTTTTCGAAGTTTCGAGCTGCTTTTCAACAGCTTATTTATTATATCAGACTGTCTTTCATTTGTCAAGAACTTTTTCAAAACTTTTTTCGAAGTTTTGAAGCAGATCTTTCAAAAATCTAACTTTCTGACCGCCGTCTCTTTCGAAACAGCTTATTTATTGTATCAAACTGAAATCCGTTTGTCAAGAACTTTTTTCATTCTTTTCAAGCCGCTTTTCAGTTCGACCACCGCGCCTCTCAGCGACAGCTTTAATAGGATACCACAGTGAGAGGCCGGTGTCAACACTTTTTTACTGCAATTCCGAGTTTTTCTTTCAAAGTCTGTCAAGAAAGCTGTGACGGCCGTTTTCATCGCGCCATCCAAGCAGTTTTCCCGTATCCACATTCTTGACCGCATTGAAGATATTTGCCTCGATCTGCGGATTTCTCAACGCAAGAGACGCGATCAGCTGCTTGATTTCCGCGCGTTTTGTGTCGTTTTCCAGTTTTTTCGCCGGACAGTCGCAGGGCAGGAAGGTCAGTCCGCAGAATTCCGCCCATTCCACAACATTTGCCTCGCGTGTGAAGTAAAGCGGACGGATCAGCTCCATCCCCTCGTAGTTTTTCGCCTTCACGCGCGGCAGCATCGCCTGCACCTGGCCGCCGTAGATCAGGCCCATCAGCACCGTGCCGATCGCGTCATCATAATGGTGGCCAAGGGCGATTTTGTTGCAGCCGCGCTTTTTTGCCTCGGCATAGAGATAGCCGCGGCGCATTTTCGCGCAGAGGAAGCACGGATGCTCCGCCGAATGGCTGCCTGCGATGCGCAGCACATCTGTATCGAAGATCTCGAGCGGAATGTCCAGTTTCCGCGCATTCTCCTCCAGATGTCTGCGGCCTTCGGGCGCATATCCGGGATCCATCGCCAGAAATTTCAGCTCGAAATCCACCGTGTGCTGCAAATCCCGCAGCAGCAGACCGAGCAGCATGGAGTCCTTGCCGCCCGAAATGCACACCGCAACGCTGTCGCCCGGGCGCACCATGTCATATTTCTTTACCGCATCCACGAACGGCTTGCGTATCGTGCGCACAAACTCGCGCTGCAACGTCTTTCTGATCTCTCCTGCTGTCATTTTACGCCCTTCTTATGCTGAAAATGGTAGGTGATACGCGCGAGTAGGCTGTCCGGCGCGAAATGCCGCGCGACCGTCATCGCTTTCATGGCAAGGCCCGGAACGATGACCGTTTTCCCGGCGAACATCCCGTCGACCGCTTCCCTTGCCACACGCTTCGCGTCCAGACCGTTCAGCGCGAACCTCACGCCGGCGACCTTGTTGAACTCGGTGTCGACCGGCCCCGGACAGAGTGCGCACACCCTGACCGCGCTGTTTCTGTGCCGCAGCTCCTCGCGCAGCGCCTGTGTCAGACGGAGCACATAGTTTTTGGTCGCGTAGTAGGTCGCCATGAGCGGGCCGGGCAGGAAGCCGGCCGACGAGGCGACATTCAGAATATATCCGTGGCCGCGCTTCGCGAAATCCTGCACCGCGAGCTTGGTCAGAATGTGCACCGCACGGATATTCGTGTCGATCATGCGCAGCTCTTCGTCCAGATCGGTGTCCAGAAACTCGCCGAACAGGCCGAAGCCCGCGTTGTTGATCACGATTTCGAGATCGTCGCCGCGCACCGCACTGTACAGCAGGCGGCATTCCTCCTCATCGCTCACATCCGCCGCGATCACATGGCACACGGTCGGCAGCTCGGCCGCAAGCTCGCGCAGACGCTCCTCGCGCCGTGCGCACAGCACCAGCTCGCAGCCGCGCTCAGCGAGTGCGAACGCCATTTCGCGCCCCAGTCCCGAGGAAGCGCCGGTAATCAGCGCCTTCATATAACTCCCTCCATTTCCCGGTGTTTCGGTATAATATATCAGTGTAGCACAGCCCGTCCCGCCCGTCAAACAGAAAACGGAGACCGTTCCTTGCAGACAGGTCTCCGTTTCGTGTGTATTTGCTGTGATCTTACTTCATGAGGTTGCCGTCGTCAAAATAGTTGATCTTCATCGCGGCGCGGACATCTGCGAGGGTCTCCGCAGCCTTGCGCTCTGCGACCTCGCTGCCCTTCCTGAGAATCTCATAGACCTCCGGCTTGCGCGCCTCCCAGTAGGCGCGGCGCTCGCGCATCGGGCCGAGGATGGACTGCATGACGTTATTGAGGAACTTCTTTACCTTTACGTCGCCCAGACCGCCGCGCGTGTAGTGCGCCTTGAGCTCGTCGAGATTGCTGTACTCCGGCAGGAACTCCGCAAAATGCTCGTCGGTGCAGAAGGCGTCCAGATAGGTGAACACGGTATTGCCCTCGAGCTTGCCCGGGTCCTCGATGCGGATATGATCCGGATCGGTGAACATGGACATGATCTTGGTGCGGACAGTCTTTTCGTCGTCGGCCAGATAGATGCAGTTGCCGAGCGACTTGCTCATCTTCGCCTTGCCGTCCGTACCCGGCAGACGCAGGCAGGCGGAGTTGGACGGGAGCATGATCTTCGGGTCGGTCAGCGTCTCGCCGTAAATGCGGTTGAAGGAATGCACGATCTCGCGGCACTGCTCGATCATGGGCATCTGGTCCTCGCCGACCGGTACGCAGGTCGCGCGGAAGGCGGTGATGTCGGCCGCCTGGCTGATCGGATAGCAGAAAAAGCCGACCGGAATGCTCGACTCAAAGCCGCGCATCTGAATCTCGGACTTTACGGTAGGATTGCGCTGCACGCGGGAAACCGTGACGAGGTTCATGTAGTAGAACGTCAGCTCAGTCAGCTCGGGCACCATGGACTGAATGAAGATGTTGACCTTTTCCGGGTCGAGACCGCAGGCCAGATAGTCGAGCGCGACCTCCATGATGTTCTGACGGACCTTCTCCGGGTGCTCGGCGTTGTCGGTCAGCGCCTGCGCGTCCGCGATCATAATATAGATCTCATCGAACTCGCCCGAATTCTGAAGCCTGACGCGCTCGCTCAGCGAGCCGACGTAGTGGCCGACGTGCAGACGGCCGGTCGGACGGTCGCCGGTAAGAATGATCTGTTTCATTGGTATATCTCCCTTTTTCGGGACGCGATGCCCGGTTTTCAGCCGTTTCCGCGGCACTTGATTTACATGGGTGGATTTTACCGCATCATCGAGTAAAATCGTACGGTATTGCATTAATTATAATGTAAGAATGCGCCGCTGTCAACTGCGGCCGTTCATCGAAACAAACAGGATTCTTTCGAAAATATTACACTTTTTCGACAGGCAGCGCCCCCGCCGTCGTTTTACTGCTCTTTTCATCCGGGCGCGGAAATGGTATACTATACTTACAGGTTAGAAATATATTCTTCGTTACAGATCGGAGGGAAAGATATGGAGGAGTATACGCTTGACGGCAGGCTGCTGACGCTGCTCGCGCAGCCGCTCCGCATCGAGGAGATCCGCCGCGCGCTGCCCGACATCGGAAAGCACGAGCTGAAGGATGCGCTCGACCGTCTGACGCAGGACGGAAAGATCATGAAAAACAAGAAAAACCGTTTTGCGGTGGCCTCGCACTACGGCTGCGCCACCGGCACGTTCCTCGCGACCGAGCGCGGCTTTGCCTTTGTCGCGCCCGACGTCGAGCCGGGTGAGCCCAAACCGGACGATTATTTCATTCCGCCGAACGCCGGCGGCGGCGCATGGCACGGCGACAGGGTGCTCGTCAAGGTCAGCGAGCGCAAAAACAACCGCGGCCGCCGCGAGGCGACGGTGCTGCGCGTCCTCAGCCGCTCCGGTAAGGAGCTGACCGGCGAGCTCGTGCAGCGCGGCAAGGCATTTTTCGTGCAGCCCTCGTCCAAAAAGTACCCTGAGATCGCGGTCAGCCGCCGCGACATCGGCGACGCACAGGTCGGCGACTGCGTGGCCGTCGAGGTGACGAGCTACGGCGACGACACCTATCATCCGCAGGGCGTCGTCTCTGCGGCGCTCGGCGAAAACGGCACGATAGAGGCGTCTATCGCGGCCATCCTGCATGAAAACGGCGTGTTCGACGTATTCCCGGACGAGGTCCTGAAGCAGGCGGACGCCATTCCGCAGCAGGTCGACCTCGCCACGGCCGGAAAGCGTCTCGACCTGCGCGACAAGCTCATCTTTACCATCGACGGCGACGACGCGAAGGACTTCGACGACGCGGTCTCTCTCGAAAAGCTCGATAACGGCCATTATCTGCTCGGCGTCCACATCGCGGACGTCAGCCACTATGTCACGCCGGACTCCCCGCTCGATGCAGAGGCGTTCCGCCGCGGCACCTCGGTCTACTTCCCCGGTCACGTCGTACCCATGCTGCCGTTCGCGCTGTCCAACGGCATCTGCTCGCTCAACCCGAACGTCGACCGTCTCGCCTTCTCCGCGCTCATGGAGATGGACGCGAGCGGCCGCCGCTACGGCGCGAAGTTCGCGAAATCCATCATCCGCTCCAAGGCACGCATGACCTACAACAAAGTCAATAAGATCCTCGCCGGCGACAAGGGTCTGCGCGAAGAATACGCCTTTCTCGTCGAAACGGCGGAAAAGATGAACGATCTCGCCCACGCGCTCTACAAGCGCCGCATCGAACGCGGTGCGCTCGAGCTCGATATTCCGGAGGCGGAGATCCGCGTGGATGAGGCCGGAAAGCCGGTCGAGATCTGCTTCCGCGAGCGCGGCGAGAGCGAAAAGCTCATCGAGGAATTCATGCTTCAGGCCAACGAGGCGGTCGCGGAGTTCATGTGCAAGCGCGAGCACCCAACGGTCTACCGCGTGCACGAAAACCCCGACCCGGACAAGCTGCGCGCGTTTGCGCAGTTCGCGCGCCCGTTCGGCTACCGCATCGACCCGTCCAAGCCCGAGGACACCGCCCAGTTCCAGGTCGTGCTGCGCGGCGCGAAGAACGACCCGAAGCAGCGCGTGCTGCCCACCTTGCTGCTGCGTTCGCTCGCCCGCGCACGCTACGCCGACGAGTGCATCGGTCATTACGGCCTCAAGGCGAAGTTCTATCTGCACTTTACCTCCCCGATCCGCCGCTATCCCGACCTCATCGCGCACCGGATGCTGCAAAAGGCGCTCACCGGCGAGGAATTCACCGCCGCAGACGAAAATATGTGCGCCGAGGCCGCGCAGCAGTCCACAAGCCGCGAGCAGGCGGCGGATAACTGCGAGCGCGACATCGACAAGCTGTTCATCGCCGCCTACATGAAGCAATTCATCGGCGAGGAGTTCGACGCCGAAGTATCCGGCGTGCAGTCGTTCGGCATCTTCGTCGCCCTTGCCAACGGCTGCGAGGGTCTGATCCGCGCCGAGCTGATGACCGGCGACTTCTACCAGTACGACGAGGAGCACATGGCCATGGTCGGCCGCCGCACCGGCAAGCGCTTCACCATCGGCACGCCCCTGCGCGTCAAGCTGCTCGCCGCGAGCGAGGTCACGGGCCAGATCGACTTCGCCCCGGCGGAGGGCTCGCTGCCCGTCTCGGAAAAGCCTGAGCGCGCGCCGCGCGATGACGACCGGCCGCCCTTCGGTAACCGCGCTTCGCGCCGCCGTCATTCGCACGGCAGGGGCCGCAGCGGCGGCCAGAAGGGCAAAAAACCGCCCACAAGAAAACGCAGATAACAGCAAAAAGGAGACTCAGCATTGCCCGGACTCGTTTTAGAGGGCGGTACCTTCCGCCCGGTATTTTCCTGCGGCGTCATGGACGCGCTGCTCGACCATGACATCATGTTCGACTACGTCGTCGGCGTTTCCGCCGGCATCACCTACGCCATCTCCTACCTCTCCCGCCAACGCGGGCGCAATCTGGAGGTGCTGCGTCGCTACCGCGGCGACAGCCGCTATTTCGGCGTGCGCAACCTGCCGCACGACCACTCGATCTTCGGCACGGATTTCGTGTTCGATACCATTCCAAACCAGCTCATCCCGTTCGACTGGGAGGCATATCACCGTTATAAAGGCCGCATTCTGGTCGGCGTGACCAACGCCGAGACCGGCAGAGCCGAATATCTCGACGGCGCGAAGCTCGACCGCACCTGCACCATGCTGCGCGCGACCTGCGCCATTCCGCTCTACTTTCCGGCGGTTCAGCTGAGCGGCGGCACATTCTATGACGGCGGCGTCGCCGACCCCATCCCCATCGTCCGCAGTCTGCACGACGGCAACAGAAAGAACCTCATCGTGCTGACGCAGCCGAAAGGCTACCGCAAGACCCTGACGCGCGGCTCGAAATTCGCCGCCCATGCACTCCGCCGCAAATACCCGGCCATGACCGAAACCATGCTCGCGCGTCCCGGTCTCTACAACGACACGGTCTGTCTGTGCCGCCGTCTCGCGGAGGAAAACCCGGCGGACACGGTCCTGCTCCAGCCGGACGCGCCCCTTGCCACCTTCGAAAAAGATATTAAAAAGCTGGAATGGGGCTATGAAATGGGGTATAATATGACGTGTGACCGGATAGACGACATCAAAGCGCTGTTCGTCTGACGGATAACGGATAATAGAAATAAAAATTTTAGGGGGAAAAGAAAAACACATGCAGAACAACAGAATCATTCAGGTCGAGGACAAGGTCCCGCCGAGACTGCTCGTGCCGCTGTCCATCCAGCATATGTTCGCGATGTTCGGCGCATCCGTGCTCGTGCCGTTCATCTTCAAGATGAACCCGGCGATCGTGCTGTTCATGAACGGCATCGGCACGCTGCTGTTCATCCTGATCACCAAGGGCAAGGCGCCGGCCTACCTCGGCTCGTCCTTCGCGTTCATCGCACCCGCGACCATCGTCATTCAGAACTGGGGCTACCAGTACGCGCTCGGCGGCTTCGTCGCAGTCGGCGCTTGCGGCTGCATCCTCGCGCTCATCATCTACAAATGCGGCACGGACTGGATCAGCGTCGTGCTGCCGCCGGCAGCCATGGGCCCGGTCGTCGCGCTCATCGGTCTCGAGCTGGCCGGCTCGGCGGCTTCCACCGGCTGCATCGTCGGCGACAGCGTGACCGTCGGCACGGTCGTCACCTTTCTCGTGACGCTCGCCGTTGCGGTATTCGGCAGCGTCATGTTCCGCGGCTTCTTCTCGACCATTCCGATCCTGATCGCGATCATCTGCGGCTACATTGCGGGCGTTATTACCGGCGTCATCGACACCCAGACCATCGTCGATGCGCTGCACACCAGCTTCATCTCCATTCCGAACTTCCAGACGCCGAAGTTCGACATCAACGCCATCCTGATCATCCTGCCGGTCATCCTCGTCATCGCGAACGAGCACATCGGCCATCAGCTCGTCACGAGCAAGGTCATCGGCCGCGATCTGCTCAAGGACCCCGGCCTGCACCGCTCGCTGTTCGCGGATAACTTCTCGACCATGATTTCCGGCTTCATCGGTTCAGTCCCGACCACCACCTACGGCGAGAACATCGGCGTTATGGCGATCACCAAGGTCTACTCGGTGCGCGTCATCGGCGGCGCGGCAGTCATCTCCATCATCTGCTCGTTCGTCGGCCCGCTCGCCGCCCTCATCCAGACCATCCCCGGCCCGGTCATCGGCGGCATCTCCTTCCTGCTGTACGGCATGATCGGCACCTCCGGTCTGCGCATTCTGGTCGACAACCACGTCGATTACAGCAAGAACCGCAACATGATCCTGACGTCGGTCATCTTCGTCACCGGCCTGTCCGGCGTGACCCTGTCGCTCGGCGATGTATCGCTGTCCGGCATGACCCTCGCCGCCATCGTCGCAATGATCATGAGCCTCGTGTTCCATGCTCTCGACAGAGCAAAGCTCACCAATGACGTCTGATACACGAATAAAACAAGCAAAGCGCCTGCTCCCGAAACGGGATGCAGGCGCTTTTTTACATGGGATTAAAAGCCCGGAGGAGGCGGAGGATTCAGTATCCACATCACAAGCCGCACGACCTCGATCACCAGGAATACAAGGAATACCGCTCCCGTTGCTGTGGCGACCGTTTCCCCTGCCTCCGTCTGAAAGATCTCCTCCACTATGAGAAAGAACAGGTAGATCACTGTGCTCACGGCAAACCCATAATCCCACTTGTTTTTCCACCATTTTGAGTCCCATATACTTCTCTTTGTCGGCGTTTCCTGCTGCGGCTCAGCCTCCGGCGAAGATGTCTGTACAGTCTGCGGATTCGAGTCTGCTTCCTTCGTCGTGCTCTCCGACGGCATCACAGGCTTCGCGCTGCTGACCGGCGTTTTCTGCGGCGGCTCGTAAAATAGGTCATCCTCCGGATCGTCGTATTCGTCAAGGTCATCGAGATCATCGAGGCTGTCATCGCGACCGTGACGGCACTTGCTGTACGGCGCGTGGCTCTCGATCTCCTTTATGCCCTGCCGAAAATGTACATATCCGTCCAGACCCTTTCCGTAAAAACCGAAATCCCAGTCCTCCATGCTCATATTCTACGCCTCCCTTTCTCTTTGTGCTTTCATTATAGCGCAGAAAAAGGGAAATAAACCTGACATAAGCAAAAGGCACCTGCTCTTAAAAAAGAACAGGTGCCGATTTTTATGACTTTACGCCAGTGGGCAACAATTACTTGTTGTCAACCTCTGCCATGTGCTCGATGAGCATCAGCAGCTTGTTGGAGTAGCCCCACTCGTTGTCGTACCAGGAAACAACCTTTACGAAGGTGTCGGTCAGGTAAACGCCAGCGTTAGCGTCGAAGATGGAGGTGCGCTCGTCGCCCAGGAAGTCGGAAGATACAACAGCATCCTCGGTGTAGCCCAGAACGCCCTTCAGGCCGCCCTCTGCCAGCGGCTTCTCGGAAGCAGCCTTCATAGCAGCGCAGATGTCTTCCTTGGTAGCCGGCTTAGCCAGGTTGCAGGTCAGGTCAACTACGGAAACGTCCAGGGTCGGTACACGCATGGAGATACCGGTCAGCTTGCCGTTCAGCTTCGGGTAAACCTTGCCTACTGCCTTTGCAGCGCCAGTGGTGGACGGGATGATGTTGCCGCAAGCTGCACGGCCGCCGCGCCAGTCCTTCTTGGACGGGCCGTCAACAACCTTCTGAGTGCCGGTTGCAGAGTGAACGGTGGTCATCAGGCCTTCTACGATGCCGAAGGACTCGTCGAGAACCTTAGCGATCGGAGCCAGGCAGTTGGTGGTGCAGGAAGCGTTGGATACGAAGGTCATATCCTTGGTGTAAGTGTTCTGGTTAACGCCCATTACGAACATCGGGGTGTCGTCCTTGGACGGAGCGGACATGATGACCTTCTTAGCGCCGCCGTCGATGTGAGCCTGTGCCTTCTCCTTGGTCAGGAATACGCCGGTGGACTCTACAACGTAGTCAGCGCCAACCTTGCCCCACGGAATGTTCTTCGGGTCCATCTCTGCGAAGAAGAGAACCTTCTTGCCATCAACGGTGATGGAGTTCTCGTCATACTCGATGGTGCCGTCGTAACGACCGTGCATGGTGTCATACTTGAGCATGTATGCCATGTAGTCCGG
>OODC01001603.1_pt1 | contig 10083 bp, 9 predicted proteins | sample 1671711 | NCBI WGS metagenome assembly OODC01 (sample SAMN06348184, study PRJEB24527) | human gut metagenome | reverse complement strand
GCCGCCGCCTTTTCCGCGCCTGCCATCATGTACTGGGTGTATTCGTTCGAGGTGGTCTTGAACACGATGGAAATGTTGTAATTGCCGTCGCCGCCCTCGGCCTGAGAGCCGCTGTCACCGGTGGAGCCGGAGGACGAGCCGCCGCAGCCTGCGAGCATGGATGCCATCAGTGCGGAGGAAACGAACAGTGCGCCGATTTTCTTCAGATAGCTCATAATAAATTCTCCTTATACCTCTGTAAATCTCTGTTTTCTCTTCGAAGCTTGATAAAATGGGAACTTAGAACTGTGCGTATTTTGCAACGTGCGCGCGGGTGACTTCTGCGGACTTCTTTACGTTCTCCTCCTGCGACATCTCGTAGTATGCCGGGCGGAAGATCTCGATGGTGCAGCAGTCGCCGTCAAAGCCGATCTTCCTGAGGGTATCGGCGTAGCGTGCGTGCGGCAGGCAGTCGCCCTCGGCACCCGGCCACAGACGCTTCTCGTCGTTATTGTAGTAAGCGCCGCAGGGCATATCCTCGGTGCCGTTCAGGTGCCATACGAAGATCTTTCTGCCGTCCGCCTTTTCGAGGGTGTCCCAGCCGGAGCCCATTGCGTAGAAATGGTACTGGTCGAGCGTTACGCCGACATACGGGCTGTTGACCTCCTCAACGATGGCGTAAGCGTCCTCGAAGCGGTTGATGGTCATGGACGGCTCGCCGCAGAACTCGAGGCTCAGACGGATGCCGTGCGGCTCGCACTTCTTGACCATCTCCTTGAGAACGGCAACTGCATCCTCGCGGATCTCCCTGCGGGTCGGGGTCAGGCCGCGCTCCTTCATGTCCTTGCTCGGCACAACGACGATCATCTTGCAGCCGAGGATGTTGCAGCGGCGGATGATCTCGTCGAGTTCAGCCATAACGGCGTCCTTCTCCCCCTGCGTCTGCTTCATGTTGAAGAAGCACAGCGCGTTGTAGGACAGCATCTTGAGGTGGTGACTCTGGAACCAGGCGCCCATCTCCTCGAGGGTGATTTTGCCGGCTTCGAGGTCGCGGTTCAGGGACTCCGACTGAATGTCGATGCAGTCGAAGCCGTACTTCTCGCACAGCTCGAGGTCCATCATAACACTGTGGTTCTTGCAGAAACGGTCGTTTGCTTCGTTAAATCCGAGTTTCATAATTGCTGTTCTCCTTTACTCTTTTCGTGCTTGTGCGGGTTTATCGAAACCTTCTCGGGAAGGTCCTTTTCACTTGACGCACTCAGAATACCACAGGAGTTTTCTGGTTGCAATAGCTTGGGCGCACTATCATTTGTCCGTGCATTATCTCGTGATTATGCATATTGATTTCGCGAATATTTATGATGTTCTGCACAAAAATGGCGCTATCATTGTATCGGCGGAGATGTGCAGCACAACATTTTCGTGCAGATGTAACATCTGGCGCACGGCTGCGTTTTGTGATATAGTATAAGTACAGATAACGCAGGAGAGTGATTTTATGGTAACGATGCAGCAGATCGCTGACCGCTGCGGGGTGTCGCGCGGAACGGTAGACCGCGCTCTGCACCATAAGGAGGGCGTGCGCGAGGAGGTCGCGGAGCGCATCCGCGCGGCGGCGCGCGAAATGGGCTATATCTCGAACCGTCTCGTCATGCAGCAGACACAGCAGTGGAAGATCGGCGTGGTGCTCCACTCCGGCCATTCGCCCTTCGTGCAGATGCTGTGCGAGCTGTTCGAGAGCTTTTCCGAGCGTGAGCTTCTCCCGAACATCACGGTCATCGTGCGTGCGATGCAGGACATGGATGTGCAGCATCAGCTGACGCTGATCGATGAGCTTGTAACGACCGAGCACATCGACGGTCTCGCGCTCATGCCGCTCGCGAATACGCTCGTGCGCGACAAGATCAACACGCTCAGCGAAAAGCAGGGCATCCCTGTCGTGACATTCAATACGGACATCACCGACGCGAACCGCATCGCCTACGTCGGCGCGGACAACATCGCGACCGGCCGCGCCGCCGCCGCGCTGCTCGGCATGGTCATGCAGGGGCACGGCAGCGTGCTGCCCATTCTGGGTCAGCGCAGCGGTCACTATGCCGACTCGCAGCGTTTCACCGGCTTCAGCACCGAAATGGCGGAGAGCTTCCCGAATATCCGGGTTCTGCACCCGGAATGCTCGTTCCTCGACGAGAGCCTTTCCGAGCGCATCGCTATGCGCGCCATTCAGTCGGACAGCGAGCTGCGCGGCATCTATCTGACCTCCGCGGGACGGGAGGGCGTCTACCGCGCCGTGCACGCCGCAGACCGCAGCGAAAAGCTGCACATCGTCGTTCACGACATCACCGAGGGCAACATCAAAATGGTCAAAAACGGCACGGTCGATTTCATCATCGGGCAGGACGTCAAAACACAGGGCACGCTCCCGATCCGCCTGCTCTACGACTACCTCGAACGCCATCAGTTCCCGAAGGAGCGCATGAATATCACGGATATCACGGTCAAATTCCGCTGCAACGTGTGACGGAGCGTTCGGGAAAAAGGCTTTTCGACGGCCGGAAGGCCATGCCGCATCCGTTCCGCAAAGCGCCGCAGCTCCCGCTGCGCGGTACCGTTATGTATCACTTCCAGCCCATTCTTCCTGTCAGCTCGCTCATCGCGCAGCAGAACTGTTCGGCCGCTGTCAACGATGTCTGCAGCGGGTCACCCTCGCGGATACGCAGGGTTCTTCTGATCTCCTTTGGGATGACGACGCGGCCGAGATCGTCGATCCTCCTCACAATTCCGGTTGCTTTCACGCTGTTCTGCCTCCCATTTACGGTAGTTCTGTTGTTATGGTGGTAGTATTTACAGTGAACAGAAAATAATGCGGATTTTGCGAGGAGATATGCGGCAGGGCAGGGAGCGGACGGGTGCACAGGGAAAAGCCGGAAAAATTCTCTGCGCTCTTGCAAATGAAGGGCACGGAGAATATAATGGAAGCAGCAAGAACCCACTCGAGACTATAAAAGGAGGAGAAAAACATGAAAGTATGTCCAAAATGCGGTTCTCAGATGAACGATACGGATTTATTCTGTCAAACCTGCGGCATGAGCTTCGGCGGCGGCGCGCCGCACGAAAATCCGCAGCAGCCGAACGGGGGACAGCAGAACAACTGGCAGCAGCCGAATAACTGGCAGCAGCCGGCGTACCATTTCGACCCGTATGACCATACAGCGGAATTTGATGCGAAGGACATTTCCGATAACAAGGTTATCGCCATGCTGTGCTATCTGCTCGGCACGGTAGGCGTTATCATCGCCCTGCTCGGCAGCCAGAGCTCGCCGTATGCAGGCTTCCATGTCCGTCAGTCGCTCAAGTTTACGGTCGTTGACATCCTGCTCGGCATCATCGGCGCGGTGCTTTTCTGGACCTTTCTTATTCCGGTAGCCTGCGGCATCTGCTATGCTGTCCTGTTCGTTGTCCGCATCATCTGCTTTTTCTCCATCTGCAAGGGACAGGCAAAGGAGCCGCCGATCATCCGCTCGCTCGGCTTCCTGCGATAAAACGGAAATTTTACGGAACACAAAGCGCCCGGCCATTGCGATAAGAGCCGTTTTTCAACTTCTATGAAAGCGCTGCTGAAAGTTCAACATGCTGAATTCTTCAGATATTATTAAGTGAGGCAGGAAAGAGTATGATACTTTGTATATGTGCGCTCATCTGCTGGATAATCATTGTTTTTTCACTCGCGCTTTTGCTGCATCGAAAAACAGATAAAAAACATTCACCAGTTCTCAAACGACTGTTATTATGCTGTTTTACTTATCTGGTATTTTTTTATTTTCCACACAGGAATATGTTTCAAAATACCGAACCTTTGCGGATTGACTTGGCTTCTAATGAGAAAACCGCACAAATCGAAGATATATTGAGTAAAGAACGCAGCAATGTAATCCTGGAAACCTGTAATCGCCTTTATGTTTCAAGGAGTGTTTTGAAAACTCTTTTCGATAGATCAAATGGCGCTGTCGCATATATTTATTTCTCTGGCAGATATGATAACCATGCGAAAAACTATATTGCTGTTAAGACTGGTGACAAACAAACGGTTGTGAAGAAAAATGGAGTTGTCTACCATGTCTGGATGCCCGTTGATTTTTTGACACTTCTGCAAAAGCCTGAATAATACGAATGTACAAAAATCGTGAATTGATTCGTTATCAGCGCCCGGCCTTCTGGCCAGGCGCTTTTTCCTGCAAAAAGAAAAGACTGCATAAAGCAGTCTTTTCGAAATTCTTTTATTTGCCGAAGTAGCTGAAGTGCATGTAGTCGCGCTTGCTGTGCCAGGCGTTGCCGCCCCAGGCGAAGCCGTACTTGGTGAAGGCGTTGTAAACGTCGCCGCCCTCGGGAATGGAGAACGGGTCGGTGTACGGCGTCCAGTGTGTGCCGCAGGTCGGGGTGAGCGAGCCGTCGGCGTTGATGGTCGCCTCCATGTTCTCGTTCGGGTTGATATCGACCGCGGTGCCCTGCGAATGCTCGCCGGTACGCCACGAATAGCAGCCGACGTCGTTGATCGGGAACTTTTCGTCGCCGTTGTAGATCTCCTCAAAAATCGCCTTGTAGATCGCGGCGAGCGAAGCGTTGACCTGTAAGTAAGCGGTGCCGGTGGTCTTGGTGCCGTCCGACTGGAGACGCCATACCGGAACTGCGATCTCGACCATGTGCGCCTCGGCCTCCTCGGCAGAGGTGTATTTCGAGCCGCCCGGACCGTAGACGAACGTCATCTTATCGTCCGGAATGATCGTGCTCGGGGTGTTCCAGAGGTTGTTCGGCGTGCTGACCGTCGTGTTCGGCTTGGTGATAACGACCTCGGACTTGTTCGGCGAGAGCTTTTCGAACTCGCTGCAGAAACGGTTGGCCATGATAACGGCCTGCTCGCGCGTCGCGGTGCCGGACGGAGCCAGCTGCGCACCGCCCAGGCCGTCCGAAATGCCGTTGACGATGGTGTAGTCCACCATGCGGACGACCGGGTCGACCGCGTAGGACTTGATCGTGCTGACGTCGTCATAGTCCTCGACGCAGGCGTCGCCCGCGATCTCCGGCGCGTCGATGCCTGCCTTGTCGAGGATGTTGTTGAGAATGACGCACAGATCCTGACGCTCGATGCTCGCGTTCGGGTCGAAATAGCCGCTAGCGCGGCCGGTGACCAGACCGAGAGAATAGGCTGCGTTTACGTTGGCGTCGTCCGTGTCGCGGAAGAACTTCTGACCTGAGGCATAGACCGCCTTGCCGGTCAGCTGCTTGTAGGCCTTGACGGCGATCGCACAGAACTCGGCGCGCGTGATCTCCTCACGGGCGGCGCTGTCTGCAAGCGAGGTCGGCATAAGGCCTGCCTGCTGTGCCGCAGCAATATCCTCCTGCGCCCAGCTCGAAACGTCGGAGAGCGCACCGGCCTGCGGCACGACCATAGTCGCCGCGAGAGCCAGAACGCCTGCGCGGCGAACAAAGTGGTATGGCATAGGAAAGACCTCCTGTAAATTCCTGTGTTAATTTCCTGTATTATATGTATATAGTTTAATGGGCTTTTGTGTCGAATTTGTGAAAAATATAGATTTATTCACAGTTTCCACAAGCTTATCCACACGGATTGTGGATAACTCCGGTGCGTGCACGCACACGCCGGCGGAGCACAACGGCTGCACGCAGACCGAAAAGAAATGTCTGCACATACATATTAACATTATATCATCAAACAGAGAATATTTCAACAACAAAACGCCGGGAAATGTCTATTTTATCGAATTTACAGGTCGTTTTCATCCAGCCACGTATCCAGAAAAGCGGCGGCAAGGCTGTTCGGGCGGATATTCGCACGCGCCTCTGCCGGGGAAAACCAGCGGAAGCGGTCGACCTCGCGGTTCACGTGAATGCGCTCCGCGTCGGGAACAAAGGCGGTGAAGTTGCACATGAGCGTGTTGGACGGCTCGAAGAACCGGGTGCGGTTGAAATGGATACGGCCGGCGTGCAGACCGGTCTCCTCGAGGATTTCGCGCCGGACGGCATCCTCGGCGCTCTCGCCGCGGTTGATATAACCGGCGACGAGGATATAGCTCGGTCTGCCGTACTGCTGGATGAGCAGGATGCGGCCGGTGTTTTCGTCCACGACGATCATGCTGACCGCCGCGTTGTACATGGGAAAGCGGTATTCGCCGCAGACGGGGCAGAAGGGCACGATGCCTTCGCCCTCGAGCGGCTTTTCGATGAGCGCTGCGCCGCATTCCCAGCAGTGTTTCTGTATCACGATGAATGTCCTTTCGGGGGGAGATGGCCGGTTATTTCGACCGGCGGAGCCACTTGAAGAGCAGGCAGATGATGAATACCGTGAGCGCGGTATTCAAAACCGTCACAAAGGTGCCGTAGAGGTCAAACGCGAAAAAGCAGTTCATGAAAGTGCTCCTTTATACATTATAATATATTACTCAAAATTTGTCATGCGGTCGAGCGTGCGGTACTGGATGGCCTCGGCGATATGCTCGGCGCCGATGGTGTCGCTTTCAGCGAGGTCCGCGATCGTGCGCGCGACGCGCAGGATGCGGTCATGGGCGCGGGCGGTCAGACCGAGCCGCTCGAAGGCGCGGCGGAAAACGGCAGACGCCTCGTCGGTCAGCGGACAGAACTCCGCAAGAAGCGAGGGCGGAATGGCGGCGTTGCAGACGTCCTCGCCCTGCCGGTCATACTGCCGCTGCCGGGCAGCGAGCACACGGGCGCGGATGGTCTCCGAGCTTTCCTCCTGTGCGCGGCTGCGGGCTGCGAGCGCCTCGTACTCGACCGGCTGCACGGTGATCTGGAGATCGATGCGGTCGAGCAGCGGCCCGGACAGACGGCGCAGATACTGCTGCACGCGCTCCTTCGCGCAGGTGCAGCGGTTTGTGCCGTACCAGCCGCACGGACAGGGGTTCATGGCGGCGATGAGCTGAAAATCGGCCGGATAAGTGACCTGTCCGGCCGCCCGGGCGATGGTCAGCTTTCCGTCCTCCAGCGGCTGCCGCAGCACCTCGAGCGCGTCGCGCCGGAACTCGGGCAGCTCGTCGAGGAACAGCACGCCGCGGTGCGCGAGCGTGATCTCGCCGGGCAGGGGAAGCCGTCCGGGTGAGCCCGAGCCTCCGGCAAGCGCTGCCGCCGAGGAGGAATGATGCGGCGCGCGAAACGGCCGCTCGGCGCGTTCCACGGCCTCCTGCGCCCGGCCGACCGCCGACCAGACGCGGATGACATCCAGTCGTTCGTCATGCGAGAGCGGCGGCAGGATGGACGAAAACCGCTTGGCCATCATGCTCTTGCCCGAGCCGGGGGAGCCGGAGAGCAGGACATTGTGCCCGCCGGCGGCCGCGACCTCGAGCGAGCGCTTGACGAGGTGCTGCCCGAGCACATGCGCATAGTCGAGGTCGTGCTCCGCCGGTTTCGGTTCCGGCGGCGGGGGGCAGGGGACAAGCTGCTTTCGGCCGCTGAGGTGATTGATGAGCTCGCTGAGCGTGCGCACGGGATAGACGGTCAGACTGTCGGCATAAGAGGCCTCCTGCGCGTTGGCCGCCGGGACATAGACCGCACGGAAGTCCGCGCTTCGCGCCGCGAGCGCCATGGAGAGCGCGCCGCGCACCGGACGCAGCTCGCCGGAGAGCGAAAGCTCCCCGAAGAACAGCGCGTCCTGCGGCAGAGCGTTGATCTCGCCTGCGGCGGCGAGAATGGACAGCAGGATGGGCAGGTCGAAGGCGGTCCCGGCCTTGCGCGTGTCCGCCGGGGCGAGGTTGACCGTCAGGCGCGACACAGGCCAGTCGAACGAGCAGGATTTCGCGGCGGCGCGCACGCGCTCTCCGGCCTCGCTGACCGCGCCGGTCGGCAGTCCTACCACATCGAGCCGCGGCAGTCCGCCCGAAAGCAGACACTCAACCGTGACGATATATCCGTTTATGCCGTCGAGACCGGCGGAAAATACGCGAGAGACCATGCTCGATCCATCCTTTCCGAGGGAAGCTGTGCTTCTGCCGTGGAGCGAAAACCGCTGTATAGAATAAATATACCATATCACTCCCCCTTCCACAATACAAAAACTGTAGGTTTGCACAGGAAAAACGGACGAAAAACGGGGCTTGTTTCACAATGCAAAACATCTTATCAAAAAATGAAAAAACAAACGAAAAAAACGGCTTTTGCTGTTTACAATCGTTTGCATCGGTGATACAATAAATTTCAGAAAAAAAGTCTCGTTATCGTGTAAAATACACTAAAAAGGGGCTTTTTAAAATCCGACGCTATAATTAAATAGGAGGATATATCTCATGGCAAGAAAGATGAAGTCCATGGACGGTAATACCGCTGCGGCACATGTGTCGTATGCGTTTACCGAGGTTGCGGGCATCTATCCGATCACCCCGTCCAGCCCTATGGCAGACAGCGTTGACCAGTGGGCAGCCGCAGGTCAGAAGAACATTTTCGGTACTACCGTAAAGGTTATCGAAATGCAGTCCGAGGCAGGTGCGGCAGGCACCGTACACGGCTCTCTGGCAGCAGGTGCTCTCACCACCACCTACACCGCATCTCAGGGTCTTCTGCTGATGATCCCGAACATGTACAAGATCGCAGGCGAGCTGCTCCCGTGCGTATTCCACGTATCCGCGCGTACCGTTGCTTCCCACGCTCTGAACATCTTCGGCGACCACTCCGACGTTATGGCATGCCGTCAGACCGGCTTTGCCATGCTCGCAGAGACCAATCCGCAGGAAGTTATGGACCTGTCCGCAGTAGCTCACCTGGCTACCATCAAGTCCCGCGTTCCGTTCATCAACTTCTTCGACGGCTTCCGTACCTCCCACGAGATCCAGAAGATCCAGGTTTGGGATTACGAGGATCTGAAGGAAATGTGCGACATGGATGCTGTTGAAGCATTCCGCAAGCGCGCTCTGAATCCGGAGCACGCAATGATGCGCGGCTCTCACGAGAACGGCGACGTTTTCTTCCAGCATCGTGAGGCAGCCAACAAGTACTACGAGGCAGTTCCGGGCATCGTAGAGGAGTACATGGGCAAGGTTAACGCCAAGCTCGGCACCAACTACCAGCTGTTCAACTACTACGGCGCTGCTGACGCAGACCGCGTTATCATCGCTATGGGTTCGATCTGCGACGTTGCAGAGGAAGTCATCGACTACCTGAACGCACACGGCGAGAAGGTCGGTCTGGTCAAGGTTCGCCTGTACCGTCCGTTCCGCGCTGACAAGCTGATCGCAGCTATCCCGGAGACCGCGAAGAAGATCGCAGTCCTCGACCGCACCAAGGAGCCGGGTTCCCAGGGCGAGCCGCTCTACATGGACGTTGTTACCGCTCTGGCTGACGCAGGCATCACCGACAAGGTCGTAACCGGCGGCCGTTACGGTCTGGGCTCCAAGGACACGCCTCCGGCTTCCGTATTCGCTGTATACGAGGAGCTGACCAAGGCTGAGCCGAAGAAGATGTTCACTCTGGGCATCACCGACGACGTAACCTTCCTGTCTCTGGAAGAGAAGCCGGCTCCGAACACCGCAGCAGAAGGCACCACCGAGTGCAAGTTCTGGGGTCTCGGCGGCGACGGTACCGTTGGCGCGAACAAGAACTCCATCAAGATCATCGGCGACCACACCGACAAGTTCGTACAGGCTTACTTCCAGTACGACTCCAAGAAGACCGGCGGCGTAACCGTTTCGCATCTGCGTTTTGGCGACAAGCCGATCCGTTCTCCCTACTACATCAACAAGGCTGACTTCGTAGCCTGCCACAACCCGTCCTACATCACCAAGCACTTCCCGATCGTGCGTGACGTTAAGCCGGGCGGCGTATTCCTCATCAACTGCCAGTGGACTCCGGAAGAGCTGAGCCACCACCTCGCAGCTTCTGAGAAGCGCTACATCGCAAAGAACAACGTTCAGCTTTACACCATCAACGCGATCGACCTCGCGATCGAGATCGGCATGGGCAAGCGCACCAACACCATCCTCCAGTCCGCGTTCTTCGCACTGGCTAAGGTAATGCCGTCCGAGCAGGCGATCCAGTTCATGAAGGACGCTGCTACCAAGTCCTACCTGAAGAAGGGCCAGGACA
>OODC01001578.1_pt1 | contig 10239 bp, 18 predicted proteins | sample 1671711 | NCBI WGS metagenome assembly OODC01 (sample SAMN06348184, study PRJEB24527) | human gut metagenome | reverse complement strand
AAGAAATTAGCAAAGCAGAACACACCGTTGTATAAGAGAGTACCGACACTTAATCTAGTAGACTATTCAGATATAAAAGTACCGTTGGTAGTGATATACGACAGCCCGAAAGATTTTCCGGGGAAAGTGGTGGCAAGAGTATGGGACGGAGAGAAAAGCCGGCCAACAAATGTTTACTGCGAATATGAAAATCTTAAAAGATGCGAAGATGATGTAATGTCAGCCGGATTCATGTTCAAATTTCCAAGGACACCGGAGGACGATGCGTGCATCGTTGAAACATACATGAGATAGGAGGATTGCAATGGCAAAGAAGAGAAGCTGCCGCAGAACAGTAAATGAAGATAAGGTACATGAAAAAGCGGTCAAAATTCGCAAAATGACCGATGAACAGTTGGTGCAGTATGTCAATGACAGAGTGGAAAAAGCCAGAAGTGAGGGATTTGATCAGGGAAAGAAATCGGCTACCGGAATGACGGCCAATGATTTTCTGAAAGAAATCTCAAAAATCAAAGGTGTCGGAGATGCCACAATCTGCAAAATCATGGAGCATTTCAGAGAGAAAGGGATTAAGGATGAAAAAGACACCACTACAAATATTTGAGGAACGTAACGAAAAGGATTGCTGTCTTAACTGCAAAAAGCTGATTGTAAAGCAGACAGACGCAGGACATATAAATTTCTGTGGAGAAACAGGAAAGATCATTCTCGATATGTTCCTTGATGTTGGAACTCATTTTCCAAAATGCAAATATGAGAGAAAGGAGTAAGCCATGCGTGTACAGAATCACATACCAATCAAGGCAGTAGCCATCAGAGAAGAGGACGGATTGGAAATCGGAACTGAATATGATGTAGAGGATATTATGATGGGGCAGAGCAATACGAGTGTGGAGTTGGTAGGGATAAAAGGATCATATAACAGTATCTCTTTCAAATTCATGCACGATGGCAGAGAGATTGACATTTTCAGAAGTCCTTTAATCAATCCGTATATGAGATTTAACGGTAACAATGGAATTTGCTATAAGGAGTAGCTGATGATAAAAACGTGGTATGAGGAATATGAGAAGATAAAGGATAAGGCGATAGTGGTATTTGGATATGAGTGGGAGTCTATGGCAGATGAACAGAAAGAGAAGATCCTAGCAGAGAAAACCGTGATAATGAGCGGAGACAGCGGATATGCCTGCAAACGCTATCAAATTATCGGAAACGCAAACAATCTGTCAGACCATGAATGTGCCATAATAGCGGATGGTGGAAACCTTTGCTTTGGGTACAGAATGGAGGGACAGGAAATCGTTGTATACACAGATTAAAGGAGGACAATATGGAAGCAAGAGAACTGGCAAATAAGCTCTATGGACGAGCATACGGAGATAGTTTCGATGATGTACTGGAAGAGGCAAAACAGAGCGGTCTCGTCATTGTGACGGGTGCATCAGATGATTTGATGGAGTTCAATGGAGCAATCTGCGATGAGGGAGGTTGTTTTGATGGCGGAAGAGTTTATTTCGCTAAGGATGGAGCGGACCAGGAGGGAGGAGAACGTGCCAACTGGATAGATGCCAGATGGTGCGATGGAATGAACCGAGACGGACTTCCGGCAACATGGACGTATGAGACAGAAATTCCTTGTGAGAGATTTGATATTTGGGAAGATGGAGAGGTCTATTGCGTAGGTCTGGTGTTCTCAATCGAGGATCTGAAATGAAAACCGCAGAAACCGTAGCATTGGAAAAGGCAATCAGAAGAGCCACATACAAAATGGGAACATTCGGTTGCTATGAGGTAACAATAGGATATGGCGGCAAGGAGCGTGTGGACTACATGACATACGACACAAAGGGCATTTTCCGATGCTATGAGGTCAAGGTATCAAAGGCAGATTTCCATAGTGCAGCAGTTAAATCGTTCGTAGGTCACTACAACTATTATGTGCTTACCAGAGAACTTTACAATCAGGTCAAAGAAGAGATCCCAGATTGGGTTGGTGTGTATATTGACGATTACTGCGCCAAGAGAGCCAAGAAGCAAGACTTATCCGGTAGGGAATATAAAACACGCCGTTCAATCAATGGGCGCAGTACAGAGGTATCTACGCCGTGGGTGGAAATGCTCAAAGAAAGTATGATCCGGTCACTGTACCGCGACTCAGACAAGCTGATTCAGACTGAGGACGAGCAGTATATAAGCCGCCTAAGAAGCCAGATTGACAAGGCAAGGACTGAAAGGGACAGAGAATCCAAGAAGTACCTCAGATTATGGAAAGCCGTAAGAAAAGAATTTGGCGATGAAAAGGCATGGGAACTCATAGAAAAGGCAGAGAAATAAACCTCTGCCTTAAATCATTTCCTGCCATTTATGGCAATCACTACATCATCAAAACCGGAATCAGAGTAGCAAGTGCCCTCCTGAGAAAGAGTTGTACCGGGCTGCAATTCCTGGTTATCATCCATAAAAGATAATTCACTAAAATTAACCATCTTCCCATCTTTAAGGTACACCACATCCATCCACACATAATCTGCGGCGGAAGTTCCGTTGTTTGTCACGGATGCAACAATGCCGCTGTCGGTAGTATTGTAGTCAATGGATAAGTCAGAATAGACCGGAGAGTATTCCTTTTCCTCTGATACGGACAGTGTGTAATCGAAACTATCAATCTTATCCCATTCATCAAATGTGGTCCATATACCGGCTGTCTGACCCGGAGCAACCGCTTTTGTTCCATCGCTGGAAGAACCAACCATGCTGCCGGAAGAATCCAATGCAGTCACATTCAGATCAATACTCACAACCTTATCTGAATTGTTTGTTACATACATAACGTAATACATAAAAGAATCATCCACGGTGCAGGAATAATCCTGCGTACTCATCAGATCCACAAGGTCTGTTTTGTCTTTACTTTCTGTCGTAGTCGTGACCGCAGTAGTGCCATTTTTGGTAGATGTACCGCCGCCACAACCAGTCAAAAGAACAGCGGATAGCAGCAGTACGGCAAAATATCTCATCTTCATAGACATATCCTCCCTATATAAATGTTTAGTCCATTATACATCAATGCGTCTATCAATGCCACATTATTCGCTTGCCTTGAAGTTATACACTGGTTTCAGAATGGCAAGAATATCCACAGTTTCTCCAATACATTCTACAATCTCATCAATAGGCTTATATGCCATCGGTGCTTCATCTATGGTTTCCTCCGACACGGAAGTAGTGTAGATGCCATCCATAGAACTTGAATAATCACTCATGTTTAGAGTTTCCTTTGCTTTCATCCGAGACATAATTCGTCCGGCTCCATGCGGTGCAGAACAGTTCCAATCCTCATTTCCCTTGCCAGTTCCGAGAATACATCCATCACGCATATTGATAGGGATAAGAACCTTTTCTCCGTACTTGGCAGAGATAGCACCTTTACGGACGATGTTGGAGTCGTGGTCGATATAATTGTGGATGCACTCAAAATAATCCGGTATTTCCACGCCGACTCCCCATCCCATATGATCGCATATAATCTGAGCAATCATAACACGGTTCATGTAGGCAAACTTCTGACATATCCTCATATCATGGAGATACTGTTCACGATACTTGCCCTCTAAATAACAGAGGTCTTTCGGCAACTTCGGAGTGACAGCACGGAAGTTCCGGTGTAGCTCCTTGATTGCGGATTCAATTTCAGATTTTCTTCCGGCGGCTTTGTAGTCGGCAATGAGCTTTTCCTGACGATCATATAAATCATCCTTGCCACACATAAGCTCATAGGCAAGGTTCTGGTAGTAGTCCGCCACCTGTTTCCCAAGATTGCGGCTGCCGGTATGGATAATCAGATACTTATAACCGTCCTCCGCAACATCAACCTCGATGAAATGATTACCACCGCCGAGAGTGCCGATAGAACGCTCAATACGCTTAGTATCTCTCAATTCACGGTAGCAGTGAAGATTCTGCAATTCATCAAAACGGATCTGCCGGCCGTCATGCACATTTCTTCCACTCGGAACATAGGTGCGAATCACATTATCCAATTTCTCAAAGTCAATTTTCCCATGTCCGATGCTTACGCAGAGCATACCGCATCCAATATCCACGCCAACGATGTTCGGAATTACTTTGTTACCGAGATCCGCAGTAAAACCAATGACACATCCCTTTCCAGCGTGAACATCCGGCATGATACGAACCTTACAGTCCTTAAAGGCATCCTGAGACAGAAGAGTGTTAATCTGTTCCAAAGCCTCATCTTCGATGGTTTTCGCATAAACTTTCAAATTACTCATAGTGATCCTCCTATACTTTGTATGTTTTGTTATTTTCAGAATTTCCGTTGTATTTTGTGAAAGGTCGAACCCATACACGTTTGCCCGTCTTGGTAGTTCGGTAAAATCCCCTCACACTTACCTGTTCGGTAGGCTTTGTGTAATGCCTTTTTGTACCGTCTGCAGGAATAGGTCTGCTATCAATGTGGTATGTGGTTATCAATGGTGTAGCACCGCCGGAACGGCGCAGGCTTTTTCGCTGCTTATGAGAAATGTGTTTCTCTTTCTGTTCCTTGGTCTCAATGCAGTTGCGGTAATGCGTTGCAAAACACATGAGGGAGTGGAACTTCAATGCCTCCTTGTACGGCGTTCTGTCGGCGGCAAGAACCATCCGGGCAACCTTTCGTTTCTCTTTACTTAATCCGGCAGGAAAGACAAGGTTTTCGATTTCCTGAGTTTTCGGATCATACCGATAATTGCAGACGTACACGCCACCCATATACAGATGCAGTCTGACGAATACGCCCTCCTGCTCATAATAGAATTTAATATCTTCCTCCGACAGCTCAACCAATGCGGAGGGGATGGGGATGCGGAACTCTTCGGCATCCAACCAATCTTTACTTTTCTGATACCATTCAATGATCTTCTCTGTTTTCTCAATGGTATCGACTATGATTTTATTGCAGTTTGTAATATCAATCATGCCTAAGACCTCCATTTCTTCAATGGTTCCTTATAGCATTTGTCTATTTGGACACGTTCTTATCAAGCGGCATCGTGCGCTCCGCCGGAGATACGCGAATGTCAGGAGATCCCACTATCCTTATCCGGTTTCACATTAAAGCCGGAAAACCTGTCAACCAACAAAGGGATGGTGTATGCCGTTATCAACCCTCATACCGGCAGCAGTTTTCGCATTAAAAACTGCCAGAAACTTGTTACACGACACTCAAATAGACAAATCTTATAAGGAACCATTACTTATATTTCAGTTTAACTCACGAACCTTAACTTCCCCTATCTGGCAGAAACAGTTATATGATGCCACTGCCATTTCAATATCATTTCTTAATTCTTCAATCTGATCTCCGTCAGAATAATCATTATCTGACTCTACAATCAATTCGATTTTATATTTTGCCATGACATAACCTCTCTAATCCTTTATTTTGGGCGGTAAATAATATCAACGTGGGAATCTAATGCCTGTTCAATCTTCTCATCAGTAACGCCCAAGTAACGAGCTGTAACGGCTGCGGAACTGTGCTGATACAAGCGGCGAACCAGTTCAATGTCCTTTCCATTCTTGTAGTAAATCTCTGTTCCGAAGTATTTACGGAACGAATGGGTTGATATGTCCTCATACCCAGGACCGAGCCAGTCACACACTTTTTTCAGATGTTTTTGTACTGCCCGGACACCGATAGGGAATATCAGATCATCGCCCTCAATACCCTCAGAGTTCGCATATTCAAGGAGAAAGTTGTAGACCTGTTCCTGAACCTTGAAACGGCGAACCTTTCCGGTCTTATGCTCAATAATATTGAAAGCGTGACCGGAGGGTGTCTTAATGAAAGAGGAACGCCGGAGAGAGAGGGTATCGCCAATACGCAACCCTACATTCGCCTCAATAACGAGGATCGTAGCAATCCTGGGATTAGGCTGTATGCAGTCTCCAATGCCCTCATATAAAGTTTTTATGATAGTCTCATACTGCTCATGCGTACAAGCTGTTGTTGTCTTTCCTGCCATTCTAATCACATCCCCTTAATCTACTGTGGCACTGCCGTAATATGTCTCAATGGTCTCATAGCCGGACACCCACTTATTGTATTTGCTTTCTAAGTCTGCATTCTGGAAATCATACCGGCGTGCGTTGTCATACCGTGCGCTCCGGCGGAGGGCGTACACACATTTGAAGCAATCCTCAATGGAATTTCCGCAGACTGTATGTACTTGCACCAGATCATCCTTATAATCACTGTGAAACCAGTTCAATATCTCATTTACTTTAACTGTAACCATATCAATCCATCCTTACTGATTTTTCATCAAACCGGCAACAACATTGTTGATCGCCGTCTCAGATACAAACCCACCTTGCAGTCTTACCGGAGTAAGAGAGCCGTTAGGAAGAAAGAGCATATCGCCATGTCCCATGAGCTTTTCGCCGCCTGCCATATCCAATGCAACCATAGAGTTTGTGACTGTGCCGACACGTAGACAGATCTTTGTAGGCATATTCGCTTTAATCAATCCAGTAACAACCTTTGCAACCGGGTACTGCGTAGCGATTACAAGGTGGATGCCACAGGCACGGGCTTTCTGTGCGATTCTTACAATATGTCCCTCAACGGATTTTCCGCCCATACTCATAAGGTCGGACAACTCATCAATGAAAACTATGTCACGTCTCATAGGAGCGTCTGCGAATTTTGTATTGTAGCTGTCAATATCGCGGCAACCGGTAGAGGCAAGGACGGAGTAGCGGCGATCCATCTCAATACAAAGGTTCTTCAATAATTCAACCGCACCATTTACCTCGGACACAACCGTACACGCCGCAAGGTTCTTGTAATACTCAAACTCTGTTGCTTTCGGATCAATGATATATAAGTGCATCTGTGCCGGGTTCTTTTTCATCAGCAGGGACAAGATGAGGTTATGCAGCACGATTGATTTACCAGATCCGGTCATACCAGAAATGAGAATGTGACAAGCCTTGGCAATGTCAATGTAATGCTTAGAACCATCAACCGCCATACCGATAGCCATTGTGAACCCATCGGAGGACTGATATTCATTATCAATGAGCATATCGCCCAGAAATACGGTTTCTGTACCAGTCGGAACCTCAATATACACATAACCATTATCAAATCTCAAAGAGGCGTTGCAGTGCAAGGCTGCCTGAAATTCCTTTTCACGTCTCAAAATGGCTTGCACCTGAGTTCCGGGAGCCGGTTCAATAACATACTGCGTAAGGCGTGGTCCCTGGTTGATCTTCGTGAGGGTGGAGCGGAGGCGGAAAGAGTTCAATACACTCAATATGGTTTCGGCCTCTTGTCTTACTCCATGAGATCCCCATGAGGTATGATAAGTCATATTGCCCTCAACGGTAGGGAAGATATACGGCTTTGTAAGTTCATACGCCGGAGCGGTGGCGGCGGTCTGTCTCTCTGCGGACTCTTTCAGTCCTGCGTTGAGAAGTGTGCGGGCCTCGCTGTGTTTTCTGTTTGCGGTCAATGTCTCCATACAGTTAATAAATACGCTTTTCTTTCTCATGGTTCTCAATCCTTTCTTTACCGGATGCCGGTAGTGCACAACTTTCTGTTTAACGCCTGTAATTCTTTGATATGTATGTCAATAGCTTTCTGCGATTCGGTGTCGCATACAAGGCGTTGCGCCTGCCCTGCGTTTTCTATCATTGTCAATACACTATCGCTCAATAATGTCTGTTCTCTATCTGTCAATGAAATAACTACCATGTTTATACCTCCTACCACATATCATTACTTGAATAGGTATTCAAAAGGATCTCGTTGTCGGTTTCTGTTACATCCAGATAGTTCCCGGTGTCCTCAATAATTTTCAATGCGTTTTCCTTGCTTATGGGGCGTTTCTCCGCACCCCTATAAGCAAAGCCATATCTGTGATAAAGTGTTTTGCTAGAAGCTCTTACAACGTCCGCAGCTTCCGGGCGGTTCAATGTACCATTATAAAATGACATATTTAACATTTTGTGTTACCTCCATATTACACGCTGTTACTCAATGTTACAATGTAACGATTAAGCTAATATACTTTCAATCATGCAGCGGTTTTTCGGTGTTACCTCTCCGCCATAGTTGGAAACTGTCAATATAAGATCAATAGCCGTTCTTAATCCTCTGATTTCAGAACTTACACGGCAACGTTCATTGTGTAAATGCTTCAATGCTTCGCACTGGATAGGAATATCCACGGATAACTCTAAACGATCACGCCGGGATGTTGCCGGGTTCTTTTCCATCTCGCGCATGGCATCAATAGCAGCAATCCGGCGGTTTTCGTCCTCACTCATGCGTCTTTCTTTTGCTTCAAGGCTTGCAACCTTGGCTTGCAGCAGTTCAAAACTGCTCATTCCGTTCTCAATTCTCAATACTGTATTATTCATGGTCTTTTGTCCTCCTATTAGCTCATATACTCAAACACTTTATTAAACACGGTCAAATAGAATCCGCCCGTTGTGGTTTCAAGTTCTCTTTTCAGAAACTCATATAAACCAGATGCGCCGCCGTTGGCGTTTATGTACTTCTTGCGGATCTGGTAGACAAAACCGCCGCCACAATCCCGGACCGGTACACGCTTGACGGTTCCGCCGTTGTCAAACAGTAATACATTTTCATCAGCCACAGAACGAACAACCGAAAGAACACGATCCCCCATATTTTTATATTCCCCTGTGAAAAGGTCTTTTTGATAGTTTGGGAAAGTTGCTTGTAACATCTCAATACCTCCGATTCTATGCGTTTACTACTTCGTAACTGTCCGGGATTCTTGTAGCGGGCATATATCCGCCGGACTGCTGACAATACCAAAACGGGCGTTTGAACTGATACGCTGCCGGATGCTTCATAAGCTCCACGGCCTCGCCGTTGTACTTAATAAAGCGGATCACTGCGCCGACCGGTAAATTTTTCAATGCGTGCGGATCTTTCCTTTTCTCAATGTTCGCCCGGCAACGCTCACGCCAGTTATTGGCATATTCTGAATCAGTAGGGGAGAGAAGAGAGAGAATAGAAGCCGGGCAATGATCTTCACATGGTCCAGAACTTTCCCCCATCGTCTTAACTCCAAAATTGAAATAGTCCCGGCTGTTGGTGTGCGTCAATACAACGGCGGCGGCTGTCTCTGCCTCTCCGGTGCTCAATTCTGTTATTTTAATAGCTGCATAGTATGTACTTCCTACCATTGCGGACCGTACAACTTCGGCTTTCCTGGTGTCGTTCTGCCAGGTGTAAAGCTCGTCAATTTCTGCTTTCCGGTCAATAGCTCCGGTTCTTGTGTAGTGTGTTGCGTGTGTATAATCCCATCCCATGATATAAACCTCCTTAATCCTGCACCGGTTCACATTGTAAGCGGTGGTTTTTGTTGAATGTTATCAATATACGTTTTGTGTGGTTCCTCTGTTTGAAATCCTCAAAGAATTTTATCAATGTATCATATTTGAAATAGTGCAAGCCGATTTCTGCATACTCAATATAGCGGCTGTCTGTTATATAGATCCCCTGACAGTTTCCGTATTTCTTGAAAAACTGCATTTTCTCTATGTACTCATCAATATTTACGGTTTGCCCCTCTTGCAGATGTTCCAATACTGCGGAGCGGTTCAGATATTTATAAACCATCCTAAAGCCTCCGATCGCTCAATATATCCGGCGGAGCCGGGGCGGCTGATCCGCCGCCGTCCGCCTTACTCTGCGCAATGATCCAACTTATCTTTTATATCTTCAATATCTGAATTGATGCGCTCAATACTTGCATAACGCTTGCTGTTTATTTTTTCTTTGAATGTCTCAAAGTAAGAAAGAGCATAAGAAAAATAATTCATCTTGTTAGACACGCCACGCGTCGCGGTTGCGTCCTGACAATTCAAAACGGCGTTAGATAATAAAATTCTAGTTGCGTCAATGCGTTTCTGCAGTTCGGCTATCTCATTTGTATAGTCGGCGTTGTCTGCCTCTGCCTGTTTTCTGGTCCGTCTCAATGTTTCTGCTCTCTCCATCAATGCGAAGCGGTGAGGGCGTAACAAGTAGCCGCTTTTGTCGATATGATCCGCAATATCCGCGGATCGTTTTTCATTTCCGTAAAATGTGTTGTATGGTTCGTATGTGAAACGTGCGCCGCTGCCATCCGTGGCGGTCAATACTAAGAATTTTATATAATCGTTTCCAGATCGGAAGAGCGTCGTGTAGGGAAA
>OODC01001576.1_pt1 | contig 10248 bp, 7 predicted proteins | sample 1671711 | NCBI WGS metagenome assembly OODC01 (sample SAMN06348184, study PRJEB24527) | human gut metagenome | reverse complement strand
TGAATTCAGATAAGCATTCCACAGCTTTACTGAAAATAGGATAATGAGAGCAGCAGGAAATGAGAGAACAGTCGAATTTCCTGCTGCCTTTTATTTTACGAAGCAAGTTCTTTTATTGACAAAGAATTTATTCAGTTTTATAATGATTTCACAACTGACTGACCAGTCAGTCGGAAAAATTCAACTTAAAAGAAAGCGAAATGGAGGAGGCTATGATATCAAAATTCAGTGTGAAAAAGCCGTATACTGTGATAGTTGCAGTTGTGCTGGTTATCATTCTTGGTGTTGTCTCATTTACAAAGATGAGTACGGACTTACTGCCAAGTATGGATCTGCCTTATGCAATTGTTATGACTACCTACCCAGGGGCAAGTCCTGAAACCGTAGAACAGACCGTTACCAAACCGATTGAACAGAGTATGGCAACGGTAAGCAATATTAAAAATGTAAGTTCAATGTCAAGTGAAAATGCATCGGTTGTAATTCTGGAATTTGGGGAGTCCACCAATATGGATTCCGTGACATTGGAGATGCGGGAAAATTTAGACCAGATAAAAGGATATTGGGACGATTCCGTAGGAAATCCGATTATCATGAAATTAAATCCGGATATGATGCCGGTATTAGTTGCAGCAGCTGATGTGGACGGAATGTCTGCCGCAGAGGTAACAGATTATATCGAAAACAATGTTCAGTCAGAGTTAGAAAGTATTGACGGAGTTGCCAGAATCAGTGTCAGTGGAAATGTCACAGAGAGTATTCAGGTTCAGATCAGTCAGGAAAAGTTAGATGCTGTAAATCAAAAAGTTCAGGATGCAATCAATGGACAGTTTGAAGAAAAAGAACAGGATTTAGCGGATGCACAGGAAGAATTGAACAGTAATAAAGCAAAGCTTGAGGATGGAAAGCAGGAATTAGAAGCAGGGCAAAACGAGGCAGCTTCTCAAATTGGAGAGGGAAGCGCAAAATTAAATGAAGCGCAAAGTGAATTGACAAAAAATGCTGCTGAAGTGGATGTCCAGCTTCAAAATCTGGAAAGTAAGCAGGCAGAGCTTGATACACAGAAACAGTTATTAGAAAAGACAGAAGCGTTATTAAATCAGACGATTGAGCAGTTGACAGAGGCAAAGGGACAGCTTTCAGAAGCAGAAAGTGGTCAGTCACAGTTAGAAGATGCGATTTCAAAGATTGATGCGCAGATAGAAAATCTGCAGGGGCAGTTAGATGCACTAGAAAAAAAGCCGGATGGCATGACCGAAGAACAGTGGAAGAAGTCTATTGAAACCGTGCAGAATGGCTTAGAAACCGCACAGGCACAAAAAGAGCAGCTGACTGCTCAGTTAGAACAGTTAAATGCACAGATGGAAAACCTTCAACCGGAAAGTATTGATACTGGAATTGAGGCGGCAAATCAGGGATTAAAAGAAATTGCCGAAGCAAAGGTACAGTTGGCTTCTGGTCAGGAACAGTTAGATGCCGGAAAAGAAATGCTAACAAGTGCGAAGGAACAGATTGAAGCGGGAAAATCTCAGATGACTTCTGCGCAGATTGAACTTGAGGCACAGAAAATTTTAGGTTCGGTACAGTTAAGTACTGCTGCAAATAAAATTGAGATGGGTTCTGTTCAACTTGAAACAGCGCAGGCTCAGCTTGATTCTGGAAAAGAACAACTTTCTGAAGCGAAAGAACAGGCGCAGGAAAAATCCGATTTGAATCAGATTTTAACCTCTGATATGATAAAAGGAATCTTAACAGCAGAGAATTTTTCGATGCCGGCAGGTTATGTGACAGAAGATGGAAGTGATTATCTGATACGTGTAGGCGACAAACTTCAGGACGTAGATTCTCTTGGAGATTTGGTTATCATGGATTTGGGGATTGATGGTCTGAAATCCATTACACTTTCTGATGTGGCAGATATTAATGTGGAAGATGATTCTTCTGAAGTGTATGCAAAAATCAATGGCAATCCAGGTGTCATGCTTTCGATTGAAAAACAGACGGGATATTCCACTGGAGATGTCACAGATAAAATTTTAAATCGAATGGAAGAATTAGAAGCTTCCAATGATGGTCTGCATTTTACGACATTGATGAATCAGGGAATTTATATTGATTTAGTTGTAAATTCCGTAATGGAAAACATGATTTACGGCGGAATTTTGGCAATCTTAATTCTGTTTTTATTTCTTCGTGATATCAAGCCGACTTTTGTAATTGCATGTTCCATTCCGATTAGTGTTGTAGCTGCAATTGTTATGATGTATTTTTCGGGAGTGACATTAAATATTATTTCCTTGTCGGGGCTTGCGCTTGGAGTTGGTATGCTTGTGGATAACTCGATTGTAGTGATTGAAAATATTTACCGAATGAGAGCACTTGGAGTACCCGCAAGAAAAGCAGCCATCGAAGGGGCTTCTCAAGTAGCAGGAGCGATTGCAGCGTCTACTTTGACAACGGTATGTGTTTTTGCACCAATTGTATTTACCGAAGGAATTACAAGACAGTTATTTGTAGATATGGGACTGACAATTGCGTATTCCCTGCTTGCAAGTTTGATTGTAGCATTGACGTTAGTTCCAATGATGTCAGCCGGAATTTTGAGAAAGGGAGAGGCAAAACAGGTCAAATCCATTGGAAAGATTCAGGATTTATATGAAAAACTGGTTTTAAAAGCATTAAAACATAAAGTTTGGGTGTTAATTGCTGCACTTGTATTATTTTTTGGAAGCATGTACTTATCGATTCAGAAAGGAACTGAATTTTTCCCTGACATGGAAAGTACACAGGCAACACTGACCGTAACAACAGATAGTGGAACTCCGCTTGAAGAAACTGCTGAAAAATCAGATGAAGTGATTCAGAAGATTGAAGATATCGAAGATATTGAAACCATTGGAGCTATGGCAGGTGGTTCTTCAATATCATTATCTGGAAGTTCCTCGACCAATCAGGTGACGATGTATCTGGTATTAAAAGAAGATAGAAAACTATCCAGTGCCGGACTTGAAAAAGAGATTAAGAAGCGCACGAAGGGAATCGAAGACTGCGAGATTAACATTTCCACTTCCTCTATGGATATGAGTGCGCTTGGAAGCAGTGGAATTAATATCCGAATTAAAGGAAAAGAGTTGGATACTTTACAGGAAATCTCAGCAGACCTTGCAAGACAGGGAACACAGAATGTTTCTGATGGGCTTCAGGATTCTGATCCGCAGTATAAAATTATCGTAGATAAAGCAAAAGCAATGCGCAATAATCTGACCGTTGCACAGGTATTCCAGAAGATTAATGCACGCCTTGCAGAAGCAAGTTCTGCTACCACAATTTCAACAGCGACGAAAGATTATGATGTGTATGTGACAAGTGAAGCAGATGAGGATTTGACAAGAGAAGCACTTTCGGAGATTACAATTGAGACAACAGATGCGTCAGGAGAAACAAAAGAAATAAAAGTTGGAGATATTGCAACGTTTGAAGATGCCCAGAGCCCACAGACAATTACACGAGATGCCCAAAGCCGTTATATGTCTGTGAGTGCGGAAATTGCGACCGGTTATAACATTGGGCTTGTCAGTCAGGATGTCCAGAGAGTATTAGACAAATACGAGCTTCCAGATGGATATACTGTGGAAATGACAGGTGAAGATGAGACAATTAATAATGCGATGAGTCAGTTAATGTTAATGCTTGCACTTGCGCTGGTATTTATGTATTTAATCATGGTGGCGCAGTTTCAGTCTGTCTTATCTCCGTTTATTATCATGTTTACGATTCCGCTTGCATTTACCGGTGGATTTATCGGATTGATTTTGACCAATAAGCCGATTAGTGTGGTTGCAATGATTGGATTTGTCATGCTTTCTGGTATTATTGTTAATAACGGTATCGTATTGGTTGATTATATTAATCAGCTTCGAAAAGAAGGAATGGAAAAACAAAAAGCAATTGCAGAGGCAGGGCGTTCCAGACTGCGTCCGATTATCATGACAGCTCTTACAACGATTCTTGGTCTTGTTACAATGGCAATGGGTGTTGGTATGGGCTCTGATATGATGCAGCCGATGGCAATTGTTACGATTGGCGGATTGATTTATGGAACACTGCTTACACTGTTTGTTGTGCCTTGTGTGTATGATATTTTAAACCGTCGCAATTATAAGAAAGATGAGGAGAGATTAGCAGATGGAGAAGCGAACTTTGAGTGAAAAAGAACTTCTTCTATATCAGGCGGTAATAGAACTGTTAGATGAGGGAATGGAAGTTCATCAGATAAAAGTTTCAGATATTACAAACCGTGCAGGTGTTGGAAAAGGAACTGCTTATGAATATTTTTCGAGTAAAGAAGAAATGATTGCAAAGGCAATATACTGGCATGGAAATCAGAGATTTTTAGAACTGGTAGAAAACTTAAAGAGACAAAAAAGTTTAAAAGACCAGCTGATGGAGGTATTTAATTTTATTGAAAACGTGGTATATAAAGACAATGGTTGCCGGCAGTTATTTAAACTGCCCCAGTCAGAAGAAAAGGCACAAAAAGAAATTGAGGAAAAAATGAAATCTGCGAGAGAATACGCACAGACGGTGCTTGAATTAATTGCAAAACAGGGGCGAGAAGAAAACAGTATTCATCCAGAGTTTTCAGATTTTCAGATTCAGGCAGTTGCATTTCCAGCATTATTTGGTTACTTTGTGTATCTGGCCCAGTTTGAACATGTCTCAGAAAAATCAAAAGAAAGTATGCGGGAATTTACTTGTGCAAACCTGCTTTCCATTCTTGGAAAAAAACCTGCTGTAACGCTTGTGTGAAAATTGCTTGTATGATATTCTGATAAAGTAGGTATCAGAAAGGAGTATTTTTATGAGCCAGACAAGAAAAAATCTGATTGTAGGACAGTCAGGAGGACCAACTGCGGCAATTAACAGTAGTCTTTATGGAGTGGTAAAAGAGGGACTTCGCCAGAAAGAAAAAATTGCACACGTATATGGAATGGTAAATGGAATTGAAGGATTTTTAAATGGAACTGTACTGGATTTTGAAGAAGCACTTCCGGGAGAAGAGTTAGAATATCTAAAGACAACACCCGGAGCATATCTGGGTTCTTGCAGATATAAGCTTCCGGAAGATTTGGAAGATGCGGTATATCCGAAATTATTTCAAAAATTTGAAGAGTTAGAAATCGGTTATTTCTTCTACATCGGTGGAAATGATTCTATGGATACAGTAAGTAAACTTTCTCGATATGCAAAAAAAGTGGGAAGTGATATCCGTGTGATTGGTGAGCCAAAAACAATTGATAATGATTTAGTGCTGACAGACCATACTCCGGGATTTGGAAGTGCTGCAAAATATGTGGCAACTACCGTTCGTGAAATTGTGTTGGATGCAAATGTCTATGAAAAGAAATCCGTTACCATTATCGAAATTATGGGACGACATGCAGGATGGCTGACTGCAGCTTCTGTGCTTGCAAGAAAGAGTGTCGGAGATAATCCGCTTTTGATTTATCTTCCGGAAACTGCGTTTGACGAAGAAGCTTTCTTAAAAAAAGTAGAAGCTTGTTTTGAAAAAAATCTCAATGTAGTTGTTTGTGTTTCAGAAGGAATTCATGATAAAGATGGCGTCTTTATCTGTGAGTATGATAATGCAGTTGGAACAGATACCTTTGGACATAAGATGCTTGCAGGCTGTGGAAAATATCTGGAAAATTTAGTCAGAAACCGCCTTGGCGTAAAAGCACGTTCGGTTGAGTTAAATGTTTCACAGAGATGTTCTTCTTCTATGATGTCAAAGACAGACCAGCAGGAAGCCGTATCTGCTGGAGAGTTTGGTGTGCGTTTGGCATTAAAAGGTGAAACCGGAAAAATGGTTTCTTATATCAGAATCAGTAATCTGCCTTATGCCATGAAACTTGGATTAGAAGATGTCAATGAAATTTGTAATAAAGAAAAAACAGTTCCGCTTTCCTGGATTACGAATGAGGGCTCTGATATTGGAGAAGAGTTTATTTTCTATGCACTTCCGCTGGTTCAGGGACAGGTAGAAGTGCCGGTAGGAACAGACGGGCTTGCAAAATTTGTGTCCAGAAAATAGGAAATCTTTTAACTTTATTTAAAAATACTTGCCAGAAAAGGGAAATGTGTTATAATAATAACAAACGTTGTTTTGCATTTTTCTTAGAACAAAACGACGGTAATTTACCAAATGGAGGTCAGAAATATGTTAGTATCAGCAGCAGAAATGTTAAAAAAAGCAAAAGCAGGACATTATGCAGTAGGACAGTTCAACATCAATAACCTGGAGTGGACAAAAGCAGCTCTGTTAACAGCAGAAGAATGCAAATCCCCAATCATCTTAGGTGTTTCCGAAGGTGCAGGTAAATACATGACAGGATTTAAGACTGTTGCAGCTATGGTAAAAGCAATGATGGAAGAGCTCAATATAACAGTTCCTGTAGCTCTGCATCTGGATCATGGTACTTATGAAGGATGCTACAAATGTATCAAAGCTGGTTTCTCATCTATTATGTTCGATGGTTCTCATTATCCAATCGAAGAAAATGTTGAAAAAACAAGAGAATTAGCAGGTGTTTGCAAAGGATTAGGATTATCCCTTGAAGCAGAAGTTGGTTCTATCGGTGGAGAAGAAGACGGTGTAATCGGACAGGGTGAATGTGCAGACCCGAAAGAATGTAAAATGATTGCAGACCTGGGTGTAGATATGTTAGCAGCAGGTATCGGTAACATTCACGGAAAATATCCGGCAAACTGGGAAGGCCTTCGTTTTGATGTCCTGGATGACATTCAGAAACTCACAGGTGAAATGCCATTAGTACTTCACGGTGGTACAGGAATTCCGGCTGACATGATTAAAAAAGCAATTGATTTAGGTGTATCTAAAATCAATGTAAATACAGAATGCCAGTTATCATTCGCAGCAGCTACACGTGAATACATCGAAGCAGGAAAAGACAACGAAGGAAAAGGATATGACCCTCGTAAACTCTTAAAACCGGGCTTTGAAGCAATCTGTGATACAATCAAAGAAAAAATGGAACTGTTTGGTTCTGTTGGAAAAGCTTTTGAATAAGTTTTAGCTTAGTTTTTGATTTGAACGAAAATAAAATAGAAAATCAATCCAGTAACAAAATGGACTGCCTTGGGATAACCAAGGCAGTTTTTTCATATACTGCTTTAAATAGAGCAAAATAAGAGAGCAGTAAGAGATGGAACAAATCTTACATACCCTTCATGAGTTTGTCTGGAGCCCGGGAATGTTGGCATTTTTTTTATTGACTGGCATTTATTTTACTGTTCAGTCAAAATTTTATTCGATTTTAAGGATAAAACAATGGTTTGGACAGACTCTGGGCTCACTTTTTAAAAATCCACAGGTAAGAAACACAGAAGAAATACAGGCAGTTTCGCAGTTTCAGTCTTTTTGTACAGCACTGGCAGCAACGCTTGGTACAGGAAATATCACAGGGGTTGCAACTGCGATAATGGCAGGAGGTCCAGGTTCTATCTTTTGGATGTGGATTTCTGCAGTTTTGGGAATGATGACCAATTATGCGGAAAACTATCTGGGAATCACCTATCGTTATAAAGATGAAAAGGGTCAGTGGGTCGGAGGTGCGATGGTCTATATAGAAAAGGGACTTGGCTGTAAATGGCTTGCAGTAGTCTTTTCTTTTTGCTGCATTGGAGCATCTTTTGGAATGGGAAATATGGTGCAGGGAAATTCCATGGCAAATGGCTTGAAAAACGTATTTCAGATTCCTGTGTTTTTTACAGCGGTTGTATCAGCAGTAGCGGTTGCTTATATTTTAAATGGAGGAATGAAGCGGATTGCAGTCTGTACAGAAAAATTAGTTCCTTTTATGGCAGGAATTTATCTGATAACAGCGTGTGGCATTTTGATTGCCTGTCGGCACAGAGTTGGATGGGCATTTTTGGAAATTATAAAAAATGCATTTACTCCAAGAGCAGCGTGTGCAGGGGTTGGCGGATATCAGTTAAAAACAATCATTCAAACAGGAATTTCAAGAGGGGTATTTTCCAATGAGGCAGGGCTGGGTTCTTCGGTGATTGCCCATGCGCAGTCTGATGTAGAGAAGCCGGAAATTCAGGGAATGTGGGGAATTGCAGAAATATTTGTCGATACGATTCTGGTCTGTACGGTGACAGCACTTGTGCTTTTAGTCAGTGGTGTGTATCGTCCGGAAATCTGCATTCAAAACTTTTCAACTGGAATTGAAAATATAGATGGAACGACTTTAATGGCGAGGGCATTTGGAAGTGTGATTCCGTTTGGAGAGGAACTGCTTGTATTATCTACGCTACTTTTTGCCCTTGCAACGATGATTGGATGGTCGTGTCTTGGAGAGCGGACTGCGGTTTATCTTGCAAAAGAAAAAGGAACAAAAATTTATAAATGGCTCTATGTAGCAGTGGCATTTCTTGGGTGTATGCTTGCACCTGCCATGATTTGGGAATTGTCGGATACCTTAAATGGTCTTATGGCAATTCCCAATCTGCTGGCGTTGTTTTTACTTAGAAGAGAAGTACAGTATCCCAAAAAATAAGAAAAGAAATCAGACAGGGTTTAAGAAGAAAAATCAGGTTTGTATTTGTCAGAAGAATAAATCACAAGCAAATCTTTATCCAAAATATATGAAACAGATCTATACTGGTATAGGCATCATCAACCGTCGCCATGATTGCGAATATTTGCAGATTTGACCCGCATATCAGAACTTGATATAATGATATGAAGAAAAACAGAGAAAGGGCAGAATCAAAAAGTATGAATTACAGGCTGGATATAGAATATGACGGAAGTCGTTATGAGGGCTGGCAGAGGCAGAATCGGACAACTAACACCATACAGGGGAAAATAGAAGAAGTGCTCTCGAAAATGTGTGAAACCCCAATCGAAATTGATGGTGCTGGTCGTACCGACGCAGGAGTTCATGCAAAGGGGCAGGTAGCAAATGTCCATCTGGAAACAGAAAAAAGCTGCGAGGAAATCTGTGAGTACTTAAATCATTATTTGCCGGAAGATATTGCAGTTCAGTGTGTCAGTGAGGCAGAACCACGGTTTCACAGCCGACTTTTAGCAAAAGAAAAGATTTATCAGTACCGAATTTTAACAGGTGGGCACAAAAATGTATTTGAGCGGAAATACGTCTATCCATTGCAGGAAACGCTGGATATAAAAGCAATGAAAAAAGCAGCAGAAAAACTTGTCGGAACGCATGATTTTAAGAGCTTTTGTTCGAATAAAAAAATGAAAAAATCAACTGTCCGTACAATTTATGAAATTAAATTAGAAGAGGAAAATGGAGAAATCCGGATTACTTATCGGGGAAATGGATTTCTTTATAATATGGTAAGAATTTTAACCGGTACGTTGATTGAAGTTGGAAGGGGCGAGAAGATGGCAGAATCAATCGATGGGATTTTAGAAGCTAAGGAGCGCAGTAGTGCAGGATTTACCGTACCGGCAAGAGGTCTTACTTTATCAGAAGTTCGTTATTGAAAATAAATCGGAAAAAGAAAGAACAGAAAAGAGGAAAACAATGTCAAATACCTTGCAGGAACAAATAGAAATGGAAGAGGAAGTAAGAGAAAGCATCAAAAAAATGTATCCAAGTGATCCGGATCATTTGTACCGAAAAATGGCACTGGAGTTTTATTCGTGTGATTTTGAAAAAAAAGAACTGACTTTTCGCTGGCCGATACAGGATTGGGAATTAAACCACATGTTTACGATGCATGGAGGTTTGATTGCAGCAGCAATTGATACGACAAGTGGTGCATTGGTACGCAGTTTAAGCAAATGTCATATCACGCCGACTACGAATATGAATATTAATTATCTGCGCCCAGGAGAAAAAGCAGATGCACTTTTAGTGAGGGCGAAAGCAGACAGGGTTGGAAAGCATCTGGCAAATATTCATACAGAGTGTTATTCAGAAAAAAGCGGAAAGCTTTTGGCAACTGCGATGGTAAACTTTATGCTGATACCGGAAAAATAAAAAATATACAGAAAACCTTTGAAAAATACCGTTTTTATGGTAGTATAATTCATAGACCAAAGAGACTGGAGGAATAAAGAGTGGAAAAAGAAATCGAAAGCAGAGAAGAAAACAAAGAAGAAACAGTTGGAAAAAACTTTATTGAACAGATTATAGAAAAAGATTTAGCAGAAGGTGTATACGATGAAATTTGTACCCGTTTCCCACC
>OODC01001553.1_pt1 | contig 10361 bp, 10 predicted proteins | sample 1671711 | NCBI WGS metagenome assembly OODC01 (sample SAMN06348184, study PRJEB24527) | human gut metagenome | reverse complement strand
TCTTTCCCTACACGACGCTCTTCCGATCTGCACATTGCAGCTGAAATTGTGGATGATGGTCTTTTCGGGCACATAACCGAACCGGACGTGGTCAAAGGTGACCTGACCATCGATGCAGGCAGGGTCTGCCCGGCGGGCAGGGTCGGCCAGCTGATCCTCTTCGGGCTCGTTCAGGAACTCGAACACGCGCTCGGCAGCGGCGGCCATGCTCTGCAGCATGTTGGACACCTGTGCCAGCTGCTGGATGGGCTGGGTGAAATTGCGGACATACTGGATAAAAGCCTGGATATCGCCGATGGTGATGATGCCGTTGGCGGCAAAGATGCTGCCGACGATGGCAACGGCTACATAGCCCAGGTTGCCCACAAAGTTCATGATGGGCTGCATCAGGCCGGAGAGGAACTGGCTCTTCCAGGCGGATTCAAACAGCTTGTCGTTGGCGGCGTTGAAGTCCTCCAGCACGGCGGCCTCCCGGTTGAAGGCCTTGATGACATTGTGGCCGGAGTAGACCTCCTCCACCTGACCGTTCACAACGCCCAGGGTGGCCTGCTGGGCCTTGAAGTATTTCTGGCTGAACCTGACCACCAGCATCACCAGCACCAGAGAGACGGGCAGGATGAGCAGTGCGATCAGGGTCATTTTGGGGCTGATGGACAGCATCATGATCAGCACGCCGATCATGGTGGTAATGCTGGTGATGAGCTGGGTCACGCTCTGGTTCAGGCTCTGGCCCAGGGTGTCCACATCGTTGGTGATGCGGGAGAGCACCTCGCCGACCGTCCGCTTTTCAAAGTAGGCCAGCGGCAGGCGGTTGATCTTTTCGCTGATCTGGCGGCGGAAATCGTAGCAGACCTTCTGGGAAAGGCCGGTCATCAGCCAGCCCTGAATGAAGCTGAATGCCGCGGAGCAGAGGTACATGGCCAGCAGGGTGAGCAGGATCTTGCCGATGTAGGCAAAGTCGATGCCGCCGATCCCCCGCAGCTTGGCGATCCAGCCGGTGGCAAGAGCCGTGGTGGCCTTGGCCAGAATTTTGGGGCCTGCGATATTGAAAATGGTGGAAAGGATGGAAAAGACCATCACAACGATGAGGGAAAGCTTATACTGGTTCAATGCGCTGAGGAGCTGCCGCAGAGTGCCCTTGAAATCCTTGGCGCGCTCGGTGGTCTGTTTTCCGGGTCTCGGCATATCACTCATCCTCCTTTCCGGTGTTTAGGTTCTGCAGGTTGAGCTCCTTCTGGCTCAGCTGGCTCCTGGCGATCTCCTGATATTCAGGGCAGGTGGCCAGGAGCTGCGCGTGAGTACCCTTGCCCACCAGTCTGCCGTCGTCCAGCACCAGGATCTGGTTGGCGTGGAGGACGGTGGAAATGCGCTGTGCCACGATGATCACAGTGGCATTGTCAGTCTCTTCCTTCAGCGCACGGCGCAGGGTGACATCCGTCTTGTAGTCAAGGGCAGAGAAGCTGTCGTCGAACAGATAGATCTTTGGATCCTTGGCAATGGCACGGGCGATGGAGAGCCGCTGCTTCTGGCCGCCGGACACGTTGGAGCCGCCCTGTGCAATGGGGCTTGCATAGCCCTCAGGCTTTGCGTCGATGAACTCGGTGGCCTGTGCGATGGAAGCCGCCTTCTTCATGCCCGCATCGGTGATCTGCGCACCGCCGAATTTCAGGTTGCTCTCGATGGTGCCGCTGAACAGAACGCCCTTCTGGGGAACATAGCCCAAAAGGCTGTGGAGCTGCTCCTGCGGCATCTCCCGCACATCGATGCCGTCGATGGTCACGCGGCCGCCGGTGACATCATAAAAGCGGGGGATGAGGTTGAGCAGGCTGGATTTGCCGCAGCCGGTGGAGCCGATGATGGCTGTGGTCTCGCCGGGGTTTGCGGTAAAGCTGATGTGCTCCAGAGCGTCGCTGTCGGCACCGGGGAAGCGGAAGCTGACATCCTCGAACCGGACCACGCCGTCCCAGTCCTTCTTTTCAAGGGCGGGCTTTGCGGCGGCAGCGTCGGGATCATGGATGGAAGCCTTGGTGCGGCAGACCTCGTCAATGCGGTCAGCAGCCACACCGGCACGGGGAAGCATCACGGCCACCATGGCCAGCATCAGGAAAGACATGACGATCTGCATGGTGTAGGTGATGAATGCGATCATCTCGCCCACCTGCATGGTGCCGTTGTCCATGGCCTTGCCGCCGAACCACACGATGAGCAGGCTGGTGCCGTTCATGATCAGGGTCATAAAGGGCATCATGGCCACCATGGCGCGGTTGGTGAACAGCTGGGTGCCCATCAGCTCCCGGCTGGCAGCATCAAAACGCTTTTCCTCAAAGGATTCGCGGCTGAATGCACGCACCGGCATCACGCCGGTCAGGATCTCGCGGCTGACGAGGTTCAGCTTGTCCACCAGGGTCTGCATGATTTTGAACTTGGGCATGGCGACGCTCATCAGAACCGTGATGAGCAGAAGCAGAGCGGCCACGTCCAGCACGATGATCCAGGCAAGGCCGGTGTTGCCCTGGGTGACGTGCATTACGCCGCCGATGCCCAGAATGGGAGCGTAGGCCACCATGCGCAGCAGGATGACACAGGTGAACTGCACCTGCTGGATATCGTTGGTGGTGCGGGTGATCAGGGAAGCGGTGGAGAAATTCTCGATCTCTGCGTTGGAAAAGTGGATGACCGAGGAGAAGGTCTCTCTGCGCAGTTCCCTGCCGATGGAAGCCGAAACGCGGGAGGCGATCAGGCCCACCAGAATGGCAACGACCACCATCAGCAGGGTCAGGGCCAGCATCTGGCCGCCCACACGGAAGAGGTAGGCCATCTGTACATCATGGGAAACGCCCTGTGCCTCATATTCCAGGCTGACCAGCAGGGTGGCCTGACTTGCCATGCTGGAAAGGGTGGTCTCGTCCACCTGTTCCATGGCGCTGGCCAGTTGTTGCTGGATCATTTCCCGGGAAAAACCGGGCATCTGGGCCATGGCTGCGAACTGGCCACAGACGGCATCCAGATCTTCCGCCGTGGGAGCAGCTGTCATGGTCTCTGCTTCATCCCCGGCAGTCTCGTCCTCGCTCTGATAGCCGGACAGCGGAGCCATGGCGGCAGCGTTCTGCCCGGCAGGGGCGTTGGCATTCTGCGCCGCCGCCATATACAGCACGATATCCGGTGTGGTAACGGCCTCCTCCAGAGCGGTGCGCTCGGCATCGGTCAGGTCACTGCGGAGCTTCAGAACACCGTTGTCCTGAAGATAATATCCGTAGGCATTCTGCAGCGCGTCTGCATCCTCTTCGCTCATCAAAAGCGAGAGGGCATCCAGTGTGCTTTGGCGCACAGTCTCCGGCAGGGGGCTTTCAATGCCGCCCTGCTGGATGCCGATGTCCACGATCTTGCTCGTGTAATCCGGCAGGGAAAGGTCGCAGTAGGCTTGCGCGAACAGCAGAGCCACCACGGCAAGGCAGGCGGCCCAGTGGCGGGCCAGCTGCTTGAAAATTTTACCCATTTTCGTTTTCTCCCTTCAATTTTGCTTGTTGCTCCGCATTTTCCGCCTCCACGGCCTCCAGCAGTATACCGGTCAGGGAAAACAGCTGTTCCCGCTGCTCTTCCGGAATGCGGCGGATGACCCGCTCAAAGTAACGGCTGATGGCAGTTTCGACCTGGCGGCTGGCATCCAACCCCTTTTCCGTGGGGCGCACCAGCGTTTTGCGGCGGTCATGGGGGTCTGTGATCCGCTCAATGAGTCCATCCTGCTCCAGCTGGCGCAGCGCGCGGGAAACAGCGGGCAGGGGCTGTTTGACAGCGGCGGCCAGATCAGAAACATAGATAGAGCCGTTCTGGCCATGTTCTTCAATGGTCATCAGCACACCTTCCAGCATGATGAAATGACACTTGGGGCAGCTTTCCAGTGCCATTTTGGCACCGCGTTTGCCTTCTGTGCTCAGCCGATGCAGATAATGGACCACGGCGAACAGTTCCGGCGCGCTCTTCTGCGGCATACGATCCCTCCTTATCACTTAACAGATACAAATACTTAACACATGATAACTATTTGCTGATGACAATAATATACCCGCCTGCATCGGAATGCAAGCGGGTAAAAATGAACTTTTTGAAAACTCTGAAGATCCTGCGCATCAAGGAGAAAAAATCACTCGTGGAGCTGACGTTCTTCCACCAGACTCTCTCGTTTGCTGCTGATACGTCCCAGCCCGTAGGCCAAAAACGTGGCGCAAAGCAGGTTCAGCCATGCCAGCGATGCACCACTGAAGGTGTTGGTAACGCCGATGAGAAGGTTTGCCAGACAGAGCAGCCTCACCATCTGTCCAATTTTGTTCAGGTGGGAGATACGGGAATCCACATCCGAAAACATATCAAAGGGACCTAGCTGGGCGCTGCGGCGGAAATATCCCCAACTGAAGCAATGCCCAACGCTCTGTGCTTCCAACTCTCCCATGAAACTTTCAAAATCCGGGGAACTGTCCAGCATGGCAAGCCGGATGATGTACTGGCCGGGTTCCGTCTTTTCAAAGGTGTAGGTGCAGAACCCGGCATTCTGCAGGGCCCAGCCCTCCTGCGCCATTTCGTTGAGCCAGCGTTCTTCTTTTTCAAATTCCCAGACCCAGAAATTCCGATGCAGCGTTTTTGTTTCACTCATACCTGTTCCTCCTGTAAAATGGCGCGGCCATTGGCAGCAAGCTCCTCCAGCCGGACCAGCTCCTGTTTGAGCACCTTCAGCCCGGCGGAGGTCAATTGGTATTCTTTTTTGCGGCTCCCGCTTTCCATGGGCAGGGGAAAGATCCACCCCTTTTCGCACAGGGCATTCAGGGCACCGTACAGGGTTCCGGCAGCCAGCCGTACCCTTCCGCCGGAGAGCTGCTGGGTCTCCTGCATGATGCCGTAGCCATGCCGCGGATGATAGAGGGAAAGCAGGATGTAGTAGGTGGTTTCCGTCAGTGCCGGATTTTCCATTATATCACCTCGCTTTGTATCGCTATGCGATATATCATGGATGCATTATATCGCTTCTCGATATAACTGTCAAGGGGCTGAAAATAAAAAAGCTCTCCCGGAGGGGAGAGCAAAGACAAACAACCAGAGAAAACCGGTCAACGATTGTGGAACAGTCGGTTATCCACCCAGATGCAGACGCAGGCACCCAGCACAGAGATGACAAAGGAGCTGATGCTGCCGGTGGCATGGATGCCGATGAGGCCGAACAGAAACTCACCCACAAAGCTGCCCAGAATGCCCAGCACAATGTTGCGGCCGGTGGAAGTCTGGGTGCCCATGAAGCGGTTAGCAATGTGACCGGCCAGAGCGCCTACCAGCACGCCCACGAGCAGGGAAGCCAGCAAGCCGATCAGAGAGAACAGGCCCATCAGCACGCCCACCAGAGCGCAGATCAGGGCAAGGACGATCAGGATAGACAATGTAATCATACAGAAGCCTCCTTGGTTTCTTTTGTAAGAACGGCGTTTTCTGCCGCGTACCGGCAGATGTCGTTCAGACAGCACTTTTCACATTCGGGTTTGCGGGCATTGCAGACAGCCCGGCCATGCATCACAAAGCGGTGGCACAGGTCACTGCCTTCCTCCGGCGGAATGATCTTCCACAGGGCCATCTCCACTTTCTGCGGCTCCTTGATGCCATCCACCAGCCCGATTTTATTGCACAGCCGGATGCAGTGGGTATCCGTGACGATGGCAGGCTTGCAGAACACATCGCCCATGATCAGGTTGGCGCTTTTGCGGCCCACGCCGGGCAGTGCCAGCAGCTCTTCAAAGGTGGTGGGCACTTTGCAGTTGTATTTGTCCCGCAGTACCCGCATACAGGCCGAGATATCCCGGGCCTTGCTGCGACCCAGCCCACAGGGCTTGACGATGGCTTCGATCTCCTCGGGCTCTGCTGCAGCCAACGCTGCTACACTGGGGTATTTTGCAAACAAGTCCTGTACCACAATGTTCACCCGGGCATCGGTGCACTGGGCCGCCAGCCGGACACTGACCAGCAGCTGCCAGGCGTGGTCGTAATCCAGCGTGCAGGCTGCATCCGGATATTCTGTTTTCAGCCGGTCGATGACCTGGAGCGCCAGCTTCTTTTTGGCAGAGAGATCTTCTGCCGCAGTGGCTTTCTTCATCTGTACCCCTCGTTTCTCGTAAATGTACTATGATAATAGCATGTTTCGACCTTTTTGTAAATGGGATTTGCAGCATCCATCTGAGAATGATTTTCATTATTGCTCTTGCTGTTCGTGTAAAAATGAGGTATACTATTTCTATATAAGGCCCATGCAGAACAGCAGGGCAGTACAGGAGGGAACGCCCGATGAATGAACCGCTGGCGCAGCGTATGCGCCCCAAAACGCTGACCGAAGTCTGCGGCCAGCAGCATCTGCTGGCCCCGGGGCGGGTGTTCCGCCGCACCATCGAGAGCGGACGCATTCCCAACATGATCTTTTACGGCCCCTCCGGTACCGGAAAGACCACGGTGGCACGTATCATTGCCGAGAACAGCGGCATGACCCTGCACAAGCTCAACGGCACCTCCTGCGGCACAGGGGATATCAAGGCGGTGCTCAAGGATATCGGCACGCTGGCAGCGGCGGGCGGCATTCTGCTGTATCTGGACGAGATCCAGTACCTGAACAAAAAGCAGCAGCAGAGCCTTTTGGAATGCATCGAGGACGGCAGCGTCACCTTGATTGCTTCCACCACCGAGAACCCCTATTTTTACATCTATAATGCCCTGCTTTCCCGCTGCACTGTGTTTGAGTTCAAGCCCCTTGCCGCAGCGGATGTGGAGCGCGGGGTGCGCAACGCCGTGCAGCGCCTTTCCGAGGGGGAGCAGGTGCCGGTGTGCATGGACGAGGACGCCTGTGCCTATCTGGCCGAAAGCGCCGGGGGCGATCTGCGCAAGGCGCTGGGCTGTCTGGATTTTGCAGTCACGGCGGCACCGGTGGAAAACGGAGAAAAGCGCATTACTCTGGATATGATCCGGCAGGTCACCCGCCGCACCGCCATGCGCTACGACCGGGAGGGCGATGACCACTACGACATCGTTTCTGCCTACCAAAAGTCCATGCGTGGCTCCGACCCGGACGCGGCACTGCATTATCTGGCACGCCTGTTGGAAGCGGGAGATCTGCCCTCTGCCTGCCGCCGCCTGATGGTGTGCGCCTGCGAGGATGTGGGGCTTGCCTACCCGCAGATCATTCCCATCGTCAAGGCGGCGGTGGATGCTGCCAACATGGTGGGTCTGCCGGAGGCTCGTCTGCCGCTTGCGGACGCGGTCATTCTGGTGGCAACCAGCCCTAAATCCAACAGCGCCCACGACGCCATCAACGCAGCCATTGCGGATGTGCAGGCCGGGCGCACCGGCTCCATCCCACGCCAGCTGCAAAACAAGCACTTTGATGGCGAGGATGCGCTGGTGAAGGGGCAGAACTACAAATATGCCCACAGCTACGCAAACCACTGGGTACAGCAGCAGTACCTGCCGGATGTGCTGAAGGATACCAAGTACTACACCTTTGGCGACAACAAGACCGAGCAGGCAGCCCGGGCATACTGGGCAAAGATCAAAGGGGAAGAAAACGTCTGAACCGTGTAAAAAAGGAGGATGGATATGCGCTACTCAAAACAGCGGGAGCTTGTCATGCAGACGGTGGAGCGGCTGTGCGACCACCCGACTGCGGAAGAGATCTACGATAAAGCCGCACAGGAGTGCCCGAACCTGAGCCTTGGCACTGTGTACCGCAACCTGAACAGTCTGGTGGAGGCCGGGCGGGTGCGCCGGGTGTCCATTCCCGGCAAGGCCGACCGTTTTGACCACACTCTGCCGTGGCACAGCCATTTGTACTGCACCGTCTGCGGCGGCGTGACCGATGCAGATGTGGACGGAAAACAGGTGCTGGAACTGGTCAAAAACCAGAAGGGCAGGGTGCAGGATTGCGCCGTGGTGCTGCTGGGCGTGTGCGAAGAGTGCTGCCGCAGACAGGATGCAGAGGTTGCAGCAGCCAAACAGGCATAAAATTTGCGTGTTTCCTCTTGCCCGCAGCGGCCAAACAGGGTATACTAAAGAGTGTCTTTTATATAACAGCAGAAAATAGAGTTTCGCCGCATGGGACTGCCCTGCCCGGCGGAGAAGGATGGTTTTTTTGGAATACATTAACTTTGAACATAATACCGTTGCCGCCGAGCTGGTGCGGCAGACCTACGACACCCCGCCGCTGGCCTTTGTGCACAGCTACGGCTGTCAGCAGAACGTCAACGACGGCGAGCGCATCAAAGGCGTGCTGGTGGATATCGGCTACGGCCTGTGCGATAAGCCTGAGGATGCAGACCTCATCCTCTTCAACACCTGCGCCGTGCGGGAGCACGCCGAGCAGCGCGTGTTCGGCAATGTGGGTGCGCTGAAGGGCCTGAAGGAGAAAAAGCGCGGCCTGATGATCGGCCTGTGCGGCTGCATGGCCAACCAGAAACATGTGGTAGAAAAGCTGCGCAAGAGTTATCCCTATGTCGATCTGGTCTTTGGCGTGGATGGCATCGATACGCTGCCCCAGCTCATTGCTCAGAAGCTGCAGAAGCATAAGCGCGTGCTGATGGAGCCTGCCCAGCGCCCGGTCATCGTGGAGAACATCCCCATCCGGCGCGAGAGTGAGTTCCGCGCATGGCTGCCCATTATGTACGGCTGCGATAACTTCTGCACCTACTGCATCGTACCCTATGTGCGGGGCCGTGAGAAGAGCCGCAAGCCCGGCGATATCCTGGCGGAGTTCCGGGGGCTGGTGGAAGCCGGATACAAGGAGATCACTCTGCTGGGCCAGAACGTGAACAGCTACGGCAAGGGCCTGGAGGAACAGGTGGATTTTGCTGATCTGCTCAATCTGCTCTGCGCTGTGCCCGGCGATTACCAGATCCGCTTTATGACCAGCCACCCGAAGGATGCCAGCCACAAGCTGATCGACACCATTGCGGCCCAGCCCCACCTGTGCAAACACCTGCACCTGCCGGTGCAGTGCGGCTCGGATGAATTGCTGAAAAAGATGAACCGCCATTACACCATCGGGCAGTATATGGAGCTGATCGAGTACGCCCGCAAAAAGGTGCCCGGTATCACCTTCTCCAGCGATATCATCGTGGGCTTCCCCGGGGAAACGGAGGAGGATTTCCAGGACACGCTGGAACTGGTGAAGAAGGTCGGCTACATGCAGCTGTTCACCTTTATCTACTCCAAGCGCACCGGCACCAAGGCTGCCGAAATGCCCGATCCCACCCCCCGCGCGGAAAAAACCGACCGGATGACCCGTTTGCTCAAGGTGCAGGACGAGATCGCAATGGATCTGGTCCGGCAGCAGGTGGGCCAGACTGTCCGGGTGCTGGTGGAAGGCTATGGCCGCAGTGACGGAACCCTCTCCGGCCGGTTGGACAACAACCTGACCGTGGAGTTTGCCGCAGACCCCGCTCTGATGGGCAGCTACGCACAGGTGCACCTGACCGGTGCCCGCGCCACCGTCCTGCTGGGCGAACTGGAAACGTGATCCCGGGGCACACCGGCCTCAATGATAATCTAACTATAAAAACAAACACATCAAAGGAGATTTTTGATTATGGATTGCATCGATCTGTTCAAGCGCGCCGCCATGGCACTGCAGACTGACCCCCGTTACCTGGCTCTGGATCAGGCCCGCAAGGCAAACGACAAGGATGAGGAACTGCAGAATCTCATCGGGGAGTTCAATCTGGCCCGCATGGATCTGAACAACGAGATCAGCAAGAGCGAGCGCAGTGATGAGCGCATCGCCGAGCTGAACACCAAGGTCAACGACCTGTATGGCAAGATCATGGCTGACGAGGGTATGACTGCTTACAACGAGGCAAAGCGCGACTGCGAGAACCTGGTCAACTATATTGATGCCATCATCAACACCGCAATGAACGGCGGCGACCCCATGACTGTGCAGGAGCCCAGCGAATCCTGCACCGGCAGCTGCTCCACCTGCGGAGGCTGCCACTAACAGGTAAAATGAGAACGCGGCTGCAAATCGCAGGCCGCGTTTTCCTTCCATTCGCAGTTACTTACTGCAAACCGACGGAAAGAAGCAAAGCGGCATAGCCCGCAGGAAAGGTGAACGATTATGGCAGAACTGTCGCCCATGATGCAGCAGTATATGGACATCAAGAAGCAGTATAAGGACGAGATCCTGTTTTACCGCATCGGCGACTTTTACGAGATGTTCTTTGACGATGCGCTGACCGCCTCCCGGGAGCTGGACCTGACCCTGACGGGCAAGCAGTGCGGCATGGAAGAGCGTGCCCCCATGTGCGGCGTGCCCTTCCACAGCTACGAGGGCTATGTGGCGCGCCTGA
>OODC01001536.1_pt1 | contig 10441 bp, 9 predicted proteins | sample 1671711 | NCBI WGS metagenome assembly OODC01 (sample SAMN06348184, study PRJEB24527) | human gut metagenome | reverse complement strand
CCACCTGCTGCAGAGCGGCGCGGAAATCGCCCACCAGAGAGCAGCAGATGCAGCCGGCGTTCAGCTCATTGATCTGGATGCCGGACTCCTTCAAAAAGCCGCCGTCGATGCCGATCTCGCCGAACTCGTTCTCGATGAGCACGACCTTCTGGCCTGCAAAGGACTCTTTGATGAGCTTCTTGATAAGGGTGGTCTTACCGGCGCCAAGGAAGCCGGAGAAAATATCGATCTTGGTCATAGTCTGAAATGCCTCTTTCTTTTATGCAGACGCCGCAAAGGCGCTGCCCAGCAGGCCCGTCGGGCCTTACAAGCAGTCCGGGCCGCTGAGTGCTGACCCGTAAAATTCCTACACTCCTATTATAACAAGGCTGTCAATGGCAAACCGGCCTTTTTGATGAGAAATTTGTAACATTTTTTGCAATTTGCTTGCGTTTTCGGGCGGCAGGGGCAAAACAAAAGCTCCCCGCAAGCAGGCAGGGAGCAAAAAATGCGGTGTCAATCGGCAGTCTGCCCCATCTCTTCAATAATCCATTCGGCGATTTTCTCAGTCTTTTCGTCCGTCTCGCCGGTGAACCAGAAAATGCCGTCTTCCGTCTCCACCCGGAGGAACTTCCCGGCGGTGGGGTCGAGGCAGAGATGCACGGTGCCGTCGTGTACCATGACAAAAGAACCCTGCCAGTAGTGCTCCAAATCGAGGCCGTGTATCCGGCCGGCCTCCGGCAGGGAGGAATAAACCTGAACCTCGGTGATGTCGTCTATGGGAATCGTGTACTTCTGAGTCTTTCCATGGTAGGATTGCAGCTCTACCGTGGGCGACACTTGCAGTTCCAGCCTTGCGGGGGTGTGGTCGAGAACGCCCAGCACCGGCCCAACCAGCAGAATGCTGACGATTGCAATGACATTGACCGCCATAGCGATTTTACCCCGGAGGGTGGCGAGATTGACAGCGCTTCCTTTGCCGATACGTTTGGGAACGGAGATGCGCTTGTCGTCGGGGTCATAATAGAGCAGACCGTATTTCCATGCGGCGTCCTCGGGCGCGGCAGGCCAGCCGTGGGCATCCCGCAGTTTTTGCAGAGCGCGGTTCCCCCACAGACAGGGCAGATACGGCAGGGCCAGACTTCCGAAAAAGAAATAGACCCAGACCGTGACATAAAACAGCGAATTGGGCGCGAAAAACAGCCCGACACTCACAGCGGCACAGAGCAGGCAGATGGTGCGCAGCCGGCGCAGATACCGCTGTACGATGTCCTGCACTTCGGGCAGATCGGCGGCATTCTGCGGCAGCGTGACGCCCAGTAGGGCGCCCTTCCGCTCGATGCGTTTCAGGCTCAGATAGTCGATGCCAACACAGACGATAAGGCAGACGAGCATGATGATGGAAAATACCATGAAAACGCCTCCATTCTATAAAGAGCTTCCGACCCTAGCATACACGGAAAAACGCGAAAAGTCAAAACATCGCCCATGAATTGCATTCTGCGCCCCGGAATGATACAATAAGGGACAGCAAACCATCGCCGCCGGACGTTTTTCCGGCAGAATAAAGAAAGAAGGCTTTTTGACATGAGCATGAATACTGTTCCCGAGCGTCTGGCCGCCCTGCGCGAGGCCATGAAGGCAAACGGCGTGGACGTCTACCTCATCCCGGTGGGAGACCCGCACGCCAGCGAGTATATGCCCGACCACTACACTGCCCTGACCTACTTCTCCGGCTTCCACGGCGAGAACTCCAACTTCGTCGTCACCATGACCGAGAGCGCTGTCTGGGCCGATGGCCGTTACTTCGTGCAGGCCGAGAAGGAGATCGCAGGCACCGAGATCCAGCTGATGCGGATGGGCGAGCCGGGCGTGCCGACCGCCGAGCAGTACTGCGGCAAAGTCCTGCCCGAGGGCGGCAAGCTGGGCCTCTGCGGCCTGACTGCTTCCTGCGGTCTGGTGCGCAGCCTGCAGAAAGAACTGGACGCCAAGAAAGGCACCATCAAGCTGCTGAACCTCGAGGACGAGCTGTGGACGGAGGGCCGTCCCGCCCTGCCCGCTACCCCGGCATGGCTCCTGCCGAAAGAGTACGCAGGCTTCTCCCCTGCCGAGAAGCTGGGCCAGCTGCGTGCGAAGCTCTCTGAGCTGGGCTGCACCGCGCAGCTGGTGGGCAAGCTGGACAATCTGGCATGGCTGCTCAATCTGCGTGCGATGGACATCCAGTGTACCCCTTATGCAATGGCTTACTGCTATGTGACCCCCGATAAGGCGACGCTGTTCATCGACACCGCCCGCGTCAGCGCCGAGGCTGCTGCGGAGCTGAAGGCAAACGGCGTGGAGCTGGCCGAGTACGACGATGTGCTTACCGTCCTCGCCGCCCAGACCGAAGAGCAGACCGTTCTGGCCGACCCCGCTTCCGTCAACTACGCCGTTTACCAGACCCTGCAGGCCAACCCGGCTCTGACTGTCAAGGACGAGGCCGACCCCCTGCTGCCCATGAAGGGCGTCAAGAACGAAGTCGAGCTGGCTCACACCCGCGAAACTCACATCCGGGACGGCGTGGCTATGGTGCGCTTCCAGATCGAGCTGGAGAACCGTCTGGCCGCCGGCGAAGAGCTGACTGAGCTGACCATCGACGAGATTCTCCACAAGTACCGCAGCGCACAGGACAAGTTCCTGACCGAGAGCTTCGGCACCATTGCAGCTTACGGCCCCAACGCCGCCATGATGCACTACCACGCCACCGAGGAAGACCACGCAAAGCTCGAGAAGAAGGGCTTCTTGCTGGTGGACAGCGGCGCGACCTATATGGACGGCACCACCGACATCACCCGCACCTACCCGCTGGGTGAGCTGACCGAGGACGAGCGCCTGTTCTACACCTGGACTTTACAGTGCCACATCGACATCGCCCGGGCTGTCTGGTTGGACTACTGCGACGGCCATATGCTGGACACCATCGCCCGTGAGCCGCTGTGGCGCCACCTCATCAACTACCGCTGCGGCACCGGCCACAGCGTCAGCCACGTGGGCAACGTCCACGAAGGCCCCCACGCCCTGAACGGCCGCAACACCACCGTTTTCAAGCCGGGCATGATCGTCACCGACGAGCCGGGCGTCTATGAGGGCGGCGTCGTCGGCATCCGCATCGAGAATGAGCTGGAGTGCTATCACAAAGCATCCAACCAGTACGGCGAGTTCCTGGCATTCCGCCCCATCACGTTCGTGCCGATCGCCACCTCCCCCATCGTCCCGGGCGTTCTGAGCCGCGACGAGCTGGATTGGCTGAACGCCTACCACCGCGAGGTCTTCGAGAAGCTGGCTCCCCGCCTGACCGAGGACGAGCGCGACTGGCTGGCTAAGAAGTGTGCCGCCATCGGAGCGTAACAAATAAAACAAGGGCTGCGGCATATCGACAACCTCTCCGTCATTGCTTCGCAATGCCACCTCTCCTATCGAGGAGAGGCTTTGGCATTTCGTAAAGCTTTATCTCTTCGCCAGAGGCTCCCCTCGGTAGGGGAGCTGTCGAGCGACAGCGAGACTGAGAGGTTGGGATGTGCAACAGCCCGTTTTTGTTTCTCGTTATAATTTCTGTTCCAGCTCTGCCCGGTGCTCTTTCCAGTAGGCTTTCGCCTCGTCGATGACCTTCTTGAAGGGGCCGGAGGGGTACGTGCTCTCGGCGATGTCGATGAGGAATTTGTAGAGCTGGGGCCGCACCTGCTCATACATCCCAAGCCGGGTGTAGAGGTCCTTGTAGTAGCGGAACACCTGGATCTTGTTCTGCACCAGAGTGGCAGGCTTTATCTGGGTGTGGCAGATGCTCTGAGGGTTCTGGACGTAGTAGTAGCCGGGCTGCGGGATGGACGCAAAGACTTCGGCGTACTGGATATACTGCATGTTGAACACGAGGTCTTCGGCCCAGCGCATCTCGCTGGTAAAGCGGATGTCGTGCCGGGTGAGGATGTCGCGGCGGTAGAGCTTGTTCCAGAGCACGCTGTAAAAGTAAGAGGCGGGCTTATCCATCAGGCGGCGGGCGAAGGTGTCCTTGTCGTAGACGCCCTCGGGCAGGAAACCGTATTCCCGGTTCTCCGGCGGGCGTGCAACATGCATGACGCCGAGGTCGTCCTGGATCTTTTCCAGCACCTGTTCCGGCTTCGACGCCCCGGCGGGGATGACCATGGTGTAGGGCGAGATGACGAGGTCGGCACCGGTCTTCTCTGCCGCCTCCACCAGCCGGGCCGTGTAGTCCGGGGCGATGTAGTCATCGCTGTCCACGAACTGGACGTACTTGCCGCCGGCAAGCTTCAGGCCGAGGTTCCGGGTGTCGGACACGCCGGAGTTTGCCTTGTCCACCAGCAGGATGCGGCTGTCCTTTTTGCGGAACTCCTCGCAGACGGGCAGGCTCTTATCTTTGGAGCCGTCGTTGATGACGATGAGCTCGAGGTTCTTGTACTCCTGCCCGCAGATGCTTTCGAGGCAGCGGCTCAGGTGGCTCTGGGCATTGTACACAGGGACGATGATGCTGACGAGAGGCATTTCCATAGCAGTTTCTCCTTTTTTATAGCAATGATACTCCCGCCGGGCCGAAAAAGCAAGCGCCGGCGGCAGGCCCGAAAGGGGGCTTCGGAATGATATTTCATATCGCGGTGTGCAGCCCGGACAGCGTCCTCCGCAGCCGGGTGGAGCGGCAGTGTCTCGACTATTATGCCCGGCGGGACGACGCCTGCATCATCGAGCAGCTGGACAGCCCGGAGGCCCTGCTGGCCCGGGACGACGCCGGGGAGCGGTACGAGCTGTATCTTATTGAGCTGCCGTCCACGGCAGCCGCCGCGTCGCTGCAGGCGGCGGCTGCACTCCGCAGCCGGGGGCGGCGCAGCCCGCTGGCTTTTCTGGCCCACACGCCCGCCCACGCCTACAGCGCCTACCGGGTGGACGCCATGCAGTATTTATTGCTGCCTGTCCCGCCGGAACAGCTCATCGCTCTGCTGGCCCGGGCCGCCGAGCCGGAGTACGGCCCGGCCATCCCGGTAGCCACGGCGTCGGGTCTGCGGGTGCTGCCCTTCGCGGACATCGAATACCTCGAGTGTACCCACCATGTGGTGCATTTCCATCTTGCCAGCGGCGAGGATGTGCCGTCCCTGTCCGTCCGGGTGCCGTTCGCGCAGGTGGCACAGCCGCTTTTGGCGGATGAGCGCTTCGTCCAGCTCCACCGCTCCTATGTGGTCAATCTGGCGGCGGTGTCCCAGCTGGCGGCGGGCGAGTTCTGGATGCAGAGCGGCGCACGGGTCCCTGTCCCCCGCGGGCGGGAGCCTGCAGCCCGCACGGCGCTGAAAGATTATCTGGAAAAGCAGTTCCGATAAAGCAATGGGGAGGCCCGGAAGGGCCTCCCCGTTTCTTTATAATTTTGTCCAGTCCAGCTGCGTCCAATCCGTTATGTACTGGTCGGCAAGGCGCTGCAATTCGGGCTGATCGGCGGCGCTGGTCTCATCCTCGATGTCGATGAGGTAGAAGCCGCACTGCCTGGCCGTACGGGTGGTCTCCCCATTGCTTTATAATTTTGTCCAGTCCAGCTGCGTCCAATCCGTTATGTACTGGTCGGCGAGGCGCTGCAATTCGGGCTTATCGGAGGCGCTGGTCTCGTCCTCGATGTCGATGAGGTAAAAGCCGCACTGCCTGGCCGTACGGGTGGCGTAGACAGCGTCCTCGCAGACGACGGCGTCGGCGGGTCCGCTGCCGCCCAGCCGCTCGAGGACTTCGTGGAACACCTCGGGGTGAGCCTTGCTCTTCGCGCCCTGCGCGGTGTAGAAGAACTCGAAATAGTCTGCGACGCCCAGCCGGGTGAGCACTTCTTCGCACTGCTCTGCCCAGGTGTTGGAGCAGATGCACATCCGCACGCCCTCGGCCTTCAGCCGGGCCAGCATCTCCCGGACGCCGGGCTTCAGCTCAACTTTTTTGTACAGGTCCCGGATGACCTGCCGCATGGCAGGCTCGTAGTCCCGGAGGGTCAGGGGCAGATCGTAGGTGCGGATGAGATACTCCGCGCCCTCCGCCATCCCCATGCTCAGAAGAACATCGTGGATGCCGGGTCTTGCGGTGCGGCCATAGCGGCGCAGCAGCTCCAGCGGTGCGCCCTGCCACACCACGGTCATGCTGTCGGTGAGGGTGCCGTCCATGTCGAAAATCCATTGCTTGCGGTGCATCTGTCGTCCTCCTGAATCGTTCTGGCAAGGTGAATTTATTATAGCACATTTTTTGTTACAAAAACAGAGAGAAATCTCCCGGGAAATATGCTATAATCTAGGCAAAACCGGAACACATCAAAGGAGGCAGAAAACATGGCGCAGAACAACACCCCCGTAAAAGCGCTGGTGCTGGCGGGCGGGGGCGCCCGCGGCAGCTATCAGGTGGGCGTCTGGCGGGCGCTGACCGAGCTGGGCTGGCGGCCCCAAATCATTACGGGTACCAGCGTCGGCAGCCTGAACGGCGCCATGTTCGCCCTCGACCTCTACGAGACGGCCCGGGATATGTGGCTGACCATCCGCAGCCAGGATGTGATGGAGCTGCCCGCCGAGGATGCGCCGCTTTCTGAGCTGCACGCATTCCTCAAAGACGCTGTGACCCAGGGCGGCATGGACGTCACTCCGCTGGAAGAGATCGTCGAGCGGGTGCTGGACGAAGAGAAACTCCGCAAAAGCCCCATCCGGCTGGGCCTTGTGACCGTGGAGCAGAAGACCCTCAAGGCCCGGGAGCTTCCGCTGGAAGAGATCCCCGAGGGCAAGGTGAAAGACTACCTGCTGGCCTCTGCAGCCTGTTTCCCCGCCCTGCGGGCCCACACCATCGACGGGGTGTCTTACCTCGACGGCGGCTACCGGGACAATATGCCCACCGCGCTGGCCCAGAAGATGGGTGCAGAAGAGCTGGTCTGTGTAGACCTGGAGGGTGTGGGCATCACCCGCCCCAACCGCACCGGCCTGCCCACCACCCTCATCCGAAGCTACTGGGAGCTGGGCGACATCCTCCGCTTCGAGCCCGCCACCGCCCGGCGGAACATCGAGCTGGGCTACCACGATACATTGCGGGCCTTCGGGCGGCTGCGGGGCTGCGCCTACGCTGTGGACAGCGGGGCTGAGAGCAGCGCGGATGCCGCCGCATTTCATGCGGCCTTCGAGGCCGTCCAGAAGGACGTGCGGGAAAAGCACCCCTCCACTCTGACGGCAGACGCTGCTCTCCTGCTGGCAAAACTCTCAGATGCAGAGCTTGCCCCGCTGGAAGCCGTGGCTGAGGACGTGGGCGTAGACCCCGCCCTCTACTACACCACCCGTACTTTGGGAGAAGCTTTCCTTGCAAAATGCGACTTCGAGCGCCTCAGGAGCTTCGAGCCGCTGTTCGAGGGTGAAGCAGGCCCGGCGCAGGCCGCACGGGCCGCTCTGCTGCCCAACACCTTTTTGCAGGCACTGGTCTGCCGGGCGCTGACCGGCAGAGTGCCGCCGGAGGAGATGGAAACATGAAGGTATATAAGGGCTTTACCGCATCGCCCGGCCTCGTGCTGGGCCAGGTCAGCCGGCTGGACCGCCCGCCGCTGGTGTTCGGCGAGGGGCCTTTCCACCCCGAACAGGAAAAGCAGGCGCTGGAAGACGCCATCAAGGTGGCTCAGCAGGAGCTGGACGAGATGGCCGGCCGCGCCGCGCCCTCGGAGCAGGCCATCTTCCTGTTCCAGAGCATGATGCTGGAAGACGAGGGCTTCATGAATGAAGTGGCTTTCCAGATAAAAGCAGGCGTCGGTGCCGCCGAGGCGATGGACCGTGTGGGCCGCCGCTATGCCGCCCAGCTGGCCGCCATGAAGGACAACGCCTACATGCAGCTGCGGAGCGTGGACATCCTCGACGTGACCCAGCGCATCACCAACATCCTCTGCCACCGGATCCGCAGCTGGCTGGCCCTCGACCACCCGGTTATCCTTGCGTCTGACCTGCTCATGCCCACCGATCTGTTCAGCGTCCCGGCGGGCCGCATCCTCGGCCTCATCACCGCCGAGGGCAGCGGCCAGAGCCATGCGGCCATCATCGCCCGCTCGCTGAATATCCCGGGCATCACCCAGGTGGGCGAAGATTTCCTGAAAGACTGCGACGGCCGCGAGGTCATCCTGAACGCCACCGAGGGCGAGTGCATCCTTGACCCGGATGCCGCCGCCCGGCAGAGCGCCATCACCTGCATCTGCGAGATGCAGCGCCAGAACAAGGAGCTGAACGCCCAGCTTGAGCTGCCCAACCGCACCCGGGACGGCGAGGAGTTCGAGCTTCTGGCCAACTGCTTCGGCCCCGAGGACGTGGGGACCGCGATGGAGTCCGGCGCGTCCGGCGTGGGCCTGCTGCGCAGCAGCTACATGATGATGCCCGGCCATGCCATGGACGAGCAGGAGCAGTATCTGTTCTACACCTCCTGCCTCGCCGCCGCCAAGGGAAAGATGGTGACGGTGCGCACCTTCGACTTCGGTGCCGACCGCACCATGGCCGACGCCTATCAGGGCGTCCAGTCCTCCAAGCTGGGCCTGCGGGGCATCCGCAGCAGTCTGCGCAATCTGCCCCAGATGGCAGTACAGATCTGCGCCCTCATGCGTGCCGCCGCAAAAGGCCCGCTGCGGGTCATGTTCCCCATGGTGACGAACATCGAGGACTGGGATTCCGCCATGCAGGTGGTAGACTACTGCCGCCGCAAGCTCGCCGAGCGGGGCGTGGAGTTCGAGCCTGACGTCCCCTTCGGCGTCATGCTCAGCGTACCTGCCGCCTGCCTGACGGCAGAGGACTTCACTGCCCACGGCTGCCGATTCTTCGTTATCGGCACCAACGACTTGACCCAGTACACCCACGCGGTGAGCCGGGAACTGGCCATTGCCGAGCACTACTACCGTCCCGCCAGCCCGGCCATGAAAAAGCTCATCGCCATGGTGGTGGACGCCGCCAGGAAAGCGGACATCCCCGTCACCATCTGCGGCCTCGCCGTCGGCAATGCCGTCAACGCGACCCAGTATCTCCGCCTCGGCCTGCGCAGCTTCTCCATGAGCCCGCAGAACCTGCTGACCATCAAAAAGGCCCTGCGGGATGCAGATGCGAAATAAACCGTGCCATTGACAGTTTGAAGTTGATGTAGTACAATGTACTATGAAAAGGAGATGATGGTATGGCATTCTCGATTCGGTTATCGGAAGAAGAACGGCAGCTGGCCGACAGCTATGCAAAGCTCCATTCCATGTCAATGGGCGAAGCGTTCAAGCGGGCGCTGTTCGACAAAATCGAAGAGGATTATGACATTACCGCCGCAGAGGAAGCCTACGGCGAGTATCAGCGCAGCGGAAAGAAGAGCCGCCCGGTGGGCGAGTTCTGGAAGGAACTCGACTTATGAAATACCGGGTGGAAACGACGCCGCGATTTGAAAAGGAATTTCGCAAATTAGACCGCTATACCCAGCGGATGCTGAAAGCGTGGATAGACAAAAACCTCGTGGACTGCGCTGACCCACGCGCCCACGGCAAGGGCCTGACGGCCAACCGGAGCGGACAGTGGAGGTATCGCATTGGAGATTACCGTCTGCTCTGCCTCATTGAGGATGAAGAGCTGGTGATCCTGGCTCTGACAGTAGGCCATCGGCGTGAAGTGTATCAGAACTGAATACAGCAAAACGGCGTCCCACCTCGGCGGGACGCCGTTTCTGATGTCAGAACTTACTCGAGGTTCCCCGTCAGGGTCATGACGGCAGAGACAACGGCCAGCGGGGCCGTCTCACAGCGGAGGATGCGGGGGCCGAGGCCGACGGTCTTTGCGCCGGCTTTTGCGGCCATCTCGGCTTCCTCGGCGGCGAAACCGCCCTCTGCGCCGGTGATGATGGCGATCTTCCGCTTTTCACCATCGGCGGGTCTGGCCTCAGCCAGAAGCTGGCGCAGGGGTGCGCCGCCGCACTCGTAGCAGAAGAGCACGAGGTCATACTGGTCGAGGCTGCGGCAGACGGCCCCGAAGTTGGGCAGCGGAAGGGCCACATCCGGCAGGATGCCCCGGCCGCACTGCTTGGCGGCTTCAAAGGCGATGCGGTTGTAGCGCTCGTTTTTCTGCTCTTCCTTCTTGGGCGCGGCCACGCAGTAGCGGCTGAAAAACGGGATGAAGTGGTCACAGCCCAGCTCGACGCCGTGGCGGATGACCTGCTCCAGCTTGTCCTGCTTGGGATAGCCCACCAGCAGGGTGACGTCTACGGTGGGCTCTGCGGCACTGGGATAGCCCGGCTCCACGCTGAACTCCACCGTCTCGTCGCCGAAACCGGTGATGGTGGCAGTATACTCGACGGCGCTGCCGTCGCAGAGGATGACGGTGTCCCCCAGTCTGCCCCGCATCACGCGGGAGAGATGGTGGGCGTCGGCCCCCCGCAGCACGGCGGTGCCGTCGGAAATTTCAGTGGTAAAATAACGGTGCGGCAT
>OODC01001533.1_pt1 | contig 10452 bp, 10 predicted proteins | sample 1671711 | NCBI WGS metagenome assembly OODC01 (sample SAMN06348184, study PRJEB24527) | human gut metagenome | reverse complement strand
ACTGCCTGACCTGTCCCGCCGGGACGGTTCTCTTAAAAACACCATATAGATTTTTTGTACGCCGCCGCCCGCCATCGAGCAGAGTTTTACACCTAATTGGGGATAAAACAGCTCATGGCCGGCGGCGGTGTGGCACTCATTGGCATTACGCTGGTACCTTTGCTCTCCGGCCTGTTCGGCTAAGGAAAGGAGTGTTGATCGTTGGACAGCGTACTCGATCAGATTGGCGAATGGTTAAAGGAACTGCTTGTTTCCGCAATCATGAATCAGCTGACGGGACTGTTTGATTCGGTAAACACACAGGTCGGCGATATTGCAGCTCAGGTGGGGACGACTCCGGCGAACTTCTCGCCGGGCGTCTTTACCATGATACAAAGTGTCTCCGAAACCGTCATCATCCCGATTGCAGGCCTGATCTTGACATTCATTGCCTGCTATGAGCTGATTCAGATGATTATCGACCACAACAACCTCGCCAGCTTTGAAACCTGGATTTTCTTCAAGTGGATCTTCAAGACCTTTGTCGCCGTAACTCTTATCACCAACACGTTTAATATCGTGATGGCCGTATTTGATGTGTCGCAGTATGTGATCAATAACGCAGGCGGACTCATCGCTGGGAGTACGGCTGTGGATACATCTGCATTGGAAACCATGCAGGACACGCTCGAAGCCATGGAACTCGGGTCACTCTTTGGCCTGTTCATGCAGTGCATGGTGGTCCAGTTTACCATCAAGGCGCTCAGCGTTCTGATCTTTGTGATCGTTTACGGACGAATGATAGAGATCTACCTCATGACCAGTATGGCACCGATCCCGTTCTCCACCTTCGGAAACCGCGAACAGAGTATGGTGGGACAGAACTACCTTCGTTCCCTGTTTGCGCTCGGCTTTCAAGGCTTCCTCATTATGATCTGTGTCGGCATTTATGCGGTGCTGATCCAGAGCATTTCTGTTTCGGATGACATCATCGGATCCATCTGGGGCATTCTCGGATACACCGTGCTTCTGTGCTTCACGTTATTTAAGACCGGTGCACTTGCAAAGAGTGTATTCTCAGCACACTAAGGAAGGAGGTCCGGTTCGCAGTGGCAGCTTATATTCCTGTCCCCCGTGATCTTACGAGGGTTAAATCCAAAATCTTATTTAATCTGACAAAACGTCAACTTCTCTGCTTTGGGGCGGGTGCACTGATCGGTGTCCCGTCTTTCTTTTTGCTCAAGGCCGACGGCAATACCAGCATGGCATCCATCTGCATGATCCTCATCATGATGCCGTTCTTCTTTCTCGGCATGTATGAACGGGACGGTCAGCCTTTGGAAAAAATCGCAAAGCAGTTCATTCAGGCCAAGTTTGTAAGGCCGAAGGTTCGCCCTTATCAGACGAACAATTACTATGCCGTCCTGCTCCGTCAGGCACAGGCAGAAATGGAGGTAAAAAACATTGTTGACGATGAAAAGTCTGTTCCGAAAGGCAGAAAAAAGAGATCTGAACATGCCGAAGAATCTGACGAAAGCGCAGGCACGGCAGGTGCAGGAGATCATCGAACGGGCGAAGCGGGATGACGGCATTCCCCGCACCGCGCAGCAGTCGATTCCCTTTCAGCGCATGTTTCCGGATGGCATCTGCCGTGTGAGCGATCGGTATTACACCAAGACCATTCAGTATCAGGACATCAACTACCAGCTGGCGCAGCAGGAGGACAAGACCGCGATCTTTGAAGAGTGGTGCTCCTTCCTGAATTTTTTCGACAGCTCTATCCACTTTGAGCTGTCCTTCATGAACATGGCAACGGATGCAGAGGTGTTTGAAAAGAACATCCGCATTCCCCTCAGAAACGACCACTTCAACAGTGTCCGCAGTGAGTACAGCCAGATGCTGAAGACGCAGCTTGCGCAGGGCAATAATGGCCTGACCAAGACCAAATATATCACCTTCGGCATTGAAGCCGAGTCCATGCGCGAGGCAAAGCCCCGTCTGGATCACGTTCAAACCAATCTGATGAACAACTTCAAACGCCTGGGCGTGGTGGCAAAGGTTCTGAACGGCAAGGATCGCCTGCAGCTTATGCACGCCATGTTCCACATGGGCGACAATGACCGCTTTTACTTTGACTGGAACTGGCTGGCCGGTTCCGGCCTTTCTGTGAAGGATTTTATCGCGCCCACATCCTTCTCCTTCCCCGGCGGCAGGACCTTTACCATGGGAAGCCTCCACGGAGCTATGAGCTACCTGCAGATCACGGCATCGGATCTTTCCGACCAGCTTCTGAAGGATTTTCTGGATATGGAGACCAGCGAGATCGTCACCATGCACATCCAGTCAGTGGACCAGACCGCTGCCATCAAGCAGATCAAGCACACCATCACCGAGCTTGACCGCAGCAAGATCGAGGAACAGAAGAAGGCCGTCCGTGCCGGGTATGACATGGACATCATCCCTTCCGATCTGGCTACCTACGGCAAGGATGCGAAGGCTCTTCTGAAAGAGCTGCAGTCTCAGAACGAGCGCATGTTCCTGATCACCTTTCTCATCATGAACACCGGCAGGACGGAGCAGGAGCTTGAAAACAATGTATTTCAGGCCAGTTCCATCGCCCAGAAGCACAACTGCAATCTGAGAAGGCTGGACTTCCAGCAGGAGCAGGGCCTGATGAGCAGCCTTCCTCTTGCGAATAACCTGATTGAGATCCAGCGGGCACTGACCACCAGCTCCACGGCGATCTTCATTCCCTTTACCACGCAGGAGCTGTTCCAGAACGGCGATGAAGCCCTGTATTACGGGCTGAATGCTCTCTCCAACAATCTGATCATGGTAGACCGAAAGAAGCTGAAGAATCCGAACGGGCTGATCCTCGGTACGCCCGGTTCCGGCAAGTCCTTCTCTGCAAAACGTGAGATCACCAACGCCTTTCTGGTCACCGATGATGATGTCATCATCTGCGATCCTGAGGCGGAGTATACCCCGCTGGTCAACTGTCTGGAAGGTCAGGTCATTAAGATCAGCCCGACCAGCACCCACTATATCAACCCCATGGATATCAATGAATCCTACTCTGAGGATGACAATCCTCTGGCGCTGAAGGCTGATTTCATTCTTTCTCTTTGCGAGCTGATCGTCGGCGGCAAGGAGGGCCTGCAGCCCATTGAAAAGACGGTCATCGACCGCTGTGTGCATCAGATCTATCAGCACTACTTTGAGGATCCGAAGCCGGAAAATATGCCACTTTTGGAGGATCTCTACCATGCGCTTCTGCAGCAGGAGGAAAAGGAAGCGCACCGTGTGGCAACGGCGCTTGAGATCTACGTGAAGGGCTCTCTGAACCTGTTCAATCACAGGACCAATGTGGACATCAACAACCGTTTTGTCTGCTATGACATCAAGGAGCTTGGCAAGCAGCTGAAGAAGATCGGCATGCTCATCGTGCAGGATCAGGTGTGGGGGCGTGTGACGGCCAACCGCAGCGCAGGCAAGACCACTCGCTACTATATGGATGAGTTTCACCTTCTGCTGAAGGAGGAGCAGACCGCCGCCTACTCCGTGGAGATCTGGAAGCGCTTCCGTAAATGGGGCGGCATTCCCACCGGCATCACGCAGAACGTCAAAGACCTGCTGTCCAGCCGCGAGGTGGAGAACATCTTTGAGAACTCTGATTTCGTGTATATGCTGAATCAGGCTGCCGGTGACCGCCAGATCCTGGCGCAGCAGCTGAACATTTCCCCTCACCAGCTCTCTTATGTGACCCATTCCGGTGAGGGCGAAGGCCTGCTGTTCTACGGAAATGTCATCCTTCCCTTTGTGGATCACTTCCCGACTGATTTGGCGCTTTATAAAATAATGACGACCAAATTATCCGACATTTCGGAGACGAAGGAGGCGTGATATGGCAAGGAAGGCAACCAGACTGCGCTTCACGAAAGAGGAGCTTGCCAGTCCGAAGGTCAGGCAGGCCGCCGCCAGAGCTAAAAAAGCAGCAGGCAAGGCAGACCGTGCCGCCGAAAAAGCGCCGAAAAGGCGCAGGCTCAAGCTGAAAGCAGACAAAACCGCTGAGCGCAAAGTACATCTTACCTTTGAAAAGCAGGAGATCCCTGCGGGTGAACTGACCGGCAGGGGCCGCCGCTTCACCCGCTCGATGGCTCGCTCTGCGGCGGCTGTCGTTTCCGACACCGTTCACAGGCAGATTGCTGCGGATAACCAGAATGATAATACAGCCGTACAGGCGGCGGACACCTCAGCGAGAGTGACTGAACTCAGCGCCCATGCCGTCGAGCATAGCCTTTACAGCAGGAAGCTGAAAGCATACCGGAAGGCAGAGCATCTGCAAAACAAATCCGATGCCGCGAACGTCGAGGCGCTCTATCAGAAACGCATGGCGGAGCATCCGGAGGAGTTCTCAAATCCACTCTCCCGATGGCAGCAGAAGCGGGCAATCCGCAAGGAATATGCCGCCGCCAAAAGAGCCGAGGCGGCGGCAGCAAATGCAGGTTCTACAGCCACAGAAGGCACTGCGGGCATCAAGTCGATTGGACAGAAGCTCGCAGATTTCAAGGATAAGCTCTTTGAGCAGGCGGCAAAGCATCCGCAGCTGTTTCTCACCGTCGGAGCCGTGATGCTCCTTTTCATGATGGTGTCCTCTGCCCTTTCCTCCTGCTCTGCGTTTTTGCCGGGCAGTTCTAGTGCTGTCGTTGCGACCACCTTCACCGCAAAGGACAGGGATATTATCGGCGCAAACGATGACTACAAAGCGCTCGAAGCTGCTCTTCAGAAAAAGATCGACAACATCGAATCGACCTGTCCCGGATACGATCAATATAACTACTATCTCGATGAGATCGGTCATGACCCTTATCAGCTGACCGCCTATCTGACGGTTCTGTTCGAGGATTACAGCCGAAGCGAGGTGCAGTCCACCCTGCAAACGCTCTTTGATCTGCAATATGAGCTGAAAATCGAGAAGGTGGTATCCCGAAAGCGGAAAATTCTCAATGTCACGCTCGTGAACAAAAATCTTGGGCATGTCATCACCGAGTCCGGCGGCATGAATGAGGATCAGGCGGAGCGTTATGCTATCCTGCTTCAGACCAAGGGCAACAAAGACTATCTCTTTGCCGACGATCCCTATGTTTCGGCAGGCAGTGACTATCTGAAATACGATATTCCCGGCGAGGCGCTGACCGACCAGCGCTTTGCCAACATGATCCGAGAGGCGGAGAAATATCTCGGCTATCCGTATGTCTGGGGCGGCTCTTCCCCATCGACCAGCTTTGACTGCTCCGGCTTTGTCTGCTATGTCATTGACCACTGCGGCAACGGCTGGAATGTAGGGCGCACGACCGCCGAAGGACTCAGAAACTACTGCAAAATCATCCGGCCGAGTGATGCACGGCCCGGCGATCTGATTTTCTTCCAGAAAACCTATAACACCTCGGGTGCAAGCCACGTTGGCATCTATGTCGGCAACGGCATGATGATTCACTGCGGCAACCCGATTTCCTACGCATCCGTCAACACGTCCTACTGGCAGGAGCATTTCTACTGCTATGGGCGAATTCCAACCTGACAGGAGGTTTCAGACATGACAAAACTCGAAAGGATTGGCACTGATTTAAAGCGTGCCCGCGAAAAGCAGGCCGAATGGAATCAGCGCGTAAAGGATCTGGAGAACCGCTACCGCGAGGAGGAGAACGGTGTCATCCATTCCATGGTGCACGCTGCCAATCTGACGCCGGAGCAGCTCGCCCAGATCATCTCACTGGCCGCCCAGGGGACTGTCGGTGTTTATCCGCAGCAGAACAGCGTATCGGACTATGACAAGGAGGAAACCGAAAATGAATATTAAGCGAATAACGGCAGGTCTTATGGCTGGCTTTCTGATGACAGGCGTACTTCCTGCGACCTGCTTTGCCGCCGACACCGAAACTGCCGCAAAGCAGACTGCACCGGTTACGGAAAACGCAGAGGCCGCTTCGGATGCAGCGCAGGCCGAGCAGGAAAAGCTGCCTTACGAGGTGGATGTCGATGAGAACGGCAAGCTCACCTTCTCCTTCGGTGACTGGAAATGGTCTGCCGAGGATGCCGGGCAGGACAGAACCGACGGCACGGTCAGCGATGCAGTGAACAGCTATCTGAACCTTCGCTCCGGCTCCGGCATGGAGTACGAGGTGATCGGTCACCTGCTTCCCGGCGAGAAGGTGCAGGTGGTCAGCAAGGACGGTGACTGGTATCAGGTCGTTGTTCCCGAGCGGACCGGCTATGTCTATAAAGATTATGTAAACATTCTCAAAAAGGAGCAGGAAAGCGGAACGGTCGATGAGGAATTTCTCTCCATGATGCTTTACCTCATGATGAACAGCATCAATCAGACCGGCACTTCGCTCACGCCCGAGGGCAATCTGACACTGGTCGATGATATTGGGTCTTCCTCCGATGCCGGTCAGCAGTTTATTACCCTTGTCACGAAATCCGGCAACTACTTCTATCTCATCATTGACCGCAACGACAAGGGTGAGGAGAACGTACATCTTCTGAATATGGTGGATGAGGCAGACCTTTTCGCCTTGATGGACGAGAAGCAGGTAAAGTCCTTCCAGACTGCGCAGGATGCTGCCAATGCCGAGAAGGATGAGGCCGAAGCAGCGCCTCAGGCACCCTCTGAAACAGAGGAGCCCGAGCAGCAGAAGCCTCCAAAGGCGGAAAAGAAGGCCGCTCCCGTGCTGCCGATCATCGGCGTGTTCATCATCCTGATTGCCTGTGGCGGCGGATATTTCATGATGCAGACCAAAAAGAAAAAGGCCGCGGAACAGCGACCTGATCCGGATGCAGATTATACCGAGGAAGATGAGGACGAATACGTGCTTCCGGAGGAATACGAGGACGAATCTTATCCCGAGGACGATGCTGAATATATGCCCGAGCCAGAGGATATGGAGGAGTAAGGAAAAGATTAATTCCTGGGGCAGCCTTCGGGCTGCCTTTACATATAGAAGTAGTTTTTCAAAAAGCAATGTGATATAATTTGTAGCATAGACCAAGTGACAAATCGGGAGTTGGAGGGATAGATTTCTATGATTATCAGATATGCAGAAGAGAAAAATTTTATAGAATTGCGACAGTTTTATGACGGTATGTGTAAAGTTTTGAGCGGAAAAGATTTTCTGCCGGAGGGAGATAAAGGTGGTTTCCCTCCAGATGAAATGATCAAAGATGCAATCAAAGAGAGAAATCAGTTTATCGGTATTGAAGATGGTCGAATTGTTGCGGCGTATATTATGAATCATGATCGTGATGAGGCGTATCACGCAGTTAAATGGCTTATTGATGCAAATGATAACGAGACAGTAGTTCTTCATGCCTTGCGTGTCCTTCCGGAATATGGAGGTCATGGATACTCGAAGCGGTTAGTTCAACACGCAATAGACACAGCAAGGGAAAGAAACCTTAAATCAATTCGTCTTGATTGCATAGAGGGAAATGATATTCCACAGAAAATGTATATGTCGTTTGGATTTAAGTATGTGGATAAGGTTGAAATCACATATGTTGATATTGGAGTACCGAGGAAGTTCCTCTTATATGAGTTTGTACTCTAATCAAGACATAATAACAGTTATATCTTGAACATTGTACAAACAAATTCCAGTTTGCAGACCTAAAACAGAATACCGTTCCTTACATAGCAGTCATGCACTTCGGTGCCTGGCTGCTGTTTTTTTGCGAAAGGAGAAAGATTACGTTGATGTTTGAAAAGAAAGAAGCCCTTTATCTGGTGGATCACGAATCCTACCTGCACCTGAAGGAAACGGTCACGCAGACAGGGTTTGCGTATGAGACCTTCGATAAAGCTACCGGCGCTGCTCAGCACACCGGTCTGATCACCTATGAGGAAATGCTGGAAAATCCGATTCGCAATTCCCTCGCCTGTGCCAGAGTGATGGCGCTTCAGGAGATCGGGCTCAAAGGTGAAGTAGTTTCCGAAGTTGCACTTCGCACGCTAGAGCAGATCAAGGAAGCCAGACGCGCCTATCGAAAAGAGCATCCGGAGGATGCTCACGATCACAGCATCCGTTTTATCACCAGCGACTACAACGAGCTGTTCCGTATCCCGGACGGCGGCAAGGTGCAGATCGACTATGCAGGCAGGCACTTTGTTTCTCCCTGCGTGTATATTGATGATTACCACACCAGAATTGCCGGCCGGGTCTATCACATCTGCGAGTTCGCTGAGATGATGGAGCGCGGCGGCGGCACAGTCGCTCCCGAACCGGAAATTACGGCAAACCAGGCCGCCTGGCAGATTGGGCACCGCGAATATCTCTCCATTCAGTCCACTGAAACCGGCTGGGACTACTCTGTTTACGACCGGCAGTTCAACGAAATTGACGGCGGCGATATTGATTTGAAGCACATCACCATTCAGCAGTGCAGAGATATGCTCCTGCAGGATCTCGGCTGGCAGGACAGGAGCTTCGTTCCGATGGATTACGAAATGGTTGAGGAGCGTGCTGCCGATGTCGCAGAGGAAAAGCTGCGTCCACTTCTTCGGGGCTGGTAAAACCATGCTCGGAAAGAAAATTCATGGTCTTTGCCATCTGTTTGAGGTTAAAGGTTTTCGCCCAACGCTCATAGCCGATACCCTTTCCCTCGGCTCGCTTGGCGGCTATATCCACAAGCCGCTGCGGGCAGTCAGGATTGGGGGTGATTTGGGCGGGTTTTGTCCGCTGTATGCCCTTAGTAAGCTGCGGCTGGTGTTCCTGTCTGTCCTGCGTCTTTGCGGCTGCTCTATGGGTGTTCTGCTGGAAAACAGCAAGGACAGCGGCCTTGTCAAAGTCCGTCCCCAGCTTCCGGGCGGTGATGGGCTTTGTTCTGTCCGGCGTGAGATAGGACAGCCGCCCCCGGCCCTCCTTAACGGAAATCCCATAGTCCTGCATGAGAGCAGCTGAGAAATTCTCAAAGGATTTTGATTTTGACAACGCCGCCCGGATTGACTGCCGCAAGCGGTCTTTGTCTGTTTCAAACTTGGTCTGTCGGGGTGCGATACCCTCGGCAAGCAGGGCAGCATTTCCCTTGTCCAGTTTGACTTGCCCCTTGCGCTTCGCCCAGTATTCACGCTCGGTCACTTTGTTTCGGCTGCCGTTCAAGAGGTCGATCTGGTAAAGTCCCTCCCGGTGGCACATCTCCATGACTTCGCTGCGGAAATACCGCATGGCTGCTGCGGTGCAGCGGTGTTTGTCCCCGGCTCTGGTGTCGCTTGCCCTGTCCATGTAGGGCTTGCGCTCCACTTCGGCAATCCGCAGACTGTTGATGACAATATGCACATGGATATTGCCGCTGTGGTGGTGTCCGTCCGGGTGGGTGCAGACAAGGGCTTGGTGTCCGGGAAAATGCTCTTTGCAGTAGGCCAGCCCCAACGCCTGCGCCCGGTCAACGGTCAGACCATTGTCGGTTGCGTCCCGTGAGTCAAAGCTGATGATATAGTGGTGGCTCTTAATGTCCTCCCGTTTGCTGTTCTTGCCGTACCGCAGATTTGCCCGTATGCAGGACAGGGTAAAATCCTCACCCCCCGCAATTCAGCGTGTCCAGCCGGTAGTCCTGCCGGGGAATGAGCCGCCCGGCTTCGTCAAGGGTGGGCTTCATGGTAAACTCGTCATGCTCAAAGGTCAGATAGGCTTCGGCGGCTCCATAGTCGGGAAATTATGACCTGAACGGACAAAGGTCTGCAAGCCCCTGTTGACCCTCTGTAGTCGCACAACAGCGGTTAAATCGGCCTCGATTAAAAGTCTGCGATTCCTTGTTGTTTACAATCCTCTCACTGGCACACGCTTTGGCATACGCGGCATACACAGCGAAGTACCGCCTGCACTCACGCTTTGTTCGCATCTGTCTTCCTTTTACTCGTTCATTATACCACTTTTTCGGCGCTCTGCTACTTGAAATTTCAACTGTACCCATTCGCTCAAAATTCAAAAACCGCTTCCCGAACGCCTCAGCCTGCTTTTCCCAAAATCGCTGATTACTTATAATTCTTATATTCGACCCATTTCCGAACAATTCCCCCTAAAATAGAGCAAACACTCAAACTGACAAGCAGCAGATTTGCAAGTTCCCCAAAAGCCAGAAAAGCGACTGCAACAAACAGGTTCATTACAAGAACTACTCCTGTTTTTGGTATCTTTGCCACAGTATACATATACGGAATCCAGTCCATAATAAAACCGCTAACACACCGAAACAAAGGATATGTCTCTATTTTTGGTAAAACCATAGATGTAGGTTAATCATGTTTTTTTAATCAGCATTTTGATACTCACTGTCTTCCCCAAATAGCTACCGAATTTGACCTCACGATCAATTCTTCGACAGGTAGACCAATCGGGCAAATGTTATGGCAAGCTAATGATTTCCCGCATCCCTCAAAATATTTCTTCTTATATTCAGCAGAAATCTCATTCAAAT
>OODC01001523.1_pt1 | contig 10507 bp, 10 predicted proteins | sample 1671711 | NCBI WGS metagenome assembly OODC01 (sample SAMN06348184, study PRJEB24527) | human gut metagenome | reverse complement strand
ATCCTACCTCACCGGCATTTATTAAAGATGGAACACTTTACATTCCTACAGCATTCTGTTCTTACAGCGGTGAAGCCCTTGATAAAAAGACTCCTCTCCTTCGCTCCATGGAAACACTTGATAAAGAAGCTACAAATCTTCTTCATATAATGGGAAATAAAGAAGTCAGACACGTCAATACAACCGTAGGTCCTGAACAGGAATACTTCCTGGTAGACAAAGAATTATATAAACAGAGAAAAGACCTTGTATTCTGCGGACGTACATTGATTGGTGCCCCTGCTCCTAAAGGACAGGAAATGGAAGATCATTACTTCGGTGCTCTTAAACCACGTGTTGCAGCTTACATGCATGACCTGGACGTAGAGCTTTGGAAACTTGGTATTCCGGCTAAAACAAAACATAACGAAGTTGCTCCTGCACAGCATGAGCTGGCTCCTGTATTTGATACCACAAACGTTGCAGTTGACCATAACCAGTTAACAATGGAAGTCATGAAGAAAGTCGCAGACAAACATGATCTTGTATGCCTCCTTCACGAGAAGCCTTTCGAGGGAATCAATGGAAGTGGTAAACACAACAACTGGTCTATGATTACAGACACAGGTGTAAACATCCTTGATCCAGGCAAAACACCTGCTGAGAATACACAGTTTCTGATTTTCCTGACAGCTGTTATCAAGGCTGTTGATGAATACGCAGATGTACTTCGTATTTCTGTAGCAAGTGCCGGAAATGATCACCGTCTTGGCGCAAACGAGGCTCCGCCTGCTGTTGTATCCGTATTTCTTGGCGATGAGCTGACAGAGATCTTAAAATCTATCGAAAATGGTGAATACTTTGCAGGAAGCCGCGCTGTCCAGATGGATATCGGTGCAAAAGTACTTCCTCATTTCGTAAAGGATAATACAGACAGAAACCGTACTTCACCATTCGCATTCACAGGAAACAAATTCGAGTTCCGTATGCTTGGATCAGAGGCTTCTGTCGCCAACCCGAACATCATCTTAAATACTGCGGTTGCTGAGTGTGTACACCAGTTTGCAGAACAGTTAAAAGATGTTCCGGATGACAAGATGGACGATGCAATCCATGAACTGATCAGGAAAACAATCACAGATCACAAACGCGTTATCTTCAATGGCAACGGATATACCGACGAATGGATTGAAGAAGCCGAAAAGCGTGGTCTTTACAACCTGAAATCCACACCGGATGCTCTTCCACAGTGGATCGCAGATAAGAATATTGAACTCTTTACCAAATATCATATTTTCACAAAAGAAGAGATTGAGTCCCGTTATGAGATCTGGCTGGAAACTTATTCCAAGATTCTTAACATTGAGTCCAATACTATGGTTGAAATGGTACAGAAGGACTTCCTTCCATCTGTATTTGCATACATTGATAAGATTGCAGCTACTGCTGTTGCCAAGAAATCAGTTGTCGCAGATGTAAGCACAGCTTCCGAAGGAAAACTAATCAAAGAGCTTTCACAGCTTGCCGACGAGATTTCCACAGGTCTTGACACCTTAAAGGCAGACACAGCAAAAGCTCTGGCTACCGAAGATCCTCTGGCAAATGCAAAAGCATATCAGACAGTTGTTCTCTCCGATATGGAAACACTGAGAAAATCTGTAGATGCTGCAGAGGTTCTGATTCCGGATGCACTGCTTCCATATCCTACATATGATAAGCTTCTGTTTTCCGTATAATTTGTAGGATTGCGGGAGCTGCAAAGCAGCGGAGCAATCCGCAGATATCAGGTAATAACAGGGGAATATCCTTATGAACTCTACTTCATAATTCATTATCGATTTCCTCATCCATTAATCACACGATATACGGATATTCCCTTGTTTTACATATAATTAATTGTAGCTTTCATGCATTACATAACAGATAACCCGCATCTTTTTGCATCAGATATGTTCTGCACTATAAAGCCAATAAAATTAAATATGGATTTTATATTCGCAAAAGCGCGATGAACCTGTAAAGATCAGGACATCGCGCTTTTTGATTTATATAAAATATTAGGAAATTTTTTATGAGGGAGGAATATTATTATGGAATTTTCCGCAGTAAACACAATATGGGTGCTGGTTGGCGCCGCGCTGGTCTTCTTTATGCAGGCCGGATTCGCAATGGTAGAAACAGGCTTCACAAGAGCCAAAAACGCAGGTAACATTATCATGAAGAACCTGATGGACTTCTGTATCGGTACTCCGGTCTTCTGGCTGATCGGTTTCGGTCTGATGTTTGGTACAGGTAATGGTTTTATCGGAAAGATCGGCGGTATCGCTTCTGAAGCAAACTACGGTACAGGAATGCTTCCTGACGGAGTTCCTTTCTGGGCATTCTTAATCTTCCAGACAGTATTCTGTGCAACATCCGCAACGATTGTTTCCGGTGCAATGGCAGAACGTACAAAATTTCTTTCCTATTGCATCTACAGTTTCATGATCAGTCTTGTTGTTTATCCTGTATCCGGACACTGGATCTGGGGCGGCGGCTTTATCAGTCAGATGGGCTTCCATGATTTCGCTGGTTCCTGTGCAGTACATATGGTAGGTGGTGTAGCAGCCCTGATCGGTGCTATTATCCTTGGACCTCGTATCGGTAAATATACAAAAAACGGCAAATCAAAGGCTATCCCGGGACACAACCTTACAGTTGGCGCTTTAGGTGTATTTATCCTCTGGTTCTGTTGGTTCGGATTTAACGGTGCTTCCACAGTAAGTATGGAAGGCGATGCAATCGTAAGTGCCGGTAAAATCTTCGTTACTACTAACCTTTCAGCAGCTGTTGCAACTGTAACTGTTATGATCATCACATGGGTACGTTACAAAAAACCGGATGTTTCCATGTCCCTGAATGGTTCTCTTGCAGGACTTGTAGCAATTACAGCAGGATGTGATACAGTTTCTCCTACATCTGCAGCGATTATCGGTATTGCTTCCGGTTTCATCGTAGTATTTGGTATTGAATTTATTGATAAGGTTCTGAAAATCGACGATCCTGTTGGTGCTGTCGGTGTTCATGGTTTAAACGGTGCTTTCGGTACCCTTGCAGTTGGTCTCTTCTCCGACGGTTCAGGCACAGACTGGAAAGGCCTCCTTACAGGCGGCGGCTTCCACGGATTTGGTGTTCAGTTCACAGGTATGATCATCACAATCGCATGGGTTGTTGTTACTATGACAATTATCTTCCAGGTAATCAAACATACAATCGGACTTCGTGTTTCAGCTGAAGAAGAGATCGCAGGTCTTGACTCCAAAGAACATGGTCTTGCAAGTGCTTATGACGGTTTCGCAATGGCTGGCGTTCCGACTCCTATGGGAACTTCCATAAAAGCTCCCGTTGTCACAGCCAGACCTTCTGCTCCTGCTGAATCAGTTCCCGAACTTCCGAAAGAAGGCGTTCATAAGCTTACAAAAGTTGTTATTATCACTCGTCAGAATAAGCTTGATGAATTTATGCAGGCAATGAACGAGATCGGTGTTACAGGTATCACTATTACGAACGTTCTCGGATGCGGTGTACAGAAAGGTGCTCCATCCTACTATCGTGGTGTTGAGATGGAAATGAATCTTCTTCCTAAGATCAAGATTGAGATCGTTGTCAGTCTCGTACCTGTACAGAAAGTTATTGAAACTGCCAAAGCAGTCCTTCATACAGGCCAGATCGGTGATGGTAAAGTATTTGTATATGACATTGAAAATGTCGTTAAGATCCGTACAGGCGAAGAAGGTTATCTCGCTCTCCAGGATACAAAATAAATAAGCAATCAATAAATATCCTGCTATAAGGTCAGGAGCCCGGATTTATTCCGGACTCCTTTTTATTGTTCACTACCATTATGCAATCTGGGCAGATTCCAGCGATAATGTGCTGCCAGATACCGAATCAGTATGATTACGAAACAGGCTACCATCATAGCTTCCACATTTCCTACAAAACGATTCATGTACACACATACAACCGCTCCTACAATAGATGCGCATGCATAAATATGCTTTACAAAAATATAAGGCGGTACTCCTGCTATCATATCACGCATCAGGCCTCCCCCTACTCCGGTAATCGTTCCCAGAAATACCAGGAGAAACACATTATCCATATATCCACTGCGAATTCCTGTATTCACTCCCACTACCGTAAAAATTCCTAAACCGATAGAGTCCATCACCAACATGACTCTGTCATAGGTAAGCCGCATATGCCCTTCCAAAAGCTGCCGTTTCCAGTAAAAAACCAGAAAAACCACACAGGAAGTAATGGTAGCCACCAAGGCATATACCGGATTTGTAAACACATTAGGTGGAATAATCCCCAGCACAATATCCCGGATCATACCTCCGCCTACAGCTGTAACTACACCCAGTACGCTCACACCGAAAATGTCCATATTCCGTTCTACACCTACCATTGCCCCGGAAGCAGCAAAAGCAACCGTACCTGCCATTTCCATAAAAAAAGTTATAATACTCTGATAATCCATATTAACCTCTGACTTTTACATTTTAGTTCATAAATTATATCATTTTTTATAACTTATGTGAAGCAGGATCCTGCTTTTTTAGACATCTTATTTTTTTATTTTCTTCACAGACGCTCCCTTAAACAAAGCTCCGTCTACTGAGAAACGATCAATCAACGTAGTCTTGGGATTCTCAATCAGATCGATCAGCTTCTCCGCAGCTATCCTGCCAATTGCCGCTGTGTCCTGACAAAGGGTGGTGAGCTTTGGCTCCAGAATTTTCGCAATATCAATTCCATCATAACCTGCAATAGAAATATCATCAGACAGCCGCTTCAGTATCGGAAGAACCCTGAACTGCAACATCCTCTGTAATAGATTTTACGCTTTCTTTTGTGTAATAGCCTCTCGTACCTGCTCAACGGACAGCAATGTGGTCTCTGCAATTTTATCAAGATCATGCTCTCCATTTTTCCACATATTCCATGCGATTTTTTTACTTCTGCTTACTTCTGCCTCATCACGTTCTCTATCTACAATTACCTGCATCGTCTTGCACATATCAGCCACTCCTTTCGGTTCCTCTTTAAAATATCTTACTCTCGCAGCTATTTTTGCATTATGCATTTCGTGATAATTAACACAGTTAAAATCATGCATTAGCCAGCCAACCTCATCATCTCCTCTGTAAGAGCCATTTACATATACAATATGTGCTTTATCATTAAACAGTTTCCCTGTTTCCTGTACTGTTCTTTCTATTGTATAAATCGGAAGTCCACCTACCAACACATCATTAGACGTTATAAATATGATATATGTCTCTGGCATCTCTGTATATTTACTTCCTGATGTTGTAAGTCTGGTATCAAATAATGAGCTGTTTAATCTGGCACGTTCTGGTACTGCCCCACTATCATCCTGTTGGACCTCGATATCGTACTGTTTTCCTTCGGAATCATTAGCGTATATATCTAATCTGACAGATCGTCCAAACAAATTTCCAATCGTCAACTGTGTAACAGATTTCGTTACCGTCAGATCATCTCTTTTTAAAATGATCTTCAAGAGTTCCTCAGTACACTCTAAATCACTGGAAAACACCTGTGTCATAAACGTATCATCCATTAACGTAAACTTGTTAATGGCGTCCATGCGTTCTGTATTTTTCTCGTCTAAATTCAACACCTGCATTCATTCACTTTCTTTTCATATTCTTATTATAAGTGCTTTCATTATACTTATGCAATAAGATTTTTTCGACAAAACAGGAAGAGAATCATGCATCCTCTTCCAGGTCTTAAATGGTATTTTTTACTTCTGCCATTTCCAACATCATTGTTACTTAACTACTTTTCCTGTAGGTGTTACCCCAATCCGGAGAACATGTGAATACAATTTTCCACCCTTTTTCTGTACCGCTTTGCAATTTCCCACTGCATACATTCCGGATGGATAGTGTGACTTTGAAGTAACCGTAAAAGTATTAGATGCATTATTATATCAGTTCATAGATGTCTGTTTACACTGGCTAGCCATTATATAAGAACAGTCCCCTTAAAACCCACTGTACCATCGTTGCATTGTCACTTTTTCTGTATATTCTCCACTGCTGTCCATACTCTACCCTGCTCACTGTCGAAGCAGCCCTTGTTAAAATTGGCTTTGATTCCCACTCATTAATTTCAGCGGCATATTCTGCGTCTATATTGTCGTCATTAGTGGAAATCAAATTCATGGATTCAATTCCTGCTTCTGATAGTTTTATGTTGTCATCCTGCATAGCAGCTTCAAAATCTGCCTCTAATACTTCGGCCTCACTGTCTGACTGCGTTGAGCCAGTGCTGTTTCCAGAATATGAAGTTTCTAAAAAATCATCCAGTCCCAGACCAATTCCATCTTTCATGGCCGATTCAAAATCTTGCTGTAGTTTTTTATCGCTCACGTCTGCTTGACACTCCGTTGCGAAATCATCATCGCACATTGCTCCTTCATCAAAAGAATATAACTCCGTTGATTCATCCGCATACACATCTGCCGCATGTACAGGCACTTCCAGCATTCCTATCAAAGAAATCATCAGTAAATATAGTGTAGCTTTTTTCATGATTTTGTCATTTCTTTCTCTTCTATTACTGCATATTTTCAGATTTATTAACTGAATTATTGTGTTTTTCCAAATCTTTAACACAAATAATAATTCCTCAATGTCATTTAGTTAAGCCTGCGTGACAATTTAAACAGAGTGTTGTTGAATATTTGAACACACTCTGTTTAGACGACGGCTATACGATAAATAGTACAAATCTTGCATCATCACCGAATATTTCATTTCATCTCCCGTAATGGATGTTCCCATGTATCCCTCTATAAAATCGAAGTATCCATTCGTTCCAGCATTCTTTTCCCAAGTATCTATCGAAGCCTTAATCCTTAGCAGACACATTACCGGAATCTTATAGTATTGTTGCATTTTCTTTAAATCTAACTCATGCTGCCTCCCTCTGGAAATAAGCAGCTCCTTTATTTCACTATTCGTGTATGGATCAAATGCCATAAGCAGGGCAGTTTCAAGCCGTTCATTATCCTCATTGCGAAAGTTTCCCGTGTCAAAACTTTCTCCGGTACATCTTGATTTAATATCAAACAATACAAGGGCAATTGCCTCTTTCATTCTTCTGCTGTTTGAAGCGGGAAACTTTCGATGGATTTTTAACGCATTACTTTCCATCGGCAAAAGAAGCATACTGTAAGTTTCCTCATCACCTTTTCTGATTTTTCCAAACTCTTTTTCCATTTGAGAGTATATTTTTTCAAACTGATATAACTGCATTTTTCTTCTCTCTTCCTTTAGTTTTTATCCTCATTTTTTTCAAAAAACACTTGACAGGATAAGCAATATATGTTGTGTAAGCCTTGAATATAAACACATTTCAAGGAGGCACCCTATGACTCAAAACTTTTTAGCTGACTTAAAAACAACACTCGAAAACTGCATTGCTGAACTGGATGAACTTCATTTCATGTTCTGCCAAAACCCGGAAGCTGATTTCACAGGAAATCGTAAACTTTCTTTCCATGATTATATTCAATTTATGGTTCAAATGCAGAGTAAATCTGTTTCAAATGAAATCCTGGATTTCTTTGAGCATTCACTTGCAGCCCCTGCAAAATCTTCTTTTACCCAGCAGCATTTCAAACTCCAACCGGAAGGATGGAGCTTTCTGTTCCATATTTTTGTGGAACAGTGCAGGGAACTTTCTGATCAGCCCTATCACGGCTATCGCCTTTTAGCATGTGATGGTTCCGATGTCAATATAGCACGAGACCCAGAGGATGAAAGAACTTTTATCCATGAAGGCGAAAAGGGTTACAATGCGATTCACGTCAATGCTCTTTACGATATCATGAACCATACTTACTGTGATTTTCTGGTTCAGGGAAAAAAGAAGCTTCATGAACGTGCTGCACTGAATACCATAACTGACCGTTATCCCGATTCTGTGCCGGCAATTTTAATGGCAGACCGGGGATATGAAAGCTTCAATGTCTTTGCTCATCTTATTCAAAAGAATATGAAATTCATTATTCGCATGAAAGACATCAACAGTAACGGCATTCTTTCCGCTTATGATCTACCTGACAGTCAGTTCGATACCCATATAAAAACCACTCTTACCAGACGCCATACAAAAGAAACTCTTGGGGATCCCAATACGTATACCATTCTTCAGCAGACTACCGATCTGGATTTCCTGGATGAAAACTGTACATATTATGATATCGAATTCCGTATTGTTCGTATTCTTCTTGATAATGGGACCTACATCTGCATTGCCACAAATCTTTCGGAAGAAGACTTCCCCTTAGAAGAGATTAAAAAGCTTTACAGAATGCGCTGGAGCGAGGAAACAAGCTTTCGTGAGCTGAAATACACCATAGGTCTTGTTAACTGGCATAGCAGCAAGTATGACGGGATCCTTCAGGAACTCAATGCCCGGATGATACTATATAACTTCTGCGAATTTGTGACAGCTCAGGCCGTTGTGAGAACACGAGATAACACAAAGCATATCTACAAAATAAATTTCGCCACCGCAGTCAACATATGCAGAGCATATTTAAAACATAGCAGTGACGAAATTGAGACCATGCTTCTCATACAAAAGCACCTGACACCAGTCAGGAGCAACCGTAAATATCCTATCCGCCTCCGTCCAAAGAGAAATAGGGATTTCATGTATCGAGCGGCTTAAATATCATCACTATTATACTTCTTTTTCAGACAGATCTGCAATCTGTCTTTTTGGTATACGAAATTGTATTTTATGTTCTTCACAGGTAGTCATCTGGGGGGGCAGACAGGACTTCCCATTGAACATAATATTTCTTAACTGAACCATGTTTTCTAAAGTCAAATAACGTGATATACTGTTTTTATCAGACGAAATGCTTATCTAAATGACATTGATAAAAATATATGTATGATAAATTTATACATATCTTTTTCAGTTTCCTTTTATTCCGCAGCAGATTCTGCTTAATTGCCCCTTCTGACATCTTATGTCTGGCGGCAATATTTTTAATGGATTCCATTACCCAATATCTCTGGACAAAATATCCCTGTCCCTGTCAGATAAACCGCCCAGGAAACGATTGATGATTTCTATCAGTTCCTCAGCTTCCATATGTTCATCTAAAATATGCGTTCTAGCGGTATTTAAACTTTCTACCTCTTCCGTTATGTTTGCAATATGCATATCCATCCGTTTTGCCGCATGCTTTTTTCTTAACATATCAATTGCGAATCCTCTTGTAATTTTTCCTAAGAAAGCTACCAGTTTTGGCGGCCTTTGGGGTGGGATATACCGCCATGCCGCAAACCATGTATCATTTACACACTCCTCGGAATCTTCCCTATTCATAAGAATCTTCCACGCAATAGAATAACAAGTGGAATTATACTTTTTATCAACTAATTGTATTGCATTTTCATCTCTTCTCCAGAACAAGTCTATAATATAAGTATCTTCCATACAGCGTTCTCCGATTTCGTACTTTCAAACATCCTGTGCAAATATCATAACAAAAAAGGCTCTCATAATAAACATCGTATTTCTTATGCTTTGGTTACGCTTTCTCTTCAAATTTCTGTTTCATGCTCTTATCTTCATCTACAATTCGTAGTATTCCCCCAATGGTGCAGAAACTTATTTTCGTTCTATATTCAAAAATTTCTGCCAAAGTGAGCTGTTTATATGTTATCATGTAGGTATATCTCCTTTAGGTGGATTGGTTAATTAGTTTCTAGTCAATTCTATTTTACCATAAACCTTGAGGAGATATTTTATTTTAACGACAAAAAACACCGTATTTATGCAGTGTTTGGCGTTTCGCAAACGCCTATACGTATTCACTAAATGAAAGGAGACAAATATATGCAAGCAAAATCAAAAAACCTAATTATTGGGTGCATTGCTACAATGGCCATCGTTGCAACTATTTCAACTGTGCATGGACATGTCTGTTTGGATAAACCCTTCACTTCTCATGAACATACCTGGGAAATTATTGAAATCAAAGAGGGAAAGGAATATATTTCTTGTCCGTGCGGCTGTATGGAAACACGAGATCACAATCACAAGTGAAATATCGCACGCATTGAAGGGAATACTCTATTTTTTGTTGTGACTGTGGATGCAATGAGAGTTGTGACCTTAGTATGTTTGAGGAAGTGTCAGTTTGACACTTCTCAGGCTTACTGAAGTGGAAACCCTCGGTATGAGGACAGCCTATTTTGCTGTACTACATAGACGGTTCCGTGATATAGTGTTTCAGCCTAACCCCGGTATCCCTGCAGATTGTCGCATGTTTTCAGTTTCCTATTATGTAATCAATCCGTCTTTTTTGTCCGTTCTGTTTTTTCTTCTGCTGTCTGGCAGCTCTCTTTCTGTTTTTCAGGTTTTGTGAAGTCAACTTTACAGAATTTACTTTTCTCTTTCTCAAACCAATTTAAACTTTTCT
>OODC01001521.1_pt1 | contig 10522 bp, 10 predicted proteins | sample 1671711 | NCBI WGS metagenome assembly OODC01 (sample SAMN06348184, study PRJEB24527) | human gut metagenome | reverse complement strand
ATCATATTATATCACAAAAAAACAGGAAATTTTTCATATTTCTACAAAAAACTCCCTGTTATTCTTATCTATTCTCCACTTTTTTTAGTGAATCTTAGAAATTCCTTTTATTAATCTTCCAGATATTTTTTCAGTTCTTCTACTTTATCCAGTGCTTCCCATGGCAGATTTAAGTCATTTCTTCCGAAATGTCCGTAAGCGGCTGTCTGTTTGTAAATCGGACGACGTAAGTTAAGCATTTTGATAATTCCTGCCGGTCTTAAGTCGAAGTTTTCACGAACGATTTCTGTCAGTCTCTGGTCGGAAAGTTTTCCTGTTCCAAAAGTGTCAACCTGGATAGAAGTTGGATGTGCAACACCGATCGCATAAGAAAGCTGAATTTCACATTTCTTTGCAAGACCTGCTGCTACCATATTTTTTGCAACGTAACGTGCTGCATAAGCTGCAGAACGGTCTACTTTTGTACAGTCTTTTCCGGAGAAAGCTCCACCGCCGTGACGAGCATATCCACCGTAAGTATCTACGATAATCTTACGTCCTGTCAAACCACTGTCTCCGTGAGGTCCACCGATTACGAAACGTCCTGTCGGGTTGATGAAGAATTTTGTATTTTCATCTACCATTTCTGCCGGAAGAATCGGGTCAAATACATATTTTTTGATATCTTCATGAATCTGTTCCTGTGTTACTTCCGGGTCATGCTGTGTAGATAATACAACCGCATCGAGACGCATTGGCTTGTCATTTTCATCATATTCTACAGTAACCTGTGTTTTTCCATCCGGTCTTAAATAAGTTAAAGTTCCATCTTTACGAACTTTTGTAAGCTGACGAGACAGTTTGTGAGCCAGCGCAATTGGATATGGCATATATTCTTCTGTTTCATCACTTGCAAAACCGAACATCATACCCTGGTCACCAGCACCGATTGCATCGATTTCTTCATCAGACATGGTGTTTTCTTTTGCTTCCAGCGCTTTATCAACACCCATCGCAATATCAGCAGACTGCTCATCAATTGTTGTGATAACACCGCAGGTATCTGCATCAAAACCATATTTTGCTCTTGTATATCCGATTTCACGAACCGTTTCTCTTACGATTTTCGGAATATCTACATAAGCTTTTGTTGTAATTTCACCCATAACCATAACAACACCTGTTGTTGTGCATGTTTCGCATGCAACACGGCTCATTGGGTCTTGTTCCATTAATGCATCCAGAATTGCATCGGAAATCGCATCACACATCTTGTCTGGATGTCCTTCTGTTACGGACTCGGAAGTAAATAATCTTTTTTCCATTCTTCTTGTTCTCCTTTGTTTGATTTTTTGTTTCTTATTCCCATTTACATGCAAGTAAAAAGGTCCGCAGACAAGCGGACCCATAAGTTTTTAAATGAATCCTCTTATTGTTCGACTTACTCGCTCAGGCTGGCACCTTCCTTTTTCAAGGGGTTGCCGTGACTTCACAGGTCCTATGTACCTCCATCACTCTGAATAAAAGGGATAACCACTATTTGATTTTTTTATAGTTTCATGGTGTATTATACACGTTATTTTTAAAAAAGCAAGGTATTTTTCCGATTTTCCTTATTTTTACTAAAATATCTCCTTATATTTTCTTACAAATACACTTTTCTACCTCCGGCATCTGCGATTCCCATCTGACCCCGATATTTCGCAACTGTTCTTCTTGAAATGCTGATTCCTTTTTCCTGCATCTTCTCTGCAATTTTCTGGTCACTGAGCGGATGTGACTGAATCATCTTTTCTGATAGTTTCTGCGTCTGCGTTAAATTAAGCTCTTGTCTCATACACCCTGTCCTATTCTCTTAAAAAACATATAGACTAAAAAACGAAACCACATCTCCGTTCCATTCCATATTCATATTACAATGCTTTGCCATCTTTCCTGCATCAATGCAGTAAGCAGAAAGACACGAAAAACGCATCGTTTCATTGACACATGGTTCTTTTGCTTTTGCTTTACATTCCTCACAGAAATTACATGGTCCGCACATAATAAACATTCCATTATCAGGCAGACCCTGCTCTTTCAATTCTTCTACCGCATGTAAGGTTTTGTTTGTATGCATCTTCTTAATAATTTTTGTTTCTGCATCATCAAAAATATTTTGAACCGGAGTTCTTGACTGAAAAACCAACGCATGTTCGTATTTTCTTACCTTTTGCTCCATTTCCTCCGGTGTTCCGCAAAGCGGTGGACAGGCATAATTATTTCCATAATTCCCACAGTCATTCATCTCACAAAACTGTCGAAATTCATGTTCAAACTCCAGATCTTTTGTTTCCATAAATTTCATTGTTGCAAATCCAAATGCTTTTGCCTGTTTTTCCATTTCTATTTTTTTCATCTTAAATTTCCCCTTTCAAATACCTTTACTAACTTTTTCTATTATACCAAAAAAAGCCGTTACAGATAAGATACTATTATCTATAACAGCTTTGTTTTTATTGTCTATTTTAACTTTTTGCAGGAGGAATTCCTCCACCTGTATTGACCAATCATACATATTTTTTGCGGAGGTTTTATGTACGAATACAGCTTTTGGAATTCTCCTGCCCTTTCAAAGTAAAGGATGTATAAATTCCGTACACAGGTTCCTCTAAGTTTGTATCAGAATGTACCGTTCTTCTGATACGTGCTTTTTCAAGCATAAGGCGTTCCATATCAGATATCATGGATGGAAAACTTTCTTCGGAAGTTTCAACCTTTCACTTACTTAAGCAGGTTTCCTGACTTGCCTATCAACGCTTGGCGCTCCTTCTCGTACGCTCTAATACAATGGATTCTTGCGCTTCGCTCCTTGCTTACAGTGGCCGGACCGCTCAGGATTTTCACCTGATTCCCTTTTCACCACGGACAAAAAAAGAGGGGAAAATGTCTGTGATGCACTTAATAAGTTGATATGAAATCTATACACGCACTTACCATAGCACAGGTACTAGATATTGTCAAGAAAAAAACGATTTGGATTTTATTCCAAACCGTTTTTTTTATTTTTAATGCTATTTTACTGGTTTTCAGCCGATTCTAAGCTGAAATTTCTGAATTTCCTTTTCACTGGATACTCGTTCAATCTCAGCGCCAAGGCTTCTTAATTTATCTTCAAATCGCTCATATCCCCTCTGGATATAAACAATATCATCTACGACTGTGAATCCTTCTGCCGCAAGACCGGCAATTACAAGTGCTGCACCTGCACGAAGGTCTGGTGCGCTGACTCTTGCGCCTGTCAGTTTTTCCACGCCATCAATGATTGCTGTATTTCCTTCTACTTTGATATTGGCACCCATACGAGAAAGCTCGTCCGCATATTTAAAACGATTTTCAAAGATAGATTCTGTTACAATACTTGTTCCTTCTGCCAAAGTAAGTGCGACTGCAAACTGAGGCTGCATATCGGTTGGATAACCCGGATATGGCATAGTCTTTACATGAGTACGAGTCAGACGTTTGTTTGCCACTACACGCACCGCATCATCAAATTCTTCTACCTGACATCCGATTTCTTCTAATTTTGCAGTTGTTGCTTCCAGATGTTTCGGAATTACATTTTTTACCATGATATCGCCTCTGGTCGCTGCGGCTGCGCACATAAATGTTCCGGCTTCAATCTGATCCGGAATAATGGAATAAGTTGTTCCATGTAACTTTTCTACACCCTGAATACGGATTACATCGGTACCTGCACCCTTGATACTTGCTCCCATGCTGTTTAAGAAGTTTGCCACATCGACAACATGCGGCTCTCTTGCTGCATTTTCAATAATGGTATTTCCGGTTGCCATTGCAGCTGCCATCATGATATTGATTGTAGCACCTACAGATACCATATCCAGGAAAATATGTTTTCCTGTCAAGTTCTCTGCTTTTGCAACGACTGCACCGTGAAGAATATCTACGGATGCACCCAGTGCACGAAATCCTTTTAAATGCTGGTCAATCGGACGACTTCCGATATTGCATCCGCCCGGAAGTGGAACTTCTGCGGATTTATATTTTCCGAGCAGTGCTCCTAATAAGTAATAAGATGCTCTGATTTTCTTAATGTATTCATACTCAACACTGATATCAGAAATAGTAGAACCTGTGATTTTTACTTCTGTCGGACTGACTCTTTCTACAACTGCTCCGATTTCTTTAATTGCTTCGAGTAATACATTGATATCTCTTACATCCGGAAGGTTTTCAATATAAACCATTTCATCTGTCATAATTGCCGCTGCCAGAATCGCAAGTGCTGCATTTTTTGCTCCACCGATTTCAACTTCACCAACGAGCGGGTTACCGCCTTTGATTACATATTGTTCCATATACACACCTCTATATTTTTATTCATGTATCTGATGCCTGTTTTTGTCATTCTTATCATCAAATTCATAACCTGATTTTCAAAGTTTCATAATAGTCAACCCTTATCTTATAACATCTTACCGGGTTTGTAAACAAAAAATCGTCTTTTGCCTAGATTTACTGCTTGCAATTCCTCATTTTGTCAGTTATAATGAAAGTCTGTCAACTATTTTCTGTAAAGTCTGTTCTACATCCAGATTTTTTTCATTAACTGTCAAATCCGCATATTTCTCATACAGCGGAATTCTTTCTTCATATAACCCTCTTAAATCCTGACCATCTTTTAATACCACACCACGACCTTTTAAATTTCCCAGTCTCTTTTTCAGCTGGTCATATTCCAACTCCAAGTATATAACTCGTCCTGTTTTTTTCAACTCCTGCATCGCTTTTTCACAATACACAACACTTCCACCTGTCGCAACAATCGATTTTTCTTCATTTTGCGCAATGTATACATTTGCATTTTCTTCTGCTTTTAAAAAGCCATCCAAACCTTCTTCTGAAATAATTTCATGCAACAGGCGGTTTTCTCTTTTCTGAATTACTAAATCCGCATCAATAAACTGATATCCCAATACTTTTGCCAAAATAACACCTACTGTACTTTTGCCAACTCCAGGCATGCCAATTAAAACGATATTTTCTTTACTCATTTCTTTTGTCTCTTCTTTCTCTGTTTTCTTATGCTGTATCCAAAAGTTCCCAGTTTTTTGCCCAGTCCATAATATTCCCCATGAGAATATACAATCGGATTGGCAAGTGCTAAATCAAATTTTCCTTTTTCATCCATATATTTATCATCTACATGGACTGCAAGCACATCGGCAACAAATGTGCTGTGGCTTCCCAGTTCTTTGATTTCCCTGACCCTGCATTCAATGCAGACCGGAGATTCCTTAATCATCGGAACACCCACATGAGATGCTTTTTCTCTGGTGAGTCCTGTTTCTTTAAATTTATCTACCTCTCTTCCTGATTTTACACCACAATAGTCCGTTGCGCGAACCAGTTTTTCGGTTGTCAGATTGATGACAAATTCCTTTGTGTCACATAGCATTGTATAAGAATACCGCTCCGGTCTTACCGAAATTGATACCATAGGAGGGTTGGTGCAGACCGTTCCCGCCCATGCTACCGTGATAATGTTATCATTCCCTGCTTCATCTGCCACCGTGACCATTACAACCGGCAGAGGATAAAGCATGTTTCCAGGCTTCCATTCAATTTTTCCCATGTGTTTCCCCTTCTTCTGTTTTTCATTTCTTCGAGATTTTCTCTTTTAGCTATTCTGCTGTAAGGCAGTGATAAATTCCGGAATTAACTGCTTCTTTCTTGATACGACTCCCGGAAGAATATATCCGCCATTTTCTTCTTTTACATTAAAGGCATCCTCAACCAATCTGCCACTTCCATCTCCATAACAGATAATTTCTGATGTTTCCTCCAAAATATTCGTAAGCATAATAAATACCATCGTAATTCCATTTTTTCCACATTCTTTTTTCATAAATGGAATCAGACGTTTCTTTAAGCTTAACAGTTCATCCTGATTCATAGAACTGATTTGTCCTACGCCAAAGTTTACCTGTTCGGTTGTAAAACGTTTGAAATCCTGATAGAAGATTCCCTCTGTTGTCTTTCCCTTTAAATTGCTTCCTGCCGTAAACATTTCTTTGGCAAATTCTTCTATGTTAATACCGGCTACTAAAGCAAGTGCTCCTGCTGCCATCTTATCTCTGTGTGTACAGGTCGGCGAACGAAACATCAGCGTATCGGAAATAATCGCTGCGCATAAAAGTCCTGCGATTGCCGGAGAAACTTCGAGATTTCGTTCCACATACATCTGATGCATAATCGTCGCAGTACAGCCCACCGGCTGATTACGAAAGACAATCGGAGACATGGTTTCGATAGAGCCGATTCTGTGATGGTCAATAATTTCCAGAATCTCCGCTGCCTCAATATTATCAACTGCCTGGGAACGTTCATTATGGTCTACTAAAATCACTTCTTTTTTCTTCATTCCCAGCAAATTTCGTCTGGAAACCGTTCCAATATATTTTCCATGTTTATTTACTACAGGGAAGGCTCTGTGACGGTTCTTTACCATCACCTCTTTAATCTGGTCTGTAAAATCATCGGTCTGGAAGGTAATCAGATTATCTTTTTTCATGATGTGTTTGACCGGAATACTCTGATTAATCAGACGCGCAATCGTAAAGGTATCAAGCGGAGAACGGATAATTACACAGTCATTTTTCGTTGCTGCTTCCTGAATATCCTCTGCAACTTCCGCATTGTTACACACAATAATACAGCTTACATTTTCTTCAATCGCACATAAATGGTCTTCGTATCTATCTCCTAAGATAACCAAATCATCTTCTTCTAAGTACTCTCCCAGTTTTTCCGGAAGTGTCGCACCGATTACAACTTTTCCTCTTAAGAAATATCCATGTCCGTTTCCGGTTACAATCTTTCCTTCTACTGTATTCGCAATACTTCGATACTGGGTTCTCGCATTGGAAAGGAAATAATTATCATGCGCATCCATATAAGATTTTGCAATATCTCCGGTTGTAATCAGTCCCTCTAACTGTCCGTCCTCTTTTGTAATAGGAAGTGTCACCGCATTGGTTTCTTTCATAATCGCCCATGCATCCTTAATGGAAATGCTGTGCGGAACTCCCGGAGTTTCCCTAATTTCCATATCTCTTACCTGAGTTCCGACATCCGGAAGATAGCCTGGTGCATCAACGCCAAAACGTTTTAAAACATACTCTGTTTCTTCATTTATCTGACCTGCACGTTTTGCAATATACTTTCTTCCATCATTCGAACGATTTTTAATATCTGCATAAGCAATCGCTGAACAAATCGAATCGGTATCTGGATTTTTATGTCCTAAAATATAGATTTTTTCTTGTTTCGCCATGTTGTGTGCTTCCCTTTCTTATATTTACATTCCAAATTCTTTTCTATTTCAAATTTTTCTTCTACTCTATATAATATCCCATTTTTCTTCTGCGTGCAATTATTTACCCACAAACTGATAGGCAATTCGTGCATTTCCATCTTCTTTTTTTCCAGCAAGATAAATCGTACCGCATTTTTCAAATCCATTTTTGGCAAATACTTTCTGCATTACAATATTATCCTTATAAGTATCTCCACGCAGATTCGAAATCTGTGATTTGCAGAAATCCATACAGATTTTTGAGATTCCCGGAACTCTTCCGCGACTTGCTACGCGGTGGATTGTACCATAAGGAGCTTCATTTTTCCACTCTCCGTCATAAATATCCACATAATTTGGTTCTACTTTTCCCATAAAAAATACAAACGTTGCCTCGATTTCACCATTTTCGACACACACATAACACTCTTCTTTTTTGATATCTGCTTCTACGATTTCCTGTTCCGGATAAGTTGTTCCCCACTGGGACGCATTTCCGTTCTTCGCCATAAACTGACGTGCATGTTCAAAAATTTCCATAATTTCATCGAGTTCTTCTATTTTTGCTTTTCTGATTTCCATCGGTCTTTCTCTCTTTCTATTCTGGCTTTTTGTCAGAACTATCTACATCGGTTTTTAGTCTTTCTTATCTTACCTTAACCCACCCGACAAAATCAACAAATCTTTCAACATTCTCTCTACTCCATTGCAGATTTTCACTTTCCTGTGCTATAATCGAAAACAAAAAGCTTCCTATTTTTCAATTTTATTTAAGGAAGTATTAATGGAGGTAGCATCATGAGCGAAGAAATAAAAAAACAGGAAACAATGGATGATTTTGCACAGGAAATCGAAGCTTCTTTCAGCAATTTCCGTGACGCAGACATGGAAATCTGGGACAAGTTAGAACAGATGAAAGAAGATAAAGAAGCATTTGAAGTTACTATTGAAGGCATCGTAAAAGGCGGAGCAATCGCTTACGTGGAAGGCATCCGTGCCTTTATTCCGGTTTCCAAACTTTCTCTGGAATATGTCAAAGAACCGGAAGAATTTTTAAAGAAAACTTTGATGGTACGTGTATTTGAAGTGGATGAAGCAGAAAACCGTCTTGTCCTTTCCGCAAGAGAATTATTAAAAGAGCAGGCTGACGCCGAAAAACTTGCCAAAACACAGCAGATTACAGTTGGAAGCGTATTAGAAGGTACCGTAGAAAGTCTTCAGACTTACGGCGCATTTATCGACCTCGGAGATGGCATTTCCGGTCTGGTTCACATCTCACAGATCAGCCAGAAACGAATCAAATCTCCAAAAGCAGTCCTCTCTGTTGGCGATAACGTAACCGTAAAAGTTATCAAAAATGAAGATGGAAAACTGAGTCTCAGCATGAAAGCTTTAATGGAAGTTCCGGAAGAAGAAGAGGAAGAAGTCATCGACTATGAACTTCCGGAAGCAGAAGAAGCAACCACAACACTCGGCTCTCTTTTCAAAAATATTAAATTAGATTAAGTAAAATAGAATACAGGAGATATCATGGTCAAAAAAATATTAAACCGATTTTTTATCGATGGACTCACCGGTATGTCTTACGGTCTGTTCGCCACTCTTATTATCGGAACAATTCTTCAACAGATTGGTACTTTAATCAGTGGTGAAATTGGCACTTACCTCTATCAGTTTGGTAAAATAGCTGCCGGTATGACCAGCGCCGGTATCGGTATCGGCGTTGCCTGCAAATTTGGCGAAAGTCCTCTGGTTGTACTCTCTTCCGCAACTGCCGGTATGGTTGGCGGTTATTCAAGCAAAATCCTTGCCGGAACAATTTTCACGGAGGATGGTGCACTGTTACTTTCCGGTCCCGGAGAACCGCTTGGCGCTTTTCTTGCTGCTTATATTGCAATTGAAGTCGCTCATGTTGTCTCCGGCAAAACCCAGCTTGACATTATTATTACCCCTTTTACCGGAATTTTAACCGGTTCGGCTGTCGGTCTTTTTTTTGGTCCTCCAATCAGCAAGTTAATGACTAAATTAGGAGAATTAATTAACTGGGGAACCGAACAACAGCCTCTCTTAATGGGCGTTATCGTCTCTGTTTTAATGGGTATGATTTTAACTCTTCCGATTAGTTCCGCAGCCCTTGGAATTATTCTAAATCTATCCGGGCTTGCCGCCGGTGCAGCAACCGTCGGATGCTGTTGTAACATGGTCGGTTTTGGAATTGCAAGTTATAAAGAAAATGGAGCTCCTGGTCTGATCGCACAGGGGCTTGGAACTTCCATGATTCAAGTTCCTAATATTATGAGGAAACCACTCATCTGGCTTCCTGTCATTTTATCGAGTGCCATCTTAGGACCGGTTTCTACACTCCTCTTTAAAATGACAAACAATGCAACCGGTTCCGGAATGGGAACAGCAGGACTTGTCGGACAGATTATGACCTGGCAGACCATGGCTGTTCCGGGAGTTTCAAGCGTAGTGGTATTATTTAAAATTTTAATTATGCACTTTGCTCTTCCGGCTGCATTGACTTATTTTTTCTCAAATATTATGAGAAATTTAGGCTGGATTAAAGATGGGGATATGGCTCTTCCGATGTAATATTAAAAAAGCGAGGCAGCTTAGCTGTCCCGCTTTTTCACATACTTTATAAAAAACTGAGAAAAGAGAGAATCATGAATAATATACTAATTATAGACGACGACATTGATTTATGTAACTTAATGAAACACTGCGTTTCTAACGAAGGTTTTTCTCCATTAATTGCTAATAATAAACAAGAGGCTTATTCTATCCTTAATAATTCTTCTGATAGTATTTATCTAGTAATCCTAGATATTATGCTTCCTGATGGCTCTGGTTTGGAATTATTATCTTACATTCATAACAACTGGAATTTTCCTGTAATCATGGTTACTGCAAAGGACAGCCTGGAAGATAAAGTAATCGGACTCCGATTGGGTGCTGATGATTATTTAACAAAACCTTTTAATTTAAAAGAACTTGAAGCTCGAATTAACGCTCTTACCCGTCGTTATAAATCATCTATTTCTCACTCCGATATTGCTGATTCTACGTTACAATTTTCAAGCATTTCAATCAATCCACTCACTCGAACTGTTACTTGTAACAATGATTCTATTAATCTGACCGGCAGAGAATTTGATATCCTTTATTATTTAGCTTCTA
>OODC01001506.1_pt1 | contig 10606 bp, 7 predicted proteins | sample 1671711 | NCBI WGS metagenome assembly OODC01 (sample SAMN06348184, study PRJEB24527) | human gut metagenome | reverse complement strand
TATAAGATAAATATCTTAGATTTCTAAAATATCAAGATATCTCTTTGAATTCTCATTATTATTTTTGCTGTTTTATCATAAACTCTATTCCCCGTCTATTTTTTATCAATAAACTTGCCTATTTCTCTATTAAAATTAAGTAAATGCGTGGAAATGTAAGCGATATTCGACATCCCAAAAATAAAGGATAAGAGTCAATCTTTAATAGGGAGTTCAAAAGGGGTAATTTTTTAACCAATTTCTTAATCACAAAAGTTGAAGCGGCGCCTTTAACGCGACATACCTTCACACTGAGCGCCTAATTTGTATTTTTTTGAAACAAGCAGTCTTTTCTTCCTGCCTTACTCTCTCCTCAGTGTTTTTCTCCAAAGAGCGTTCATAGAACGCTGTATTTACGGCGCAAATAAGCCCGGAAAGGTAGAATAGAAAGATTAGTTATTTTTTTAGCACAGCGATGACCGAAAACAAAGAAAAGGCTCAGAGCAGCCACATCACTAATTTTCTTCGCAACATTATTAACGAAGACTTGAAGCAAGGGGTAAACGATCCCAGACATTGGTGTGGACATCCCGGCACCTACACGGAACAAATGGAAGGTCCGATCGACGAGGCGAAAGTCCGTCTTCGTTTTCCTCCCGAGCCCAACGGCTATCTCCACATCGGTCACGCTAAAAGTATCTGTCTGAACTTCGGTTTGGCCAAGGACTACGCCGGACGCTGCCATATGCGTTTCGACGATACCAACCCGGTCAAAGAAGATCAGGAGTACGTCGACTCTATTCTCGGCTCCGTCAACTGGCTCGGTTTCGACTGGAAAGACGCCAAAGAAACCAACTACTACTTCGCCAGCGATTATTTCGACTATATGTACGAAATTGCCGAGCATCTGATTAAAAACGGTTTGGCTTACGTCGACGAACAAAGCGCTGAACAGATCAAAGAAAACCGCGGCACGCTGCACACACCCGGCGTGGATTCTCCCTTCCGAGATCGTCCAGCCGAAGAGAGCCTGAGACTTTTCCGCGAAATGCGTGAAGGCAAACATCCGGAAGGAAGCATGGTGCTCCGCTCTAAGGTTGACATGGGATCCCGCAATATCAACCTGCGCGACCCGGCGATTTACCGTATCCGTTTTGCCGAGCATCACCGCACGGGAGACAAATGGTGCATCTATCCGATGTACACCTTTGCTCATCCCCTCGAAGACGTACTCGAAAACATTACGCATTCCATCTGCACGTTGGAATTCGAAGATCAGCGCGCTTTCTATAACTGGGCAACCGAGAGATCCGTGCCTATTACACGCGCTCCGCTCTTTGATAAAGCAAAAGCCGTCCTGGCAGACCTTCAGACAAAGAGCTTTGAAGAAATCAAGCCTTTTGCCGAAGCTGCAGTCAAATTCAAGTGGAAACTCGGCCAGACCGAGGCTGAAAGAGAACTCGCTTCCCTCTTAGCAGACATCAAGGCCAATCCGGAAAACTTGAACGAGACATCTGCCCACGCCATCGTAAATGCCGTTGCTGCCAAACCGGAAGTCTTCACTCCGCTGCTGCAGGACGTTTTAAGCGCAACCGTTAAACCGAACTTCTTCCTGCTGCCGCATCAGTACGAATTCAATCGTCTGAACCTGACTTATGTGGTTATGAGCAAACGCAAACTGATTGCGTTGGTCAAAGAAGGTCTTGTCGACGGCTGGGACGATCCTCGTATGCCGACTCTCGTCGGTCTGCGCCGCCGCGGTTACTCTCCTGAAGCAATGCGCCTCTTCTGCGACCGCGTCGGTGTTTCTAAACAGACCGGCAGCTGGATCGACTATTCTGTTCTCGAGGGTTCTCTGAGAGATGTGCTCGATGCTGAAGCCGATCGCCGTATCGCTGTTCAGGATCCGATCAAACTCATCATTGACAACTATCCGGAAGACCAGATCGAGGAATTCGAATCTCCCAATCATCCTCAGCATCCGGAACGCGGCTCCCGCAAACTCTCCTTCGGAAAAGAACTGTGGATTGAGAGAAGTGACTTCGCTGAAGAGCCGCCCAAAGGTTATCGCCGTCTGACACTGGCAACAGCAGACAAACCGGCCATGCCTGTTCGTCTGCGTCACGCCTACGTCGTACAAGCCACGTCTGTGGAAAAAGATGCCGACGGCAAGATCACTGCCGTTCACGCTGAATATTTCCCGGAAACTAAGAGTGGTACCGACGGCGCCAACTCAATCAAAACCAAGGCAGCCATTCACTGGCTGAGCGTTAAAGATGCTCTTCCCGCAACGATCAGACTTTATGACCGTCTGTTCACCGTTCCGAAACCCGATGCCGGTGAAGTGGACTTCCGTGATCTCATCAATAAGAACAGCAAGACTGTGATGCAGTCCTATGTTGAGCCTTCTCTGAAAGACGCCAAACCCGAAGACCGCTTCCAGTTCGAAAGAAACGGTTATTACGTGGCCGATCAGAAGGACTTCACTCCGGACAACCTGGTATTCAACCTTGCAGTTGCTCTGAAGGACACCTTCGGAAAATAATTAAGCGCTAATCGCTTGAGGGACGGCCATGGCCGTCCCTTCTTTTTTAGGAAAGCTTTTGAATGGTTTCGGCCAAAAGCTTCGGCGCAATCTGCAGAGAGTAGTCAAGTTCTAAACGCTCCGTGCTTTTGTGCGCATCTCTGCCTGCCGGACCCATGTTGGCAATCGGAATATCTAATGCGCCCGGAAGGTCGGTCGGCAAATAAAAGAGTTTGTTCCAGCCGGCCATGTTCTCGCTCACTTGTTTGGCGCCTTCTCTCATTTCCTCAAAGCCGAGGAAGGACAAATCCGTAATGCCTCCGAAAACTTCATGCAGACGGACCGCTTCGTCTTTACTTAAGACCTTTGCCTGTTCCGTCACTTCTTCCATCACTTTTCTAAGCTTCTGCTCCTCAGGGGACTCCCGACGATTCAGCCGAGCTGGATAGTACGGCGGCAGGAACCCGACCACAATGGTCGGTCTAGGCATCTGAGCCTGTAGAAACAGCCAGGAACATTCTTTGAGCGCCGCTTCCCGAATATCTAGGTCTTTAGGGAGCGAGCGATAAAAATGATCTCTTTTTTCTTCAAAGGATTCGCCCGTCTTTTGGCGAGCCATCCGCTGAAGCATCCCGAAGGTAACAACATTGACTTCATCAATGTCGGGAAAGTCTGCGCCTTTATCTTCTGCAAACAGCAGTGCGCGCATCAGCTTGCTTCGAGCTTGTGCGGCCGCGCGGGCTGCCGTCATTTGAGCCCAGCGAAGAATATCTGCCGGTTTCTTTGAAGCGGTCAGGACATTGAAATAGGCTGAGGCTTCTTCAGGCACGGTAACCGAATAACCGTTGCGATGCACCTGCATATTTAAGCAAGCAGGAGGCGCTAGAAGATCGAGTCCCGAGCCTTCATACAAAGCGGTATCGGCTTCCGCCAAACAAACAACCTCACTAATTAAAAGCGCAGAGCTAAAGCCGTGAAGATAATTGCCGATATGCGCAGATTTGCCGAAGGCGTAGAAGAACGGCATCAATTTGCCGGTGGTTCCTGTGTAATAAGGTCTCACGGCCGGTACGGTCTTGGTTCCCGCTGTCCAAAAACAAGGTTCTCCGGTCAAAGCTGCGACGACTTTCAGATGCTCTTCTTCACAAATATGGAGGAAAGTTCTTAACGAACCGATCATGCCGGCACTGTTGGCTTCTTCATCCGGAACCGCCCAAAACAGAATATTGACGGCAAGAGTCGGATCATCTGCCCAGACCTCCATAGAGGCCAGAAAAAGCGCAAGACCGGCCTTCATATCCATGCTGCCGCGCCCGAACAGCCAATTGCCGCTCTCAAGGTCCTGTCGAGCGATTTCATCCAGAGGCTGCCCACGAAGTGCTTCCGTATAACGTTCTAAGTCAAAAGCCGTCTGTGCTTTATCACCGCAGTTCTGTGTATCGACGACATCAAAGTGACCAGTCAGTACAACGGTTTTATCGGTAGGAACGGCGGCGCGGAGCAGTCCGAAAACCGCTCTACGCTCAAGAGGGTCCCGCTCACAGACCGGTTCAAAAACTTTCACGCGTCCTGGATGTTTTTCTGCTAGACGACGCAGACACTCGGCAATGAAATCCGAACAGCGGTTTTCCTCCTCGGCGCTGCCGCTGACAGAGGGAATGGCACAAAGTTCTTTAGTGAGCTCGAGAATTCGGGAAGGCTGGGCAGTTTTCATGACAAAAACGAAGAAAATTAATGACGCTTTGTCATTTTAGGGCTTCAAAAAGCCTCATTTCAGCCTAAAAAGTTAAAGTCAGCTTTAAGTCGCGAAACCTAAAACTGACCTATTTTGAAAAATTAAGAATCAAACCGAACCAACAGGCGCAGGAGCGGACTTTTTATCCGCAGAAGGACCTGAGGCGTATTTTTTACCAATTTCTTTCAGGAAAGAAATAATCTGAGGATTCTCCCAGGGCAAATAGCCTTCGGCATAAGCAACTAAGTTGCCGTTCCCGTCAATAATGAAGTTGGTCGGAACCACCGAGACACCCATTTTCCCGGGAATCGCCTGTTTACTGTCGATGAGGGTTTCAAAACCGGAAGCCCGGATCTTGTCGAGAAACTTTTTGAGATCAACGTTTCCGCCGTCGACCGCCACGCCGATCACGCGAACATCAGAATTTTTCAGCGCATTCTGCGCAGTGATCAATTCCGGGATCTCAGCAACGCAGGGACGGCACCAAGTCGCCCAAACATTCAGGACGACAACCTTTCCTTTGTAATCGGCCAGATTAACGTTCTTCCCGTAAATAGTTTTGAGATCAAACTGCGGCATCTTTAAAGCATGCTTGAGCTCTCGGAAGTTCGGCATCGCGCGAGGCGCTTTCAGCGGTGTTCCGGTTTCGTAAACACGGTCAAAGTCCGCGGCCTGCGGCGCCGGAGAAAATAAAACGGCTCCGGCAAGGACGGTAAGTGCTAAAAATTTTTTCATCTTTCGTTGCTTTTTCGGTATGCTGTTGGGATTTTAGAACGACCGATTCGGCACAGATGTAACGAGTCTTTTAGGAGCGCTCATGATGGTGGTCCCGAAGACTATTCCCTTCGCGATTGAACTAAAGTCGGAAGACAATGGTCTTGCCGGCGTCGCTCATTTGAAGCTGGAATCGGCGATAAAAGATTTATCAACGCCATTTATAAGGAGTGAATTATGGGACTGTTCAATACAATTCTTCAGAAACTTGGTTTCATGAAAGACAAAGCTGTCGAAGCTGTTGCCGGTGAAACCGCCGCGGCAGCCGAAGCACCGGCCGCACCTGCGGAAGCCGCCCCCATGGAAGCCGCTGCCGTTGAAACCGTTGCTGCCGCCGCACCGGCCGCCGCTGATGCTCCAGCCGCAGCGCCTGAAACCGTCGACGTCGTCGCTGTCTGCGAAGCCCTGGCTGCAAAGAACCCGCAGAAACTCAACTGGAGAACCTCTATTGTCGACCTTATGAAGCTCCTTGGTATGGATTCTTCCTTGGCCAACCGTAAAGAATTGGCTAAAGAGCTCGGCTGCCCGGAAAACCTCATCGGCGGCGACTATTCTCAGATGAACGTCTGGCTGATTAAAGCCGTGATGAAGAAACTTGCCGAAAACGGCGGCAAAGTCCCTGAAGAACTGAAGTAAGGGTTCTCAATTCTTGTAACAGCGCCGCAGTATCTGCGGCGTTTTTTCTTCAGCTGAGATTTGGTAAAGTGAACCTTTCGGAGAAAAAATAATATGTTCGCTTATCCCATTATTGTTGCAGCTATGATCGGCTCCGGCCTGCTCATCGGTTGGATTGACTTTAGCTATCTCTGGGGCATGATCCCCGCCGTTATCGGAGGCTTCTGCGGAAGCTACTACAGCAAGTTCGGGCGCATGCTCTTAAAGCCCGGCATTGATGACTACCAAAGAGAAAAGATCCTCTCCGTCACACGCGTTCTGACCATCATGTGGACCGTGATTTCCGCGATTTTCTTTGCGCTCGGCTACGGATTAACTAAGGTTGCTTACTGATTTGTTGTTTTGATTTTTCGTTATGCAGATTCATGCTTTCGGTCTTTCCCGCGTACCGGCTTTCCTGGGTCAGTGGGATCTCGACTTTGACGGACGCTTAGGCGTTTTCCCGATTTCATTGACGGGAGAGAAAAACGTTGCATTATTCCTCGACGCCCTCAAGTTCGCTCTCTTCGATGTCCCATCCGAGAAACTGGGAGAAAATCCTGAAGTCCGCTTGGGCTTTTCTACGGAAGAAGGACAGTTCGAAATCCTCCGTTCGCCCGAAAACACTGAAATCCGCAAAAACGGCATGCCGTTTGACCTTCAGGCTGCGCCCTTTCCTGTCGCCATGGCTAGGATCACGCATCTTGATGCCGATAAATTAGAAGACACCCTTTTCTACGACATCCTCTCGACTTCTGAATCTCTGACTGAGAACGCGGATACCTTAGCCTCATCTTTGATCGGAAATGTCTCCGAGTCTCTCGGAAACGCAATCCTGACTCAAGGCATTGAAGTTTCTCAGCAGAAGGCCGCCTTGCTCGCCGCTTCTCAGTCTGTCATAGACGGAATTTCGGTTGTTTCCGAAGAGGAAGAAGAACGCCTCAATCAGCAGCTCATTAAGGCCGGCGTCTCTCACGCCGCTCTGCAAAACGAAATTGCCCAGCTCAAAGATTCGATGGACTGGCTCATCCGCATCAATATGCTCAAGGATGAAGCCGCCCGCTTGTCTAAGCAGCTCACGGCAGTCAACGGCGACCTTTCTCGCTTTGACGTAAAAAAGAACGTTCTGGAAAAGGCCCTGAGGGCAGATGCTCTGGCGCCTGACTACGACGCCCTCTCCAAACTGCGAGTATACGAAAAAGAAGAAGGCAAGCTGATTGCGGAACTCAAAAAATCCGTCCCGATGCTTTCCGAACGCGTTCGCTCTGCCTCTCTGGCTTATGCTGAGGCGGACAAGAATTTCAAGAGCGTCCTAGAAAATTACAACGAGAAGTGCGTGACGCTGGAACGCGTTCGCGAATTAGATGAAAAAATCGAAGCTTCTCAGATCCAAAGCAAGCACCTTAAAGAGGAGCTTTTCAACGAGCAAACCGCCGCTCGCCTCCTCTCTGAAGAAAGTACACGATTAAAAAATGTCCTCTCTCAACTGACCATCCGCTCACAGCTTCTGAACAAGAAGATGGATGATCTTTCTATGGATAAGCTCCTGGTCGAAGAGCTCGAAGAATACAAACGCCTTCTTGATGAAATTGATGCCGAAGTCATTCGCAGCGCTGAGGCAGAAGAAACGCAGCGGGAGCTGCAAAAACGGATTGAGTCCTCCCGCTCTGCTTTATTAGACGTACAAAACGTCATTGCTGCTCTGAAAAACGAAGAACTTGCCGTCACCGGCGAACTCTCGATGAAAGAGCGCATGCTCTTTAAGTCTCTAGGGACGGAGGGCGTCGGGACGCTCGCTGCGGAACTAGACAATCAGAATGAACGCTTAAATGCCTTGGACGCGCTTCAAGGAAGAATTGTCCTCTTGGCAGAAGGATACGACCGATTCAATCAGGTAAAAGCAGAACTTGAAAGTACCAAGCACGCCTTAAGACTTGCAACAGTTGCTTTGAATGCGGCTCGTCAGGCCTACATCGACAAGACAGCCGTCGTCAACTCGGCTCAACAGGCTTATTCCTTCTATCTCGAAGTACTGTCGCTGAATGAACAGCGCGATAAGCTAGCCAACGGCAAGCCTTGTCCCTTGTGCGGCGCGATTCACCATCCCTACTCCGTCAAACTGCCGTTTGACCGTTCGTTGGAAGACAAACTCGCTAAGGCAAAAGAAGATGCTCAACTCGCCCTCATCGAATCGGAAAAATGCGAAGCCGAATTTAGCCAGCTTCAACTGCAGCAGACGGAGGCCGAAAACATCCTGAATACACTCACGTCCGAGCTCAATGAAGCCAAAGGCGAGATTTTGTATATCGCGAGCGAGCTCAATATTGTCGGTCTGAGAGAAAAGAAACCGATTACATGGGCGGCTGTCCTCAAGCAAAAACAAACCTCTTTGGCCAACCGTCGAGACGACCTTGAAGCACGCCTAGAGAAAATTCAAGGGCTCACTGAAGCGATTGAATCGCTGAAAGAAAAGCGTGAAGACGCAGCGCTTAAAACCGCTCGTAAGAAAGAGGAACAGGCATCTTTGGAAGAAGCTTTAAAGAACTTCGCCAACATGTCGGCCGAGCTGGAAAAGAATCAAAAAGACTCTGAACTTAATCGCGTCTCTTTGACTCGTTTGCTCGAACGTGCCTTTGCCCGCTTCGGCCTGAAGGCTTCTAACCCGGCCATCATGAAACAGAACTTGCCGACGCTCGAAAAACGCCGAGAACAGTGGATCAACTGGAGCGCCGAGAAGAAACAAATCGAAGAAGAAACAGCGCAGAGCGAAGAGGCATTGAGAAATACCATCTCCTCCCTGACTGCCCAGAAGAAGAGCGCTGAAACCCTAGAAAAGGACATCGAGACCCTCACGGAACAGATCAAACGGTTCCAGAAAGAACGACATGAGGCCATTGCAAGCCAGACCCCTGAAGAAGTGATCGCAGCGATTGAAACAGAAAAAGCCAATGCCACACGTCTTGCCGAAGAGGCTAAATTAAGTCTTGCTGCCAAAGAGGAAGCCCTTCTCTCTACGCAGAACAAAATTAATAGTCTCGAAGCACATCGCAGCGAAACGATTAAATCCATTGAATCGCTTTCGGACGCTTTCAATCAAAAACTCCAAAAGGCCGGTTTTCCGAACGAGTCCAGTTTCCTTTCTTCTCAGATCTCGACTGCGCAGAAAGACGATCTCATGCGTCAAAACGATGAACTGCTCGAAAGATATCGTGTCGTAAATTCGCAGTACGAAGAAAAACAGCAGGCATTAAACAGCCTTCAGGAAAAGAACCTGACGACCCGCACTCGTGAGCAACTGGAAGAAGAACTCTTAGAAAAATCCGATCTCTTCCACACCGCGACCGCACAGCTCACGAGCCTTCGCGAAAAGATGGCAAAAAATGCCAACAACAAGAACCGTCGTAAACGAGAAGAAGCTGAATTTCAGAAACTGCAAACCTCGCTTGAGCGTTGGGAATCTCTCTGCGCTAATGTCGAGAAGCCCGGCGGAATTGCGCGCTTAGGTCTATCACTCGCAGTCGCTTACGGCTCGGCTGATATTGATGCCTTTATTTCCGGCGCCAAGATCAAACTCCGTGATGAAGGTGTGAAATTATTTGCACCCGAGCTCTCGGACGCTTCAGGTCTCGCGGACATGAAGACAATTTCTGCCGATCAGCGTTTCTTCGTTGCACTTTCCCTACTCTTGGGAAGAAGCGAATTGTTTGCCCGTCGAAGCAAACCTGAGTTTGTCATTCTTAAGCAAAATCAGAATGAAGCTTTCCCAAGCCAGACGTTCACGGGTTTAGAAAGCTTGAACTTAACGATCGGCGTCGCGAGATAATTCTCTATTCTTCGACGAATTCAATCAGAAGAGCTCCTCGTGTGAGCTCCTCCAATTCTTTAGCAAAAGTCTCAGCGAGATCCTCGGGGATCTCCACATCAAAATCCGCGTCCATATCAAAATTCTTTTCCAGAATTCGACCGTTTGCAGTTTCGATTTTGCGCAGAACCTGATTCACAAATCGATGTTCAACGCTGAATTTGATGCGTTTCGTTTTGGTACGGATACGTGTGGGAACGGCCTCTAAGGCCATTTTGACGGAGGACTGATAAGCTTTAACAAGTCCTCCTGTACCGAGCAATATTCCGCCGAAATAGCGTGTTACAACGACGGTCACTTCTCCGATGCCGCTGTGCGTGACCGCCGTCAGCATGGGGCGGCCGGCGGTTCCGTGAGGCTCGCCGTCATCGCTTGCGCCGATACGGTCGGTAGATCCGGCCGCTCCGGCGCAATAAGCCCAGCAGTTGTGCCGGGCATCTTCAAATTCGGCTTTAATTTGTTCGATGAAGGCTTTTGCTTCTTCGACACCGGGAGTATGCCCGACAGAAGCGATAAAGCGGCTGCGCTTTATCGTCTGTTCGACACGAAAAACTTCTCCCGGACGCAGGTCCGGAATGTTGTAGCTGACATCTGCCATCCGGGGACTCTCTTTATGTGTTACTTGTGAAGCTTGTTCACTATTTTAAAGAGAGTTTCGTTTTCCATGACAAGGGGCGAATCTTTGGCAAAAAACACGATGCCGTCTTCGGGAGCTTCGGTCTGAGCAACCGTCACACCGGTGAGCGGATCAATGATGTCTGCAAGAATCTGGCCGCGTTCAACCGAGTCAAAGGATTTGACGTGCGGAATGTAAAGACCGGAGGCTGTTGAACGCAGTGAGACCAGCTCTTCTTCCAGGAGAACGGTCGATTCATAGCCGCCGTAAACGTTGTAATTTAAAACGTTCATTCGGCTTAAGAAACGGCAAACCGCCGCAATAGCCATGTCCGCGCCCTTCTTGTCGATCTTCTCTGTAGAGCGGCTGTAAAGAGAAAAGGCTTTCGTGTCCCACACCTGCCAGTTATCATCCACACGGTGGTAACGACCCCCGCTAATGTTCACGATGTGACAAAAGCGG
>OODC01001504.1_pt1 | contig 10615 bp, 5 predicted proteins | sample 1671711 | NCBI WGS metagenome assembly OODC01 (sample SAMN06348184, study PRJEB24527) | human gut metagenome | reverse complement strand
GGGATAAACGCTGAAGGCATCTAAGCGTGAAGCCCCCCTCAAGATGAGATATCCCTCACATAAGTGAGTAAGATCCCTTGAAGAGTACAAGGTAGATAGGGCAGAGGTGGAAGCACGGTAACGTGTGGAGCTGACTGTTACTAATCGATCGAGGGCTTGACCAAAACAATGCGAACAATGTTCGCATGGAAAGTGGCAATGACCACTTTCGAAAAAATCGGAGTTCTGTATGAAGTTTTGAAGGTATCAATATTTTTTTGTTCAAATAAATATATGGCGAGATGGCTCAACTGGCTAGAGCGTCCGGTTCATACCCGGGAGGTTAAGAGTTCAAGTCTCTTTCTCGCTATTTATACTGAGGTATGGAAGACACTATTAATTTAGTGTCTTTTTTTTATAGGATTGTGATATCAAAAGATTCTTTACAACTTAATTGCTGGTAAGTTATGTAAAACAGTGAATTTGAGAGAAAATCGCTACTGTTCAGACGCAAGCTTGACGATTGGCTGTCAAGCTATGTGCCGTAGTGTATATTGTTGTGAGATTACAGCCCCTGCCTCAAAGAGGCACTTTTCATGGGCTGTAATTGTTGTTGTTCACACTGGAAGTGCGAACAGTAACAGAAAATCTGTAAATCTTAAAATGAAACAAAAATTTTCTTGCGGCTGTCTCAATTTGTAAGTATAATATAAACATTGGAATAAAAGTTGGAGAGTAACTGGAATCAGGCGGTTGAAGCTGATTCAGACATACCACAAATATCAGAATCAGGCAGTTGGTTCTGGCGTATCATGAATAAAGGAGAACATGTCGCGTTGCAGGTATCAGATAAATTATTAAAACCACTCACAGAGGCAAAATATTTAAATGCGGATAATGTCAGCAGGTATCGTTGCATTATGCGCATTTTTTTTGAGAATTATGAAAAGTTAAAATACTGGCTGTATTTAGAAGAAGTTTATGAGGAAATGTTAAAAGATCCGTTCTGGTCAGAGTATAAAATCGAGCAGTGCCAGCAGGATCTGACGATGCTTACGGAATGGAAAAATTTAAACACGATACAGGACACAAGAAGAGTGTCTTCCATAGAAGAATTTAAAAATAAGAAGTACCGTTACCAGATGTCGGAATACAGTGTCGAGATTGAGAGACTTGTGATCCGTCTTGAAAATCTTTTTATTGAAGGGGCATCGTTAGAACCTACGCTGCTTGAGCGGATACGGAGAAATATGGAACGTTTTCCAGAGATGGCAGAGAAAGATAAGAATGAAGTTTATACATGGTGGACGGATTTAAACAATGATTTTATGAGGCTGAATCAGAATTATCAGGATTATATCAGGGACTTAAACAGCGTAAAGGCAGAGGAAATGATGCGCACAAAGGAATTTCTGGTGTTTAAGGACAGACTGATTGAGTATCTGCGCAGTTTTATCAAAGGTCTGCAGCGCAATGTCGGTGTGATTGAGGAGTGTCTGAAAACGCAGGAAAGTGATATGCGCGAGGCGGTATTTGATAAGATCGTCGAATATGAGCTTTTGATTCCGCGTATGGAAGTGGAAGTATCTGAAAAAATGATCCGGCAGAAGGCAGAGGGACGTTTTAAAAGTATTTATGACTGGTTTGTGGGCAGTGAAGGACAGGAAAATGAGGCAGCAAAACTTTTTGACGTGACAAATGAGATCATACGGAGAATCACGCGGTATGCAGCACAATTGAGTGAAAAAAATGCACTCGGTGCAAACCGCAAAGAGGAATACAGAAAAGTCGCTGAAATGTTTATGAGATGTGAAAATCTTGAGGAAGCACACAAAATGTCTGCCATGGTTTTTGGGATGGAAAAAACATTTCATATCGCAGGGGATCAGGTAAGAGAGACGGACAGCATGAACCGGGGAGTGTATGAAGAAAAGCCGATTCAGATAGAACTGAAACCGAGAGTGCGCACATACCGGGAAAAGACAAAAAGAAGTTCCATCATAGAATCAACCGAAAAAAAATTAGAAACACGCAGGAAAATGTTAGAGCAGCAAAAGGAAGAGGAAAAGAAAATAAAGATGTTAGAAAAAGATGGAGCCATTGACTTTTCTGCATTGCCCATTTTAGAGCCGAGAATCCGGAAAATACTTTTAAAATGGATTTCAGATGCAATGGAGTCGGTTGATTTTTCTGCAAGGACGGATGATGGCAGAAGATATCGTTTAGACAAAAGTAATATGGCAGAAAAATGTGTGGTGCATTGTGAGGATGGCAATTTTACCATGCCAAAGATGAGGATCGTATTTCAGGAGGAGAGCGTATGAAAGAGCTTGAAATTTTGTTAAACAGACGCTGGATACTGAAATCAGAAGATAAGGAACTGTATTACAGGGTCAGGGATGCAGTCGGGGAGATCCGGAAATATGTGACAGATAAATTAGGCTGTCAGATCATAGATAATTCTTTGCTGATAAAACTGGAAAAGATACCGGTCATCCCGGAGCAGTTTATGGGAATTGGCCAGTTCTCTTCGAAAGAAGAATATGTGTATCTGTGTATTTTATTGATGTTTCTGGAAGATAAAGATGCACAGGAGCAGTTTATACTGTCACAGCTGACGGAATATATGACGGCGGTGATGCCCGGTGAGATCACAGACTGGACATTGTACAACAACCGGAGAAAACTCATCCGGGTACTCCGCTATACTGTGGAACAGGGAATGGTCCGTGTGACGGATGGAACAGATGATGTGTTTATGGATGATGCCGGGGGCGAGGTCTTATATGAAAATACAGGGGCATCCAAATATTTTATGAGAAATTTTTCCCGGGATATCATGGAGTATACAAAACCGGAAGATTTCCGGGAAAGTGAATGGTTTGAAGTGGACGAGGACCGCGGATTAGCCAGAAGGCACAGAGTATATAAGAGACTGTTGTTTGCACCGGCAGTGTACAGGGAAGATGGATCCGGGGAGGATTTCGAGTATTTAAAATATTACGGATACAGGCTTTCTGAAGAATTAGAACAGCTTTTTGAATGTCATGTACAGATTCATCGGGGAAGTGCATTTCTTTTATCCGGACAGGACTGCCGGATGGGAGCTGCTTTTCCGGAGAACAATTCCCTGGCAGATATTTTAATGCTTGCCTTTGGAAAGATCAGAGAAAAAATAGAAGGTAAGGTGTGGAAAATAACGCCGGAAGAAATGAGTCTTGTTGATAAGATTGAGTTTGAATCTCTGATCCTGGATGTGAAAAAGGAATATGGATCTGGTTTTGCGAAACTTTACCGGGATATGCCGGAAGGGGAGTTTATAAAAAACGTAACAGATGAAATGGAACGCTGGATGTTTATAAAAAAAGTGGATGATATGCATCAGATAAAAATCTGTCCGCTTGTCGGAAAAATACAGGGAAGTTATCCGCAGGATTACACAGGAGGAAATGAAAATGAACAGTAGATGGCAGGCAAATAAAATTGGGCTGATCAATTTCTGGTATTATGATGAACAGGAATTTCCTTTTGTAAAGGGGCGGATGCTTCTCCGTGGTTCAAACGGTTCCGGAAAATCGGTAACGATGCAGAGTGTTGTGCCGTTACTATTAGACGGAAATATGAGTCCGGAGAGACTTGATCCGTTTGGTTCAAGGGATCGTAAAATGAGCAGTTATCTTCTCGAGGAAAATGATGGAAGGGAAGAGAGAACTGGTTATCTTTATCTTGAGTTCAAAAGAAAAGACAGTGAAACATATCTGACGATCGGAATGGGAATCCGCGCAAAGCGAAATAAACCGCTCGATAAATGGTATTTCAGTCTGACAGATGGAAGACGCATCGGCAAAGACTTTTTCTTATACAAAGATATGGGTGAGAAAGTGACCCTTTCCAAAAAAGAACTGGAAAACAGGGTGGCAGAAGGCGGAAGAGTATTTGATCGTCAGGCAGATTACATGGATTATGTCAACAGACAGATATTTGGATTTGAGACTGCAGATGAATATAAGGAAATGGTAGATCTGCTGATCCAGCTTCGAACCCCAAAGCTGTCAAAGGATTTCAAACCGTCTGTGATCAATGATATATTGAGTGATTCTCTCCAGCCGCTTTCGGATGAGGATCTGCGTCCGATGTCAGAAGCCATTGAAAATATGGACATGATGAATATGAATTTAAAGGGGCGCAGGGAGGCGAGAGGGGCTGCTGAAAAGATCAATGCGGTTTTCCAGAAATATAATAAACTTCTGCTCTGTGAAAAAGCGGACAGATATGAACGTACAAAGCAGAGATTACAAAAAGCGGCAGCAGAACAAAAGGCATATGAGGATAAATATGCAGAATGTAACCGGAAGATTGAGGAACTTGAAACAGAGATTCTGCAGATGAATCAGAAGAAGGAAACCTTAGAAAAAGAAAAGGAGTCCCTCAATAAAAGTGATGCAGTTGCGCTAAAGGGCAGAGAGGCACAGCTCACCAAAGAACTTGAGGCTCATGATAAAATCCTTGCGGATAAAAAGTCATTTCTGGCTGCAAAGGAAGCACAGTACAGAGATGTCACAAACCAGATCAAAGAGGAAGAAAACAGAAAGTATGAAAAAGAAAAAGAAGTAGAGACTCTGTTAGAAGATATGCGTGAGGAAGCAGACCAGATGGCATTCCAGGAATTTGCATTTATGAGTGAGGAACTGTGTGCTGATCTGGAAAATGATTATAAATTTGATCTTCACAGGCAGCAGTTTGAACATACACGTCAATATATCAATGATGGAGAAAAATTGCTCGCAGAACTTAAAAGTCTTGACCGGCAGAAGGATGAAATGATCCAGAAAAGGGAGAAGCAGATCCGGGAATTAGACGCACTCCAGCGAAAAATATCGGAATTTGAAAACATGCTGATCCAGGTAGAAAATGAGTGGAAAGAAGCACTTTATCAATGGAATGAAAACAATGTGGAACTGAAATTGGAAAAGGAACTATTGAGGGAGCTCAGTACATTCGCAGATACGTATGAGGAAAATTCTGACTACGCGGTGGTACGCCAGAAGGCTGCAGATCAATGGATCAAAAAGCAGTCTAAAATAGAAACGCAGATCAATTCCATTCTTCTGGAGCAGGAAACAGCAAAAACAGAACTCGATGAAGCAAAAACAGAGCTGAGTGAGTGGGAAAATCAGAAAGAACCACAGCCACAGAGATCAGAAGCTGTGATAAGAAACCGCCAGAGACTGGATGAAGCAGGGATTCCATATCAGGAATTTTATAAAGTGATAGAGTTTGGATCGGAGCTGGATGAAGATGCCTGTAACCATTTAGAAGAAGCCCTGCTAAAAATGGGAATACTCGATGCAATTGTGGTGGATGAGCAATACAGGGAACAGGTTCTTACACCGGTAAAAGGGTGCGAAGACCATTATCTTTTTGCAGGAAAAACGCAGGCAGAAAAGAGTCTGTTGGACGTACTGGAACTAAACGAGGAAGTCAATGATATTTTTTCAAACCAGAGACTGACAAAAATCCTTTCAAGTATCGCTTATGGCGGTGAGAATGATGTGTCAGTTTCTGAGGATGGTTCCTATCATATGGGTGTTCTGGCTGGAACAGTTACCGGGGAATATGAAGCAGGGTATCTGGGCAGTAAAGCGAGGGAAAGACACAGGCTTGCAAAAATAGAAGAATGTAAAAATCTGATATTGGTGTTAGAGGAAAAGATTGCAGGTTTAGAGAGAGAACGAAACAATTTATCAGAACGGAAGGACCGGCTGAAATCAGAATATGATGCGCTTCCGGGCGATACGGATCTGAGGGAGGCAATGAAGCTGCTCTTAGCGGAAGAACAAAAGTATGAATTGCTGCGGAGTGAAAATGAAAAGACGGGGGAGCAGCTGGCAGCCTTTCTGGAAGAAATAAAGGAAAAGAAAAAGGGTGCGATTGAGATCGCTGAAAAATTGTATCTCAACTGTACTTATGAGACGTTCCAGAGTGCAAAAAGTGCAGCGGAGGAATATGACAAAAATCTGGTAGAGTTAAAGTCGGCACATGAAATGATTTTAAGAAGCGCGGCATACTTAAGGGAGCGCAAAGTTCATTTAGAAGATTTAGATCTTGATATGGATCAGATCAGATATGACATAAGGGAGACCGAAAAGCAGATCAGTTCAAAACAGGAAGAAAGAACATCCATTCTGGAACAGCTTGCCCTGACAGATTATGAAGCGGTCAAAGACAGGTTAGATGCCTGCATTTCGTGGCTGAATGCATTTCCGAAAGAGTTTCAGAAACGTGTGACCGAAAAGACACAAAAGACGGATGAAGCAAAGCTGATCGAAGCGAATCGTATCAGCAATGCGGATACGATAAAGGTATATGAAAAGAAAGTGGAATTTTACCGGAAATGTTATGAACAGGAGCGGGGACTTTTTTATGTGGCTGTACCAGAAGAGATTACGGATGATGCAGGGCATATTTATGATTATCTGCTGACAGATATCAAAGATATGGAAAAAAACAGTATTATCGCTGACCTCAACAGGGTATATTTTGAAAACAGAGGTTTTCTGACCGATTATCAGCTTACGCAGAATGAATTATTTGCAGAATCGGATGAGAGTGAAAAAATAGATGATTATACCCCAAAGCGGCTTGATATCACAGCAAGATATCAGGGGACGAAGGTAACGTTTGCAAGTCTGCTGACACATCTTGATGAAGACATCAGTGAGCTTGAAAACCTGATCAAAGACGGAGACCGGGAATTATTCGAAGATATTCTGGCCAATACTGTGAGCCGCAAGATCCGGGGAAAGATCAATGCGTCGAATCTGTGGGTGCAGAAAATGAATACGCTGATGAATGGCATGGATACGTCAAGCGGTCTGAAACTGAGTCTCAGATGGAGGAGTAAGACAGCCGAAAAAGAGGATCAGCTTGACACCAGGGAACTGGTAGAACTGTTAAAGAAAGATTACCGTCTGATGAGTGAAGAAGAGGCGGCAAGACTTTCTGCACATTTCAGGTCAAAGGTCGACGAGGCGAGACGCAATGCGCGTGAGAGTGCCGGAATGATCTCCTTTTATCAGATCATGAAAGAAACACTTGATTATAGAAAATGGTTTGAATTTCAGTTGTTCTCCCAAAAAAGCGGAGAGCGCCAGAAGGAACTGACCAATAGTGTATTTGGTACGTTCAGTGGAGGAGAAAAAGCAATGTCCATGTATGTACCGCTCTTTTCTGCTGTCGTTGCAAAATATCAGGGCGGCAGGGCAGATGCGCCGAGACTGATCTCGTTAGATGAGGCATTTGCCGGTGTCGACAACCGGAATATCAGAGACATGTTCCGCCTGATGACACAGTTTGAATTTGATTTTATTATCAATTCACAGGTATTGTGGGGAGACTGTGATACGCTGGATGCGCTGGCAATTTATCAGCTGATCCGCCCGGAAAATGCGAAATTTGTTACCGTAATGCCTTATTTATGGAACGGACACAGTAAAGAACTGTTAGATGATGAAGAAAAAGTAGAACAAAGAGGGATAGAGATTGAACAATTTGACAGGGCATGAAAAGTTAAAACGTGACTGCGTGGCATATTTCAGGCAAAATGAGATCTGGCAGCGCATCTTTACAGGTTTTCGTGAGAAATACAGTTCCTACGGCAGATTTTCGGGTAAAGTGACTGTAAAGAATATATCTGGGGACGGACTTGACACGTTAGAAGGATTCTTCTGCCAGAATTTTCATGGCAAAAAAAGTATTACGGTTTCTGCTGAAAAATTCCGAAAAGCACTTTCCTGCAGCAAATATGGGACGGTCACACCGGAAGAAGTGCTGGCAGAGTATTTTGGAAAAGCGCTGATTGGAAAGGCAGAGGAAAAGGCATTTAAAGAAAATCAGATACGGGAGATAAAAAAGGAGTTCCTTGAAAATTTCAAAGGGACTCCTGCCTTTTTGGAGTTTGATACATTCGAAAATATTTTAAAAAGCAGCGACAAAGAGAACTTAAAAGAGTGGAAACGCCTTCTCTGGCTGTGTGCGAACCTATATAACGCTTTGCCGTACCGCACACAAAAGAGTGTGTACCTCGCGGTATTTGCCGCTGCTGTAACCGGAAATCCGCATGCATTTGACCAGGGCACGGCAGAGGGAAAGATCCTTTATCAGGTCATACAGATGGATTTAGGACAGAGGGGCATACAGGTGGAAACTTTAGAAATGTTTCCTGCATATAAGAGACAGAAAAGCTATCTTCTTGCCGGGATATTAATCGATGATATTTCCAATTATGCATTGCTTTATAACGTGCATGCGATCAAAAAGAACGGAGAATTGCACAGAGGGATGGACGGATTCTGTCAGGAAAAAAATATGGTGCAGGTGCCGCTTACAGTACTTTCTGAATGGGAGCGTATCGAGTGTGTGGATCATGAGATCTTTATCGTGGAAAACCCGTCTGTTTTTGCCCTGATCTGTGGAGAAAAGTCGTGCATGTGCATGAATGGGCAGCCAAGACTGGCAGGGCTTTTGGTGTTAGAACTGCTTGCAAAGTCAGGAACTAAGGTATATTATTCCGGCGATCTCGATCCGGAGGGGATACTGATCGCACAAAAATTATCGCAGTACTATCGTGGAACATTCTGCTATTGGCATATGACGCCTTTCGATTATGAGCAGTGCAGATCGAAAGAAATACTTTCTGAAAAGAGAAAGAAAATGCTGCAAAAGATTACAGATGAAAGGCTGCTCCCTGTCGTGGATGCGGTAACAAAATATGGGGTGGCGGGCTATCAGGAAAGTATCGGATTGAATCAGATTTCCATTTGAAAAACTGGTTGATCAGGGTCACTGTCAATCAATGCAAAATGTTATTCCGGTCTCCCTGGCGCAAGGTCGAGGATATCGGGGAATATGCGGAAACGTTCGGATTCGAAGAGGAAAGTTATTTAGACCTGTTTCAGGCAGTGATGAAGCTCGATAAGAAATACAGAGTGCCGGTTCTGTTATTTTACTCCCTTTTTACAAATGTGTGTCTGATGCATATTAACTCATAATTATACGAAACACCACACTTTTATTCATTTTCTATTCATTTCTTACTAATGGGTATTCATTTTTACTCTAGGTTGTCGTGCAATTTATTAGAATGGAATTTTTGAAAGAGCCAGCACCTTGAATGGGCTGACTCTTTCAATGTCACCTGTAATTAACAAACTGGGATTTATATAATTATTCCTCTAACTTTCCCTATTTTACAGGCTTTCCCGCCTGTTCATTAGTGAAATGATATGTAGTTTCCCTTATTTTTGCCCTTATGAGATAATCACAAGGGAAATAAGGGAAATTTTTTAGTCATTGCCTACCACTTTATCAAGAAGCCGAACCGATTTTCGTTTCGCATCTCTTGTGGAGTGAGCATAGACGTTCATTGTGGTACTGACATCTGAGTGTCCTAACAATTCCTGCACATCTTTTGGGGCTGCTCCATTTGCTAAAAGGTTGCTTGTATAGGTGTGACGTAACTGGTGGAAATGAAAGCCTTCAAATCCCTCTAATGTTTTTGCCACCTTTCTGCAAACAGTTCCCAAAGTAGTTGGAAGTTCCAGACAACCATCCGGTCTTAAACAGACGAAAGAAATTTCTTTATAATCTGCCGGGACTTCCTCTGTTCTGTCTAAGCAATAATATTCGTAGTACACTCTGTTTTTCTCTTTGACCTCTTTGTAGTAGTTCGTGTGATAAAGTTCTCCGTACTGCATTCGATTTTTTAACTGCTCTTTCCGGGCATTACGGAAAATCTCTACCAGCGTATCTCCAAAATCAACAATCCTCACTTTTTTCCGCTTGGTTGGTCCGATGATATATTTGCGCTTTGAGCCATCATATCGGATGCTGCGTCTTATGGTAAGGCATTGTTCTTCCAGATTTACGTCCTGCCATGCCAAACCACAGGCTTCTCCAATACGAAGCCCGGCATAATAGGCTATCTGGATTGGAAGTATTGCGGCTGGGTTCTTTTTTTGCAGATAAGCAAGCAGTCTTTCATAATCTTCTCGTGAAATTGGTTGGACATTTCCGTCCATATCCTCATCAGAAAACAAATCCACTTCATCCGTCTGATACCGCAGTTTAATATACTGCATAGGATTGAACGTAATATACTGCTTTGGAAATACTGCAAAGCGGAATGATTGCTGCATGACTGCGGAAAAAGAATGGATGTAATCTTTGCTGTAACCCTTTCTCTCTTTTCCATCGGGATGAACTCCCCCGAAGGAAAGCAAATCGAAGAAAGATTGCAAATGTTCAGAGGTTACATTTTTCAGTTTACGTTCTGCCAATGGGTGTTTCTTAATATTTCGGATTGTTCCGAGGTAATTCTCCACCGTACCATTGCTGAGCGTACCTGTTTTTAATTCCTCCTCTGCCCACACATCCAAAAGTTGTCCGACTGTGAGATTTTCCGCTTTGGCAACAAATTTCTTTTTCTCATAATCATCCATTGCCTGACGGAGCAGTTTTTCAGTTTCACTTTTGCTTTCTGTTCCAACGCATTCTTTCTGAACAAGATTGCCGCTTGCGTCCTCTACATAGAAGCGGTAGTACCATTTCTTTCCTTTTTTTCTTACAGATCCTTTTG
>OODC01001489.1_pt1 | contig 10722 bp, 7 predicted proteins | sample 1671711 | NCBI WGS metagenome assembly OODC01 (sample SAMN06348184, study PRJEB24527) | human gut metagenome | reverse complement strand
GTATTTTTATGTATTTTATGCGTATCCGATTATCTATATTTTTTCTATGGATAATGATGCTCATAAATTTATAAATAAAATATATTGGATTTCCATGTTGCTGCTTACCATCAAATCTGCTACATGGTATTTATATAATTTTAGAGGAGTGACGATTTTTTCCGGCCTACTATTACAATATTCGGAGAGCTGGACACGAAATGGCTTTATACGAATGGATACGGGGGCGCTATTTGGTGTTGTACTGTGTCTAACTCTTTACTACTGTCTTGTAAAAAAACAAGTGTTTTATTGGAGCGTTCTGGTGTTCTTATACTTGTATCTGATTTTTGTAACGCAATATAGATTTCAGATAATAGTCACAATTGTTTTAACAGTATATTGCTATTATTGTTCAACAGCGTCAAATAGAAAAAAGACAATCCGGCTAATGGCAATTTCGTTTGCAATTATTGTATTTGTTATTTCTGGCGGCTTAGATTATGTTCTAAATATGTTTTCACTTAATGGAACAGAAGGAGGTTCTACACAAGCAAGACTACTAACGATAGATCATTATGTGAGAGTAATAAAAGAAAAGGATGCTATTTTAGGAGTTGGATTCTTATCAACTTATACGAGTAAGGCCTTTGAGATTCTAAGAAGATCGGATATAGATAGATTTTGGCTGGAAGACCTTGGAATTCTGGGCGGAATTTTTACATTTGGAATTACGTCACTGGCGCTGTACGGAAAGTTATTTTCAGATTCTATAAAGAGAACATTTCTTTCTTATAGAGTCAGGAAAAGTAGTTCTAACGATAATGTTTTTGAAAAATGTATAGTTGTGTATATGATAGGATCCTGCGTTTTGCTTAATATTTTCGATGCGCAACGCATATGGAGTGTACCGTTTTATTTGGGAATTGTATACTTTGCCAAAAATCCTATTAAAAGTCCGTCAAAAGCAAATGAGTATAAAGGAGTAATTATATGAAAAAGAAAGTAATGTTAGTCTTTGGTACAAGACCAGAAGCAATAAAAATGTGTCCCTTGGTAAATGAACTAAAAAAAAGGAAAGGATTGGAAACAATTGTTTGTGTCACAGGGCAACATAGACAGATGCTGGATCAGGTTCTGGAAACATTTAATGTTGTTCCTGATTATGATTTAGCCATCATGAAGCAGGGGCAGACATTGTTTGATATTACGACTGGCATTCTGGAAAAAATCAAAGCGGTTTTGGAAGATGTAAAGCCAGATATTGTTCTGGTCCATGGTGATACCACGACGACATTTGTAACAGCATTGGCTTGCTTCTATTTACAGATTCCGGTCGGACATGTAGAGGCAGGATTACGTACCTACAATATTTATAGTCCGTATCCAGAAGAGTTCAATCGTCAGGCAGTCGGAATTATCAGTAAGTATAATTTTGCCCCCACTGAACTGGCGAAAAAGCATTTGTTGGGCGAGGGCAAAGATGCAACATCCATTTATGTGACAGGGAATACTGTTATTGATGCTATGCAACACACTGTAACTGAGGATTACCATCATCCGGAACTTGACTGGGTGGGCGATAGCAGAATGATTTTTATTACGGCGCATAGAAGAGAAAATCTTGGTCAGCCAATGCACAACATGTTCAGAGCGATTCGGCGGGTTTTAAATGAACATCCGGATGTAAAAGCTATCTATCCGATTCATATGAATCCAATCGTCCGAAAAGCTGCCGATGAAGAGCTGGGAGATTGCAACCAAATCCATATCATTGATCCAATTGAGGTGTTTGATTGTCATAATTTTGAAGCCAGATGCTTTTTGTGCCTGACGGATTCTGGTGGAATCCAAGAAGAATGCCCTTCCTACGGAAAACCTGTTCTTGTTATGAGAGATACCACGGAGCGTCCGGAAGGCGTTGATGCAGGAACATTGAAATTAGTTGGCACCAGTGAAGAAAAAATATATGAGTGGTTTACAAAATTGCTCGATAACGAAGAAGAGTATGCAAAGATGGCACATGCTGCTAATCCGTATGGAGATGGACATGCTTGTGAAAGAATTGCAGATATTTTGGAAAAAGGATATACCTCTATTTAATGTTGTGTTTCTTTATATGCAAAGAATCAACGGATGGTTGTTTTAAATAAAATGATTTGTTTTGCAAATGACAGGTGCTTTGAACTAATCGCAGGGTGTACTCAACTAAAAAGCTTGTGATTGATTTTATAGGCGCTGTGAAATTGATGGATGAAGTATTCAACTTACTTCATCCGTTAATTTTAATAAATTATTAGTTGAAAGAATGGTATGTGATTAAAAGCATTTTATGAGGATGACGTAATGAAAAAAAAAGTAATATTAAATATAGGGTGCACAACGCTTTGTCAGTTAATGACATTGATAAGTGGATTGATTGTGCCCAGATTGATTTTGAGCACGTTTGGATCAGAGGCGAATGGGTTAGTATCATCATTAACACAATTCTTGAACTATATTTCGTTGGTAGAAGGTGGAATTGGCAGCGTAGTTCTTACGGCCCTATATAGACCGCTTGCAAAAAAAGAGGATAAAGAAGTAAGCAGTGTATTGAAGGCAGCCGAAAGTTTCTTCAGACAGATTGCATATATATTTGTAGTTTACACGATAATACTGGCATGTGTTTACCCGCTTGTAATTAAATCGAGCTTTTCGTGGCTCTTTGTCGCATCGTTGACGATAATATTGTCACTCACTTTATTTATACAATATTTCTTTTCTATTACATATAAGCTTTTACTGCAAGCAGACCAGAAAATGTATATTGTTCAGCTTTGGCAGGCGCTGATTACATTGTTAAATGTAATTGCGGTAGTTGTTTCAATAAGCGTATTCCCTGAACTGCATTTTGTAAAACTGTGCAGTGTAGTACTGTTTGCAATCCAGCCAATTGCCTATAGTAGCTATGTGAGAAAACACTATAAATTGTATAAGGATGTAGAACCGGACAAAAACTCGTTGGCGCAGAGATGGGCTTGCTTTGGTCAAAATTTTGCCTATTTTATCCACAGTAACACAGATGTGGTCGTGCTGACTTTCTTCAGCGACTTGAAAACAGTATCCGTCTATTCGGTTTATTTATTGGTTGTAAAAAACTTACAAAGCTTTTTTAAATCGTTTTCAAATGCATTTAATCCCATGATTGGAAAGGCGATTGCAGTAAATGATTATAAACAGGCAAATAAGTATATGCAAATTTATGAATTTGTTGTATCAAACACGGCGACTGTAATATTTGGCTGCTGCATTTACTTGTTGCCTAGCTTTGTGCTGATTTATACGCACGGTGTAACGGATGTCAATTATTATAGAGTGATTTTTTCTACCATAATTATTTTGGCGGAGTATATTTATTGCATACGGGATCCCTATATATCTGTTGTGTATGCAGCAGGCAAATTTAAGGAAACTTCTAACAGTGCATATATAGAAGCAGCAATCAATATCATTCTCTCTATTATATTGGTGTTTAAATTTGGACTAGAGGGTATTGCTGTTGGAACATTTATTGGGATGCTTTACAGAATGATATACTTGGTTTGGTTTATCAATAAATATGTTATGCCATATCCGGTTTTGAAAATGGTAAAACGACTAAGCCTCTCTATGGTTACAATTATTGTATCTTGTTTGATTGTATCTGCATTGGACACAACGGGATCGCCCACACTGATTTTGTGGATAAAAAATGGAGTGCTTTGCTTTGTTGTATTTTGCGCTGTTACAGTAATTTTAGACTTGATATTTGATAATAAGCTGTTTTTGACAGTAGCTAAGAAGGCAATCAGCAAAAGAAAGGGGTGAGATACTATGAGCAAAGAGAAGATAGGAATAATATCCATACATTATGGAGTGAATTTTGGGTCTGCATTGCAGGCAATAGCATTATCCAGATACTTAAAGGATACTTTCGAGTATGAAAGTGTTGATGTTATTAACTATATTCCGAAAAGATTCAGAAAAATAAACCGCCTAAAGAACATATCAGGCCATGGAGCAAAACATTTTTTTCACGGCTTGGTTAGAATGTATCGATTTGAGAAAACAAATAGAAAATATGTTTCTTATCTAAAAGAAAACACATCTATTTCAAAACCAATTTATTCCATGAAGGAAGCAAAAGCTGAATTTGGCGATTATGGAAACTTGATTGCGGGAAGTGACCAAATTTGGAACAGCGAATATAATCAAGGCATTGATGAAATGTATTATCTTGGTTTTGCTTCCGAGGGTACAACGAAAATTGCATATGCGGCTAGTTGTGGCAAAGAAGAATATTTAGATGAGGATTGGAATAAGATTCGGAAACTGCTGGGAGATTTTTCAGCGATTAGCCTGAGAGAAAAATCTTCCGTTAAAATGATGGAAGAACATGGAATAAAAAATTGTAAATTCGTACTGGATCCAACATTTCTTTTTGGCCCATCGGAATGGAAGAACTATGAAAAAAAAATTGCGAAATGTCCGAAAGAGTATTTGTTGATTTATTTCTTGGACACAAGAGGGGAAGACATTGTAAAGCTGGCCAAAAAGATTGCCGCTTACAAAGGGCTACGTACAGTTTTGATTAGACCGGTATATAGCAAAATAAATTATGATGTTGACATGGTTGTTTCTGACATAACGCCCGATAAGTATATTTGGCTGTTCAGGAATGCTTCGTTTGTGGTTACGAACTCTTTCCATGGGGTATCTTTTTCGATCAACATGGAAAGACAGTTTGTGGCGTTGAAACGCGACAAATATAATTCTCGCTTGGATAACATTATGAATGTAATGGGGTTGTCAGATAGATTCGTCACCCCAGAGACAGAGGAATGGATTGAAAGCGATATAAATTATAGTGAAGTAAACGAAATAAAAAGTGAATTACTAAAATCTTCAAAAGAATTTTTACAAAATACTTTGCAGTGATTTGTATTTTACGGAAAGTTTGGAAAAAATATGCAGAAAATTTGTGAAAGCAAAAAGTGTTATGGCTGCGGTGCGTGTTGTGTGGTATGCCCCAAAAACGCAATATCGATGAAAGAAAACACAGTGACAGGGCATTTCAGACCGAGCATAGATCAAGAAAAATGTGTGGATTGCGGTTTGTGCCGTATGCGTTGTCCGGCAAATAGTGAATATCAGTATAAGGATAATACAGTTACATATGCAGCGTATAGAGCAGATCCAGCAAAGCAAAATGGAAGCAGTTCTGGAGGGGCAGCGGCAGCTCTTTATGAATTGGCAATCGACAAGGGCTGGGCAATTGTAGGAACAACCATGGAACCTGATTTTAAGGTGGCAATGAAGCTTTCCTGTGATAAGCAGGAGATTGAGCGGTTTAAGGGGAGTAAATATGTTCAAGCATATGCGGTCGATGCATTGAATCAGGTGAAAGAGGTCTTAAAAGAAGGAAAAAATGTATTGTTCATTGGAACACCGTGTGAATGTGAGGCGGCTCGCAGCGTTGCTGCAGACAATGTGGAAAGGCTATTGACCGTTGATTTGATTTGTCATGGCGTTCCTTCTGATAAGATATTAAAGGATTATATCAAATGGGTCGAAGAAAAAAAGAAAGCAAAGGTTCAAAAGATTTCATTTAGATCTTCCTGGGGGGAGGAGATGATTCTCAGTGATGGGAGGAGAGATATATGGCATCGACGGATGTGGTGGGATCCATATTTGGAAGCTTTTAATTCTGGTATCATCAATAATGATGCTTGTTTTGAATGTCCATTTGCAAGTGAAAAGAGATGCTCAGATCTTACTATTGGTGACTTTTGGGGAATCGGTGCAGAAGCTCCCTATCATAAGCCAGATAGAAAAGTTTCTGTGATAGGAGTAAATAGTGAGAGAGGATACCACTTTTTACAGGAGGTCACATCGCTGAATTTGGAGAAGAGAAATTGGAGTGAGGCGGTTTCTGGCAACTCACAGCTTCGGAGTCCTTTGAAGAAAAGTAGCCAATATAATTTGTTCTGGGAGACTTATTGTAAATATGGTATGGATGCCGCATTAAAGGCTACCGTTTATAAAAAAGTTACCAAACGATATCATAAGGAATACCCTGTTGTTTTGATGAAAAAACTTATAAAAAAGGTTGCATATCATAAGTGAAAAAACAAGTTTGCGTGCGTTCAAAGTAAATAAAGATGGATGTCACTTAATAGAAGGGAAAATAGAATGGGAAAGTATTTTGGAACAGATGGATTCCGTGGTGAAGCCGGAATTACATTGACAGCAGACCATGCCTATAAAGTGGGTCGCTTTCTGGGCTGGTATTATAACGCTCTCCGTGAGCGTAATGGAGATACCAAGCCTGCCCGTATCGTTATCGGCAAGGATACGTGCCGCAGCTCCTATATGTTTGAATACAGTCTGGTGGCTGACCTGACGGCGTCCGGTGCAGACGCTTATCTGCTCCATGTCACCACCACTCCTTCCGTGGCTTATATTGCTCGTGTGGATGACTTCGACTGCGGCATCATGATCTCAGCAAGCCACAACCCGTTCTATGATAACGGTATTAAACTGATTGACTGCTACGGAGAGAAGATGCCGGAAGAAACTTTGCTGTTGATAGAGGACTACATTGATGGCAAACTCCATGTGTTTGATAAGGACTGGTCTGAGTTGCCCTTTGCTCGTCGTGAGCACATTGGATGCACTGTGGACTATGTGTCTGGTCGCAACCGCTACATGGGCTATCTGATCAGCCTTGGTATTTATTCCTTTAAGGGTGTCAAGGTTGGTCTGGACTGTGCTAACGGCAGTTCCTGGAATATCGCCAAGTCTGTGTTCGATGCGCTGGGCGCAGATACCTATGTCATAAACAACAAGCCGAATGGCACGAACATCAACACCGATGCCGGCTCCACGCATATTGAGGGTCTGCAGAAGTTTGTTGTAGAGAAGGGGCTGGACGTTGGTTTTGCCTTTGATGGTGATGCAGACCGCTGCCTCTGTGTGGATGAAAAGGGCAATGTGATCACTGGTGACCACATCCTGTACATCTACGGTTGCTATATGAAAGAACGTGGTAAACTGTTAAATAATACGGTTGTCACCACGGTTATGTCTAACTTTGGTCTTTACAAGGCCTTTGACGAGCAGGGTATTGGCTATGCTAAAACGGCTGTAGGCGACAAATATGTCTATGAGTATATGGCAAAGAACGGCTGCCGTATCGGTGGTGAGCAAAGCGGTCATATCATCTTCTCCAAATACGCCAGCACCGGCGACGGCATCCTGACCAGTCTGAAGATGATGGAAGTCATGCTGGCAAAGAAGAAGCCGATGAGTGAGCTGGCAGCCCCGCTGAAGATCTATCCGCAGGTACTGGAAAATGTCCGTGTGACTGATAAGAAAGCTGCGCAGAGTGATCCGGCTGTGCAGGAAGCTGTAAATACAGTAGCTGAGGCTCTGGGCGATACCGGCCGTATTCTGGTGCGTGAGTCCGGCACAGAGCCGGTTGTTCGTGTGATGGTGGAAGCACCTGACCATGATACATGCCAGAATTATGTAGATGAAGTGGTCAATGTGATTGGCGAAAAGGGATATAAGGCGTAAAGTCAATGACGACTCTGGCAGTTATCCAGAGTCGTTTTGCATAAAATGGAAAGTATAATAGAGAATTGAACAACGGGAGGGATAAACCTATGTGTGGAATCGTTGGTTTTACAGGAAATCGACAGGCAGCACCGATCTTGCTGGATGGTCTGTCAAAGCTGGAATATAGAGGATATGACTCGGCTGGACTAGCTGTCCGTGATGGAGAAAATCTGGCTCAGGTCGTGAAAGCGAAGGGGCGTCTGTCAAATTTGATTGAGAAAACAGATGGCGGCAAGGCACTGAAAGGAACTTGTGGTATTGGCCACACTCGTTGGGCAACCCACGGTGAGCCGAGCCAGACCAATGCACATCCGCATGTCTCAGGCAATTGCACCCGTTCTGGTTCAGGTACAGTGGAGTCTGAGGTCGTTGGCGTGCATAACGGCATCATTGAGAACTATACTGAACTGAAAGAAAAGTTGCTGAAACATGGCTATACATTCTATAGTCAGACGGATACCGAAGTGGTCATTAAGCTGGTGGACTACTATTATAAAAAGTATAATCTTGGTCCTGTTGATGCCATTGCCAAGACAATGGTGCGTGTTCGCGGTTCCTATGCCCTTGAGCTGATGTTCCAAGATTATCCGGGTGAGATTTGGGTGGCACGTAAGGATAGCCCGATGATCATCGGTATTGCGGATGGTGAGACCTACGTGGCTTCGGATGTCCCGGCAATTCTGAAATACACTCGCAATGTATATTACATTGGCAACCTTGAGTTTGCAAAGCTTGTTCCGGGCGAGGCTCATTTTTATAATCTCGATGGTGATGAGATCGAGAAGCAGACTACGGAAATTAAGTGGGACGCAGAGGCGGCGGAAAAGGGCGGCTTTGAGCATTTCATGATGAAAGAGATCCATGAGCAGCCGAAAGCTGTCCAGGATACTTTTAATTCAGTAATCAAGAATGGTGCTATTGCTCTGTCCAGCGTGGAGATTACAGAGGACGAGATCAAGAATTTTGAACAGATTTATATTGTTGCTTGTGGCTCTGCATGGCATGTGGGCATGGCTGCTCAGTATGTGATGGAAGATATAGCGGATATCCCGGTACGCGTGGAGCTTGCATCGGAGTTCCGCTATCGTAAAATGCCACTCAATCAGAAGGCACTTGTGATCGTTGTCAGCCAGTCTGGTGAGACGGCAGATACACTGGCTGCACTGCGACTTGCAAAAGAGAAGGGCGTTACCACGATGGCAATCGTCAATGTAGTAGGTAGCAGTATTGCCCGTGAAGCTGATAAGGTGTTCTACACTCTTGCCGGTCCGGAAATCTCGGTTGCTACAACAAAAGCATACAGTGCACAAGTGGCGGCTATGTATTGTCTGGCAGTTCAGTTTGCGAAGGTCAGAGAAAAAATCACGGAAGAACAGTACAGCTACTATATTTCCGAACTGCTGACTATCCCAGAAAAGATGCAGAAGATTCTGGAAGATAAAGAGCGCATTCAGTGGTTTGCAGCAAAGTATGCGAATGCACACGATGTGTTTTTTGTGGGTCGTGGCATTGACTATGCTGTCTGCTTGGAGGGAAGTCTGAAGCTGAAAGAAATCAGCTACATCCACTCCGAAGCATACGCTGCTGGCGAACTGAAGCACGGAACTATTAGCCTCATTGAGCAGGGAACACTGGTCATTGGTGTACTGACCCAGAGCGAACTCTATGAAAAGACTATTAGCAATATGTTGGAGTGCAAGAGCCGTGGTGCTTATTTGATGGGTCTGACTACATATGGCAAGTATGAAATCGAAGATCAGGTAAACTTCACGGTATATGTGCCGAAAGTGGACGAGCACTTTGTGGGTAGTTTGGCAGTGATTCCGCTACAGCTGCTTGGCTATTATGTATCTGTAGCCAAGGGTCTGGATGTGGATAAACCGAGAAACCTCGCTAAGAGTGTGACTGTGGAATAAAAGATATCAAGAGGAAAAAATTATGAACACAACATTACTTATCATGGCTGCTGGTATCGGCAGCCGCTTCGGAACAGGAATTAAGCAGTTGGAGCCGGTGGATGATGCTGGACATATCATCATGGACTACTCGATCCATGATGCGATTGAGGCAGGTTTCAACTATGTGGTATTTATTATTCGGAAGGATATCGGGAAAGAATTCAAAGAGGTCATCGGTGATCGTATTGCCTCTATTTGCTCTTCTCATAACGTAACAGTAGACTACGCTTTCCAGGATATCAATGATATTCCGGGAGAACTTCCGGAAGGACGTACAAAGCCGTGGGGAACTGGTCAGGCTGTGCTTGCAGCGAAGGACGTAATTAAAACTCCGTTCATCGTCATCAATGCAGATGATTATTATGGTAAAGAAGGCTTCAAGGCTGTCCATGAGTATCTAGTGAATGGCGGCAAGTCCTGCATGGCTGGTTTCGTTCTGAAGAACACGCTGTCTGATAACGGCGGTGTGACTCGCGGTATCTGCAAGATGGACGAGCAGAACAATCTGACCGAAGTTGTAGAGACTAAGAACATTGTAAAGACAGCGGATGGGGCAGAAGCAGACGGAAAAGTGATTGATGTTGATTCTCTGGTTTCCATGAATATGTGGGGACTGACTCCTGATTTCCTGGGTGTGCTGGAAGAAGGTTTCAAAGAGTTTTTTGAGAAAGAAGTGCAGGGTAATCCTCTGAAAGCAGAGTATCTGATCCCTATCTTCATCGGTGAATTGCTGGAGCAGGGAAAGATGTCAGTGAAGGTTCTGAAAACCAACGATACATGGTATGGTATGACCTACCATAAAGATGTCGCAGCAGTAAAGAACAGCTTCAAGAAGATGCTGGCGGATGGCGTGTACAAGGCTGAACTGTTTAGCGATCTGTAAATGACAATGAAAGAAACGATTGATTTACTCGGGAAGATCCTCACAAACATTCTAACTGCTCTCTATGAGCCATTTGGATTCTCGCTTCTTCTTTCTTTCATCGCAATGTTTTTCTACCTGTATGCGTATGAGCCTACTGCAGCAGGTAGAGGCTGGAAGAATGCCATAGTGACATGGTATCAAAAGTTCAAAGAGAGTGTGTTTTTTCGGAAGCTTTTTTTCTTATTTTTTGTGGCTTCACTTATTCAGATCGGAAGAGCACAC
>OODC01001486.1_pt1 | contig 10733 bp, 8 predicted proteins | sample 1671711 | NCBI WGS metagenome assembly OODC01 (sample SAMN06348184, study PRJEB24527) | human gut metagenome | reverse complement strand
TCATCCCAGTTATTTCTTACCCAACCGGTAACCCCCAGAGAACTGGCAATATAACAGGCCCGATAGCGAAATCCAACTCCCTGCACTCTCCCCGAAAACCAATAATGTTTCCTTATCAGATTCTCTCTCATCTCCGAACCCTTCCCATCCTGAACATCATGCTTTTTCCAGACTCCCCGGCCTTTCTCATACTCCTCAGCAATCTCCTCACCTGTCTCAGAATCCTGCAGAAACGTTCTGTACTTCTTTCTCTTAAAATCAAATATACTCAACAGCAGCCTCCTGTATTTATTTTCATCACTGTCAAAGCAACATTACTGTCCACCACGTTCTCAGCAACACAGCCAGGCAACAATATCTTTCTATATTATAGCACTACATCTACCAAAACTCACCTGTATTTCCCATAATTTTCAGGCAATTTTCCTTGCCCCTGCATCACAACTGGTCTATAATAAAGAACAGACTAACATGAGGTATAAACTATATGAACAAAAAAGAAATTTCTGAAATCAAGAAACAGTTCACTCCCGAGAACTGTTCTCTCACCCGCATCTGCGGATGTTACGTTGACGGAGAAAAGAATAAAAAAACCGAACTGAAAGAAGCATTTCTCTCTTTATCAGAAGAAGAAATGTTCAAATACTTTGAAATTTTCCGCAAATCCCTTTCCGGAACAATAGGAAAAAATCTGATGAACATGGAATTTCCTCTCGAGCAGGAAACTGAGGGCGGAACTCAACATTTTCTTATGAAACTGAGAGAAAGCAAACTGACCGATGATGCACTGGTAGAAAGTTTCTACGATAAGATCATTGAAAACTATGATTATCCCGAAAACTACTACATCATCCTGATCCATGGAGTATATGATATCCCCGGAAAGTCTTCCGACGGTGCAGAAATGTTTGATGCATCTGATGAGATTTATGAGCACATCATGTGCTGTATCTGTCCTGTAAAACTCTCTAAGGCAGGTCTTTGCTACAATGCCGAAACCAACAGCATCCAGGACCGTATCCGCGACTGGATCGTGGAACTTCCGGATGTTGCTTTCCTTTTCCCGCAGTTTAACGACCGCAGCACTGACATCCATGGTGTCCTTTATTATAGTAAAAATGCAAACGAGCTTCGGGATATTTTTATCGATGAACTGCTTGGATGTACAGCACCTCTTTCTGCAGGAGGACAGCGTGATTCCTTTAACGCACTGGTTGAAGATACTCTGGGCGACGACTGCAGATATGACACTGTATTAAGCATTCACGAGAAATTAAACGACCTGATCGAATCACAGAAGGATGAGCCGGAACCTGTAGTTCTGACCAAATCTGAGGTAAAACGCCTCTTTGAAGAATGCGGCGTAGAAGATGAAAAACTACAGTCATTTGATGAACAATACGAGATCACAGCCGGGGAAAAATCCTCTCTGGTTGCTTCCAACATCACCAATACAAAAAGATTCGAGATCAAAACCCCGGATGTTGTAGTCCACGTAGATCCTGAACGTGCCGATCTTGTGGAAACACGCATAATTGACGGACGCAAGTGCCTTGTGATCCCAATGGAAGGCGAAGTTGAACTGAACGGAATCCGCGTACATACAGGAAATGAAAATCCTTCTGATGACGAATTTTATGACAATACAGATACTGAGACAGAGGAGACATCTGATGGAGAATAATCGTAAACTCTTATTTTTTGACATTGACAAAACCCTGTTAACCCCTTACCCATGGACAGTTCCGGACAGTGCGAAACAGGCTTTAAAAGAAGCACGCTATAATGGTCATCTCCTTTTCATCAATTCCGGACGTACCTATACAATGATTCCGGAAATCATTAAAGAAATGGGATTCGACGGCTATGTATGCGGATGCGGTAGCCAGATTTATATGAATGAAGAGCTTTTGTTTTCCAGTTCTATTCCAAATCCGCTTTGCCGTAAAACAACAGAATTACTGCGGGAATGCAGAATTCCTGCGTTTTTTGAACGCCCGGATAAGATTTTATATGACAGCAGTTCATGTGCTGTTCCTGAAACTGTTCAGAAGCTGAAAGCAGAAGTTATAGTAGAAGATCTGGCTCTCTACCCGCCCGAAACATACAACCATTTTACATTTGACAAGTTTCTGGCTTTTCCGTCTGCTGATTCTGATATGGAAACTTTCCGCAAATTTGCAGATGAACATTTTCTGTGTTTCATACATGAAGACAAGGCCTGGGAACTGACTCAGAAAAATCTCAGCAAAGCAACCGGAATCCGGTTTCTGGCAGACCGCCTTGGGGTTCCGGTCAAAGACACCTATGCATTCGGCGACAGCACGAACGATCTTCTTATGCTGCAGTTCGCCGGAAACAGCATCGCAATGGGCGACTCGGATCCCCTGATCCTGCCTCACTGCACTTACCAGACAACCAATATCGAAGATAACGGAATTGCCAATGCTTTGAAGCATTTCCATCTCATTTAGCAGAACATACAAAATAACGTATTATCATATCTCTATTTATCTGTGTTATTTTTGCATATTTAGGAGAATGATTTCGGATTTATTTAAACTTAAAAACAGCTATGTGAAAACACTCAGGTTTTCATCATAGCTGTTTTAATTTACAATACTCAATTCCTATCAGCAAGCTACTGACAGTTCGGATTTTCTTATTTAGCTGCTTCTGTCGGTGTTGCTTCCGGTGTTTCAGTAGTTTCTGCTGCTTCTTCCTCTGCCGCAGGTGTCTCAGTCACATCTGTATCTTCTGCTGCAGGTGTTTCTGTAACTTCCTCTGTTTCCGGTGTTGGAGTTGCCTCTTCTGTCACTTCAGGTGTCGGTGTTTCCGGAACCGGAGTAGGAGTCGGCGCCATGAAGGTATGTTTGTCAGTGATCTTAAGTGTCTTAAGGACTTTCTTAACCGCCTTTACATCTGCCTCATCCAGCCATTTGGCAGTTGTATCTGTAAAATAGGTACTTTCTTTGGAATTCTGAAGAGATTCTCGCTTGGAAGCTGTGGCATCTTCATCATTGATCTTGTCAAGTCTTACTACATAGTATCCTGTGTCAGTCTCAATAATATTGTCTGCAACTTCTCCGTCTTTCAGTCCTCTCAGAACCTTCAGAACCTCATCCGGATATGCCTCGCTGCCGGAATCTTCATCCTCGTCTTCGCTCTCTTTTGTTGTAAAATTACCCTGTACTGCAGAATAACTGTCATCTACACCTTTGGCAATCTCACTCATGTCTGCTGTAGGATCCTCTTTCATCTTATCCAGAATCTCCTGAGCCTGTTCTTTCTTAGTCTTTTTCTCCTCATCAGTTATATCATCACCGCTTGTAGAGATACTTACATAAGTGAAGGTTGTCTGATTCGCTTCATCATCAGAAACTGTGATCTTTCCTTCTGCTACAACCGGATCATACATCTTCTTCTGAATTGTCTGAAGCTCCAGAAGTGTTTTTACCTGATCTTCCGTTACCGCAAGTTCCTTAATTGTCTCTTCACTGTTTGCAGCCATAAACTGTGATGCTGCATCTGCGATCGCTGCTTCATCATCATCTGTAAGCTCTACGTTATAATCCGCAGCCTTCTCTTTGAGAATATACATCTTCTCAACAGACTCCAGACTGCTTGTCACTGCCTGATCACCATAAGTCTCATCTGAATCATCACCTGCTGTCTGATCCCAGATATTATCTGCACTTCCCATATAATTTAAATACATGGTTGTTGTCTGCTGTTGCTGTTCGCGGGCATAAAGACTTACAACTCCAAGCGGAATATCTGTTCCGTCAACAGTAGCCACTGTCTTTGTTCCATCTAATGTTTTACTTCCACAGCCGGAAAGCATACCAACTGACATCACACCTGCCAGTGTCACAACGGCTGTTCTCTTTACCATTTTTTTCATTTCTTCCTCCATATTATCAATCTGGTCTTTCTTCCATACCACTTTCCCAGAATGTACTGTTATTAGAGTATAAACTTTTTTCCTGCGAAGGGCAAGGCAAATCGAAAAATATGTAGTATATTTCACATATTTTCCGCCATGCTCTTAAGTTCCTCTGCAAATTCCGTCAATGCCAGGATCAGATTCCCCTGTGGTTCCAGGATAAATTTCGGTTCCTGCTCATTCTTAAACTGCAGACCTCTTCTGTATTTCTGCATAAGAGCCGGAAAGCCTTCTGTATTCAGCCTTGCTTTCTCATAAAGGGTAAACCGGACTGTTTTTCCAGTCTGCTTTATTTCCGTTACGTACCCCTGATGAGCAATCGCCTTTAACTTCGCAATCGCCAGAAGATTCAGCACTGCCTTTCCGGGTTCTCCGAAACGGTCCAGAAGTTCTTCCAGCATATCATCATAATCCTGTTGTGTCTCAATCCCCGCAATTCTTTTATAGCTTCTGAAATTCATTACTGATGTAGGAATCAGGAATATACGCATCAACATTCAGATCAACCGATGTCTCGAAATCCTCCATTGTATGAATACCCTTCGCCTCTTTCACTGCTTCATTGAGCATCTTACAATAAAGATCATATCCAACCGCATTCATATGTCCATGTTGCTGCGCGCCCAGCAGATTTCCGGCACCTCGAAGTTCCAGATCTCTCATTGCAATCTTAAATCCGCTTCCCAGATCCGTATACTCGCGGATCGCAGCCAGACGCTTCTCAGCCGTCTCCTTCAGCATCACATTCTTTCTGTACATCAGAAACGCATAGGCAGTTCTGTTGGAACGCCCGATCCTTCCCCGAAGCTGATAAAGCTGAGAAAGCCCGTATCTGTCTGAATCATGGATAATCATAGTATTTACATTGGAAATATCCAGCCCTGTCTCAATGATCGTGGTGGAAACCAGCACATCAATATCCCCGTTTACAAAGGAATACATCACATTCTCCAGTTCCCTCTCACTCATCTGGCCATGAGCAAAATCCACCCTTGCATCCGGCACCAGCTTCGCAATACGCAGGGCAACATCTGCAATATCCGTCACTCGATTATAAACATAATAAACCTGTCCGCCTCTGCGCAATTCCCTGTTGATAGCCTCTCGGACTGTCTCTTCATCATATTCCATAACATATGTCTGGATCGGCATTCTGTCCATAGGAGGCTCCTCCAGGACACTCATATCCCGGATTCCGATCAGGCTCATATGAAGAGTACGGGGAATGGGCGTTGCAGTCAGTGTAAGGACATCTACATCCTTCTTTAACTGCTTGATTTTTTCCTTATGCGTAACTCCAAACCGCTGTTCCTCATCAACGATCAACAGGCCAAGATTTTTGAACTGTACGTCTTTGGAAAGGATTCTGTGCGTTCCAATGATCACATCCACCTGACCTTTTTTCAGATCTTCGATTGCCTTCTTCTGTTGTGCCGGGGTCCGGAATCTGCACAACAGTTCCACACGTACCGGAAATTCCTTCATCCTCTGCACAAAGGTATTATAAATCTGCTGCGCAAGGATCGTTGTAGGTGCAAGATAAGCTACCTGTCTGCTCTCCTGTACTTCCTTAAATGCGGCACGCAGCGCCACTTCTGTTTTGCCGTATCCCACATCCCCGCAGATAAGCCGGTCCATAATCCTGGTACTCTCCATATCACGTTTGGCATCCTCAATAGCACTGAGCTGATCCTCTGTCTCTTCATATGGAAACATTTCTTCAAATTCTCTCTGCCATACAGTATCAGGACCACAGACATATCCTTCCTTTTCCTGACGCACTGCATAAAGCTCTACCAGTTCTTTTGCAATATTTTTAACTGCCCCACGAACCTTGCTCTTTGTTTTATTCCACTCCTGAGTACCAAGTTTGTTCAGCTTCGGAGCCTTTGAAGCATCTGCCCCTGAATATTTCTGCAGACAGTCAAGCTGAGTAGCAGGAATATAGAGATTGCTTCCGCCTCTGTATTCAATTTTAATATAATCTTTAACGATCCTGTCTACTTCAACTTTTTCAATTCCTCGGTAAATACCAAGACCATGCTTTTCATGGACAACAAAATCGCCGATAGAAAGCTCCGCAAAATCCTGAATACGGCTTCCACTGTAATTTTTTTTCTTCTTTTTTTTCTGTTCCTGTCCAAAAATGTCAGATTCTGTCATTACCGCAAACTTGATCAACGGGTATTCAAAGCCCTTCTTTGCATGGCCATAAACCACCATGATCTCGCCCGGACAGATCTCCCTGTCATAATCTTGTCCATAAAAGGCTGCCAGTCCCTCTTCCTGAAGATCCTTTGCCAGCCTCTCGGCCCTTGTGCGGGAACCGGAAAGCAACGCGATCCTGTATCCCTGTTTCTTATACTGATGAAGATCTTTTACCAGAAGTTCAAAACTGTTGTTATAAGCGCTGATTGATTTTACCTCCAGGTAAAATTTCTCCCGCACTTTCCAGCCTGCCTGTTTCGGTTCCAGCGCACATACAGAAATACAGTTGCGTTTATTCAGTTCTTTTTGAAGCTGTTCAAAAGAACAAAGCCAGTTTTCCGGCAGATTCCGGCTGCCTTTTTCCTCTCTGTGCATACGGCTCTGTCTGTACTCTTCTTCTACAGCCCCGCCTTTCTCAGTCAGTCGGTTTGGTTCATCCAGAAAGATTATGGTTCTTTCCTCCGGAAAATAATCCAGGAAGGAAACCATATCCTTGTCCCCTATATGCTCCACCGCCGGATAGATCGTAAGTTCTTCCAGATTTTCCAGAGAACGCTGACTCTCCGGATCAAAACTCCGGATAGAATCAATCTCATCTCCCCAAAGCTCGATTCTCCATGGATTTTCCTCAGTGAGACAGTAAATATCCACAATACCGCCACGCACAGAGAACTGCCCCGGCATTTCCACCTGTCCTACCCGCTCGTAACCTAAAGCCACCAGCTGGTTCTTCAGCTGTTCTATGTCTACGGTGCTGTCACTTTCGTAATGAATCAGCTGTTCTTTTATCTTTTCCAGAGATTCCAGAAAATCCATACATCCGTCAATACTTGTAACAACTGTCAGTTCTTTCTCTTCCAGTAAGGCCTTAATGACCTTCATCCTCTGACGTATCAGCAGATTTCCATGGATATCTGCCTGAAAGAACAGAAGATCTTTCGCAGGATAAGAATACACTTTTCTGTCATAAAATCTGTAATCTTCATAAATTTCTCTGGCGCGGCGTTCGTCCTCCGCCAGGATCAGACGATAAGGCGCAATCCCGGAAAGTCCGTACATCAGATGAGATTTCTGCGATTCCATACACCCCGAAACCTGCAGGATTCCCTTATTCGTTTTGCTTTTTTCTTTAATCTGTTCAAACTCTGCAAACCCCTGCAGAGGTGTTAAAAATGCTTTCATCTTCACCCCTCATGATCCTTCGACGTAATAAAAGCGGCTTCTGTTTCCAGTTACCGCTTTCTATACCTTTTGCTGAACAATCATCTGTTTCCTGTCTGCTTATTTCTGTACAGGTACTTTTCTGTTATATTCGTTCATGGCTGCATCTGTACCCTGTGAGATTATGATATCCACAGCCTTTGCCGCCTTTGCTATTGCTTCATCCACAAGTTTCCTGTCTTCTGTGGAAAATCTGCCAAGTACATGATCTGCCAGATCCCATCCCTTCGGCTTTGCACCAACTCCTACTTTGATACGGAGAAATTTCTCTGTGCCAAGCTGGCGGATAATATCTTTGATCCCGTTATGTCCACCCGCACTTCCCTGCTTGCGGATGCGAAGCTGCCCGGGTTCCAGATCAATATCATCATAAATAACAATAAGCTCTGATTCCGAATCAATTTTAAAATAATTCGCCATCTCACGAACAGGACCGCCACTCAGGTTCATAAAAGAAAGCGGCTTCATAAGAATCACTTTCTCTCCGCCGATCATGGTTTTACCGTACATGGCATTAAATTTCACACCACCCTGAGGGACATTGTAATCCTCTACCAGACGGTCAACGGTATCAAATCCCATATTGTGGCGTGTTGCTTCATACTGTTTCCCGGGATTTCCCAGGCCAACTACTAAATACATATATGTGTCTCCTGCTTAATTTAACACCATTTTCCGGAATTACCATACCTGTCCTGATGTCAAATTTATTTTTTACATACTCTAAAGTGTGTTTAAAAAATCAATCCTGCAAATTGTAACGCACATCTTGCGGAAAGCATTTTTCAAACACACGCTAAGATAATTAATTAAAATATACCATCTCTTCCTTAAGCGGCTCGCATTCTTTCACATCACTTGCATAAAGAACAATGCCCTCACCCTGATATTCTGTACGGTTCTCAAATGCGACCTTCGCTGTTACTTCTACCCAGCTGCCCTCTTTGATATGCGGTGCATAATCGCTTCTGCACACGTATCCAAGGAAAGTGGTATCATCTGCGCAGCAGGTCATTGCCACACGTCCCGGAACAAAGAATTTACTTCCCATTCCACGTGGTTTCATGACACGTCCTTTAAAGCGGACAATTTTGTCTACATATTTATCCGGATTATCCATGGCATCCACAAACCAGATACCATAATCTTCCGGTGGAATCTCAATGATCGGTGCATTGATATCAAACGGCATCTCATCCTGGAAAATGTCATCCATCTCGCCCTCTTCATTTTCAAAGATAACCTCTGCACTCTGATTTGCGACCTTGATCCCTCGTCTGTATGCAGGAAGCGGATCTCCCTCTTTACAGCGGTTAAATACAACCATATCTGTATTTCTGATCATATCCATGAACAGAGATTTCATGTTTGCCATATAAACCTGATAAGTAGTTGCATCCACACAGGTAATCTCCTGCTCAATGCCCCAGCCTTCAGGAAGCTCCATCTGCTCAAACTTACTTACAAGCCACATTCCGTTGTACTCGATCACAACACGCTCCGGCTGATGGATGATATCCATGGCAGCCAGACGCTGTGGTGTCAGATCTTCTTCATCCTCGATCACTTCCACAACTGTGTTTGTAAGTTTCAGTTTATCCATATCATATTCTTCTTCGCCTTCTTCGCAAAGAATCAACAGAGTTTTGCCGTCAATGGCAAAATACTCCTGCTGCAATGTAAAATCCAGGAAAGTAGTCTTTCCGCTTTCCAGGAATCCCGTAACCAAATAAATGGGAACTCTGATATCATCCATCATATAATTTATTCCTTTATCTTTATTCTGATTCTGTTATTATCTGCCGAAATCGTTCAGTCTCGCATCTATGACACAGGATTTCATGCTCCGATGAGCTGAATCCAGATGCAGTATTTTAGAGGATTGCCATAAATCGTTGCTTCCTTATGATCATTATGCAAGCCCAAATAATTCTGCAAGTTTATCTTCTTTCAGTTTGGAGCCGATCACGCAGAGACGGCCTGTGTATTCCGGTGCACCTTCACGGATTTCTGTTTCCTCCGGAACCATGTCAAAATAAATCCATGTTCCGTCTTCTGCAGGAAGCATTCCCTTTGCACGAAGAATAATACCGTAATCTTCAGAAGCGGAAAGAGCCTCAAGCATCTTCTCAAGACCTTCTCTTGTGTATTTCTTAATCGTCTCACGTCCCCAGCTTGTAAATACCTCATCTGCGTGATGATGGTGATGGTCATGATGATCATGTCCGCAACCGCATTCATGGTCGTGATCGTGGTGATGATGCTCATGTTCCTCATGATCATGTCCACAGCCGCATTCATGGTCGTGGTCATGGTGATGATGTTCATGTTCTTCGTGATCATGTCCACAGCCACATTCATGATCATGGTCGTGATCGTGATGATGATGCTCTCCATGTTCATGTACATGTCCGCACTCCGGGCATACCTCTTCCTCAGACATCAGTTCTTCCTCAAGAGATACCGGTTTCTCCATAACCTCAAGGATTTTCTTTCCGTCCAGTTTCTCAATCGGAGTGGTGATAATAGCAGCTTTCGCATTAATTCCACGAAGAAGTTCCATTTCCTGCTGTGCTTTCTTCTCATCAATGATATCTGTACGGCTCATGATGATCGCACCTGCATATTCAACCTGATTATCAAAGAACTCACCAAAGTTTCTCATATACATTTTGCACTTCTTTGCATCAACTACAGTTGTATAGCTGTTCAGAACGATATCCACATCTCCCTGAACACCCTGTACTGCCTTAATAACATCTGAGAGTTTACCAACACCTGATGGCTCGATCAGGATTCTGTCCGGATGATATTTGTCCACAACCTCTTTCAGAGAAGTGCCGAAATCTCCCACTAATGAACAGCAGATACATCCGGAATTCATTTCCCGGATCTGGATTCCCGCTTCCTTCAGGAAACCACCGTCAATGCCAATCTCACCAAATTCGTTCTCGATCAGTACAACCTGCTCATCTGCATAAGCCTCTTTCAGAAGTTTCTTAATCAATGTAGTTTTACCGGCTCCAAGGAAACCGGAAATAATATCAATCTTAGTTGCCATTATCTTATTTCTCCTCTTCGTTAAAATTTATATTTCTGAATAACTGCCATATAGCCGTCATTTTTTATATTCTGCCATTTTTATGAACAAACAGAATAGCTTTTAGAACTGCCATCATTATCTGTCTGTTTATATATTTGCCTGTAACGTACTCATTATACATAAGATGTCCAATGTATTCAAGTCTGCCATCAACGCATTTTGACCAGGAAACACTTGTGCCCCCTGGTTTACAGATATCCTGCAGTTGTTCAATACTTTCAGAACAACCTGCCTGTTCACATCAAAGAAAGATCG
>OODC01001482.1_pt1 | contig 10751 bp, 9 predicted proteins | sample 1671711 | NCBI WGS metagenome assembly OODC01 (sample SAMN06348184, study PRJEB24527) | human gut metagenome | reverse complement strand
ATACGCAAAACGTTTGTCAACGGTTTTGAGCAAAATTTACGGCACCCAGATGCGGTCTGCACGGGTTATCTCGCCGTTTTGGATGGTCACGGTCGTGTTTCCTGCATTCCACCCATAAGCATCTTCTTCATTGCTCATTGCATCACAAACCGTCCGATCTCCCTTTACGATCACTGGGTCGGCTTCAAAGTCTGCTGCACCGTCCGATAGTTCGATATCGTCTGCCATAACAAGTTGCTTAACCACTCCAACTTCATAATAAGCGGGATAATCATCCCATGTCAGAGTCCGGTAGTGGTCATCCTCTTTGCATAAGTCAATACCACCTTCTTCTATTCCACCGTTGATGGTCACATAGTTGTTTTCTCTCTCAACGCTTTCCACTGTTAGGGCTGTAATTTCCTCTGTCCCGTTTAGATGTGTTATAATGGTATCTCCTTCGCTCAATGCTTCAATATCTGCGGCTGTGTACCGGTCATAGTCGTATACAACAGCATTGTTGATGGTATTCTTGCGTTCACCGACCCATACTTTATCGCTTTCAAAGCTGATGTGATAAGTGCCATCCGAAAGTGGGTCACTCAGTAAAACACCTTGCATTGGGTGTACTTCCGTTTTTTGCGCCTCCGAAGATGTCGTGCTTGCCGTGGAAGCCGCTGTGCTTCCAGCCGTGGAACTGGACGCCCCACAGCCCACCATTGTTATTCCAATAGCCAAAAGCACAGTAAGTGTCACTATTTTATGGTTCCATCTCATACGAAAACCTTCTTTCTCTTGCTTGACGGAACGTTTCCGTTCCGCTACAATAAAAACGAATCAAGAACCCATTCTATTGCGACTGATTTTAAGATAGAGAGGAATTTCCCGTGAAAATTTTAAAAGTAAAGTGTCTTGCCCCTACCCGGCTGGACAATTATCTGACCCAGCAGTACCCCGCCCTGACCCCCGGTCGCCTGAACAAGGCGCTGCGGGAAAACAAGATCAAGCTCAACGGCAAAAAGCAGCCGCTTTCCACCCGCGTGATGGCGGGCGACGAGATCAAGCTGTTCATTCTGGACGAAGTTCTGGACGCCGACAAGCGAGTGGAGGGCCCGGCGTGGAAGAACGCCCGCGGCCCGGCGCAGGTGGTGTACGACTGCCCGCAGATCCTCATCGTGAACAAGCCCGCCGGCCTTTCCGTGGACGGCCCGGACGATGACACCCTGCTGAACCGCGCCCTGCTCTACCTGAACCAGCAGGGGGAGTACAAGGAGAACGACCTGTACACCCCGGCCCTGTGCCACCGGCTGGACACCGGCACCAGCGGCCTGGTGATCATTGCCAAGACCCCGGAGGCCGAGGAGCTGTTTCTGGCCGCCATCAAGAACCGTGACGTGCAAAAGACCTACCTCTGCGTCACCTTCGGCCGCCCTGTGCCGCCGGACGCCACCCTGGGCGGCTACCTGCTCAAGGACGCCGACCGCGGCATCGTGAAGATCGTGGAGGACAAGCAGCCCGGTGCCAAGGAAGTGGAGACCCAGTACGAGACCATTGCCGTTTCCGGTCGTCTGGCCCTGCTCAAAGTAAAGCTGATCACCGGCCGCACCCACCAGATCCGTGCCCACATGGCCAGCATCGGCTGCCCCATCCTGGGCGACAGCAAGTATGGCAACAACAGCGCCAACCGGGAGCTGAAGCTCAAGTATCAGGCCCTGTGCGCCTATGAGCTGACCATGCCCCGCTTCACCCAGCCGGATTTTGCCTTCCTCAGCGGCAAGACCTTCCGCGCCCCGAAGCCCTGGTACTACAGCCAGGTGCTGGACGGAACACTGAAGTAAGACTCAAATCAACAGACAAGGCCCCGTGTGCATCAGCACACGGGGCCTTGTTTTGATTCAAGCAAATTTTATGCCGGATAATTTAGGGTATCCAGCAGAGCATTCAGGTAGTTCTGCGGCATGGCACCGGTGCTCTGGGCACACAGCAGATAGGTGGTGGCACCGTGCTGGAACACGGTGTACTGGGCCGTCACATTGCCTGCAGCATCCTTCACGCTGTAGATCTGGTAGACCTGACCGTTGGCTGCGGTGTAATCTGCCTTGGCATACGATGCACCCGGCGCGGTGACCGACTCCTCCACCGCAGCTTCATCGCTGCCATCCCAGCGGGTGCTTGCCGCAAAGGTCAGCGACACGGCACCGTCCGTGCGGTACTGGTTGTACATGGTATTGGTGATCTTCTGGGACGGCTTGAACGAAACCACCACATTGTCCGTCCCGCCGCCCTGCGGAAGGGCATCAAAGGTGCTGCTGGACACAAACTTCATGCCCAGCTGGCTTTCGGCATCCGCACGGCTATTCATGTCGATCTCCACCACGCTATTGCTGGTGCGGCGGGCCGTGGTCTTGACCTGCGCCTTCACATCTTCGCCGATCTTGGCGGAATCCTCCACGGCAGGCATCTGCAAACGATAGCTCAGACGGACATTGCCGCCGCTCTTATCCACGCTGCTGGCATTCACAGCCCATGCGGCCGGGCAAAGCAGCGACACTGCACAGGCGGCAGTGAGCAACAGACCCGCGATTCTGCGCATCTTCATAAAGCATTCTCCTTTCGGCGGGGGCACCGATCCGGTGCCGCCATATTCTCCCAGCTTTAAAATAGCAAGAATATGCGCCGCTGTCAAGTGGCAAATCAGCTAAAAAGTTGGAATTATTTTTGGAAATCCCACCTAATTTTTCCCGCGGACACGCAGAAAAGGCAGTGCACCGGAGCCCCGGCACACTGCCCTTTTCTCATTTTCAGCTCGTCGGTACAGCGGTCAGGAAGCAGCTTCCTGCACCACCACATACACGCCTGCCGGCACACAAGCCGCCCAGGCACCGTCCTTGTCCAGCCAGCCGAATTGCTCACAGATATGATCGGGGCACTGGCTGTCCAAAAACGCGATCGCGCCGTCTTTTACCTGCAGGTGGACCACATAGTCGCCCACATCATACAGGTAATCATGATCTTCGTCCAGCGAGAGGGTCTCAGATGCGCCGCTGCCAAAGTCAACGACTGCTTCCAGACCCGTGCCCTTGCTGCCGCGGGCCGCGCGCCAACCGAAGTACAGCGCAGCCGCCGCGGCCAGCACCACCAGAGCAAAGATCAGGTTCTTCTGCCACGGCTTGCAGCGTTTTTTGCCGGAAGCTGCGTCAGATTTTTCCGTCACACTCATGCAGCGTACTTGCTGGCAGCAGCACCTGCAATGCGGCCAAAGACCACGAAGTCGGCCACAGCGTTGCCGCCCAGACGGTTTGCACCGTGCACACCGCCGGTGACCTCACCAGCAGCGAACAGGCCGGGGATGACGGAACCGTCAGCCTTCAGCACCTCGGTGTTGGTGTTGATCTTCAGGCCGCCCATGGTGTGGTGCACACCTGCGGTGACCTTGATGGCATAGTAGGGAGCGGTATCCAGCTTGTTTGCAAAGCTGGTGCGGCCAAAGTCGGGGTCGTTCTTGGCCTCAACATAGCCGTTCCAGGTGTTCATGGTCTCGGCAAAGGCAGCCTCATCGACGCCCATGGCCTTGGCCAGCTCTTCGTAGGTCTCACCGGTCACGGTGTAGCCCTTCTTGATGTAGCCCTGGATGACGCTGGAAGCATCGACCATAGCCTGATCCACCACCAGCCAGCTGTAGCTGCCGGTCTGTGCGATCTCGGCTGCGGAGACCACGTCACGGGTGCCCACTTCGTCGATGAAGCGCTTGCCCTCGGCGTTGATCAGCACGGCACCGTCGCCGCGCAGTCCCTCGGTGATCAGGGCAGCGGTGTTGGCTTCCACGGTGGGGTGGATCTGGATCTGATCCATATCCACGGTGTCGGCACCGATGGCGGTTGCCATCTCAATGCCCTGGCCCTGAGCGCCGGCGGCATTGGTGGTCATAAAGCCCTTCAGCTCCGGCTTGTACTCGGTGACCATGTCCAGGTTTGCGCCGAAACCGCCAGTGGCCAGCACAACGGCCTTGGCATTGACGGTGACGGTCTCACCGGAAGCACCGGTAGCCTTCACGCCCACAGCAGCGCCGTTGGCGTCGGTCAGAATCTCGGTAGCGGTGGTGTTCAGCAGAGTCTGCACACCAGCCTTGTCGCAGTTCTCCTGCAGCAGGGGAATCATGTAAGAGCCAACGGAAACGGTCTTGCCGTCGCCGTCCACGGGGCGATGGATGCGCTTGACGGAGGCACCGCCAAAGCTGGCAACATTGTGCAGGGTGATGCCGTGCTCGTCCAGCCAGTCGATGGCGTCAGCAGAGTTGGAGCACAGGGTCTCCACCAGCTCAGGGTTATTCAGACCCTTGCCGCCGATCATGGTGTCCAGCTCCATCAGCTCCACGCTGTCAAAGTAGCCCTTGGGGTCAGCCTGATAAGCAGCCCACTGCTCAGAAACAGTCTTAGCCAGAGCGGTGATGGTAGCGTTGTCGGCGTACTTTTCAGCAGCAGTCTTCAGGGTCTTTTCCACGCCTGCGGACTCGCCGAACTCGTTCTCGTCCTGGTACACGGTGTCGCCGGCGTTCATGCCGCCGGTGGCACGGACGGAGTTGCCGCCCACCATGGGCTGGCTCTCCAGGATGACAACGCTCTTGCCCTCAGCAGCAGCGGTGATGGCAGCAGTCATGCCTGCGCCGCCTGCGCCCACAATGGCAACATCTGCGTCAATGGTGGAGTCCTCTGCCTTGGTGGTGTCGGCCTCGACAGCGGTCTTGTAGTCATCTGCGTTCAGACCAGCTGCAACCAGAGCGGCGGCAGCAGCCTCCTTGATGGCATCGGAGGTGATGGTAGCACCGGAGACGCCGTCCACAGCGATGCTGCCGGTCTCAGCGATCTGGCCGGGCAGCTGCTCCAGAGCCAGGGTACCAATGCCCTGGGTCTCGTCCTTGCCCTCGGCGGTGCAGCCGGTGATCTTGCTGTCAGTCAGGGTCAGGGTGACGGTCACGTCGCCGCCCATGCCCTTTGCGGTGCCGGTAAAGTCACCGGAGACACCTGCAGCAGAGGAGGCGGAGTTGCTCTTTGCGCCGCAGCCGAACAGGCTCAGGGCCATGACGGATGCTAGTGCAAACGCAGCAATGCGTTTTCTCATAATTGGATCTTCCTTCCTTCTTCTTGGGGTTTGCTTCATGGTTTGTCCATGCGAACATCTATCAGCATAAAAAGGGGAAGCTGCGCATTCGGAACGCAACTCCCCCTCTGCCGAACTAGGGAATAATTAGGCGTTAGCCTGAGCTGCAGCAACAGCGCATGCAACGGTAGCGCCGACCATGGGGTTGTTGCCCATGCCGATCAGACCCATCATCTCAACGTGAGCGGGCACGGAGGAAGAGCCAGCGAACTGAGCATCACCGTGCACACGGCCCAGAGAGTCGGTCAGGCCGTAGCTTGCGGGGCCTGCAGCCACGTTATCGGGGTGCAGGGTACGGCCGGTGCCGCCGCCGGAAGCAACGGAGAAGTACTTCTTGCCGTTCTCGATAGCCCACTTCTTGTAGGTGCCGGCAACCAGATGCTGGAAGCGGACGGGGTTGGTGGAGTTGCCGGTGATGGAGCACTGAACGTCCTCCTTCTTCATGATGGCAACGCCCTCCATGACATCGTTAGCGCCGTAGCACTTGACGGCTGCGCGCTCACCCTCGGAGAAGGGGATCTCCTTGACGACCTTCAGGGTCTGGGTGGGGATGTCGTACTCGGTCTGCACATAGGTGAAGCCGTTGATACGGGAAATGATGTAAGCTGCGTCCTTGCCCAGGCCGTTCAGGATGACGCGCAGGGGGGTCTTGCGGACCTTGTTTGCGGTGCGGGCGATGCCGATAGCACCCTCAGCAGCAGCAAAGGACTCGTGGCCTGCCAGGAAAGCGAAGCAGGTGGTGTCCTCGCTCAGCAGACGAGCGCCCAGGTTGCCGTGGCCCAGACCGACCTGACGCTGCTCAGCGACAGAACCGGGGATGGTGAAAGCCTCCAGGCCCTCACCGATGGCGGCAGCGCACTCGGCTGCGTCGGTCAGGCCGCGCTTCACAGCGATGGCGGTGCCCAGGGTGTAAGCCCAGACAGCGTTATCAAAGCAGATGGGCTGCACGCCGCGCACGATCTTGTCGCAGTCGATGCCCTTAGCGAGGAGCATCTCGTTGCAAGCGTCCAGAGACTCCAGGCCGTTGGCCTTCAGGCATGCCTCGATCTTCGGCATGCGGCGATCCATAGATTCAAAAGTTGCCATGAGTTGTTCCTCCTCTCTTATTCCTCACGCGGGTCGATGTACTTGACAGCGCCCTGCTCCTTGCTGAAGCGGCCGTAAGTACCCACGTTCTTCTCGTAAGCCTCGTTGGGGGTCTTGCCGTGACGGATATCCTCCATCATCTTGCCCAGCTTGACGAACTGATAGCCGATGACCTCATCGTTGGCATCCACAGCCAGCTTGTTGATATAGCCCTCGGTCAGCTCCAGATAACGGACACCCTTCTCCTTGGTGGAGAAGATGGTACCGGTCATGGAGCGCAGGCCCTTGCCCAGGTCGTCCAGACCTGCGCCGATGGGCAGACCGTCCTCAGAGAAAGCGGTCTGGCTGCGGCCGTAGACGATCTGCAGGAACAGCTCACGCATAGCCACGTTGATGGCGTCGCACACCAGGTCGGTGTTCAGAGCTTCCAGAATGGTCTTGCCGGGCAGGATCTCGCCTGCCATAGCAGCAGAGTGGGTCATGCCGGAGCAGCCGATGGTCTCCACCAGAGCCTCCTCGATGACGCCGTTCTTGATGTTCAGAGACAGCTTGCAGGTACCCTGCTGAGGTGCGCACCAGCCCACACCATGGGTGTAGCCGCTGATGTCCTTGATCTCATAGGCCTTGACCCATGCGCCCTCTTCGGGGATGGGAGCCGGACCATGCTTAGGACCTTTGGTGATCGGGCACATATTCTGTACTTGCTGCGAATAGGTCATAATCATACTCTCCTTTTGACAAATGTCGCTTGGCGGGAACACGGCTGCGCCCTGCCGGCACAGCTCGTCCTCCCGTTTTGCATCGGCTGCGCGGGCCGCTCTCTCTTTCGGCCGCACAGCACTACCACGCATGATTTTATTATAGAGAATGCGCGCGCATTTTGCAAGACATTTCCGCCAAAAATCCGCAATTCTCTTTCTGGTCATTTACATCTAACCGTCAATTCGTCCGCTTTCTGCCGGGCATTTGTCATTTTTCTGTCAATTCTGTCAGCAGGTCCGGTCCATGCCCCGCTGTCCGCGCCCAGCAGACGGTTCCACCGGTCGCAAGGCCCGGATGCAGGCAAAGCCGGCCCCGGCGGCTGCCACGGCCATCCAGTGCCGACCGACTTCCAGCCCGAAGAAATTGGCTGCAAACGGAAAGGCAAGGCTGCCCACGCTCTGCCCCAGCGCCAGAAAGCCATAGTTGACCCCCGCATGGGGGAAGCCGAACAGGTCGGTGGAAAGGGCCGGCAGAACCGCCGCCAGCGCCGAGTAGCAGAAGGTGAGGCCCGCATAGCAGGCCACCACGCCCCAGCCCTGTGCAAAGGCAAACCCCGCCGACAGCCCGGCAGACACTGCAAACAGCAGCATGTCGGTGGGGCGGCGGCCGATTCGGTCACTGAGCAGAGGCATCAGCAGGCGGCCTGCCGCACTGCCCACGCTGCCCAGTACCACGCTCCATAGCGCCGCCTGCTCCTCCAACCCGCGCTCCATGCCCAGCTTTAAAATAATGGGGCTGAACAGCAGCACTGCGGGGGTAGAAAAGCACACCGCTCCGGCGCACAGCCAGTACTGCTTTGTGCGCAGCATCTGCTGCGGGGCAAGGTCAATGGTGTTTTTGCCGTTTTCCTGCGGTTTTTGGGTCTGCCCGGTCTGCGACGGGTCCTGCAAAAGCAGACTGCCCACAAGGCATACCGGCAGGGTGACCGCCCCCAGTGCCCAGAAGGCCCCCCGGATGCCCTGCACGACCCAAAATCCCCGCACTGCCGTGCGCACGAATACGGTGAGGAAGGCACCGCTCAGGCCCACCGCCCCGCCGATGACGCCGGTGGCCAGCCCCTTGCGGTCGGCGTACCACTTCTGGGCGCAGGACTGGATGGACGGATACAAAAACGCCGTGCCCAGCCCCGCCGGGATGCTGAACGCCAGAAAGAACGCCCCTGCGCTGCCCGGCGGCAGCAGGCCCGCCGCAAAAAAGCCGCCGCAGAGCAGGGCGGTGCCCCACAGGCCCGCGCAGCGGGGGCCGTGCCTGTCCTGCAGGAAGCCGCCCAGCACGCACCCCACCCCGAAGGCCGCGATGAGGATGCCAAACGCATACCCCGCCCCCTGCTCCGACAGGCCGTATTCCTCCATGACCGGCTGCTGGAACACGCCCCACGCCGCCGGAAGCCCCGTGAGCACCTGAATGGCGGCCCCGGCGGCAAGGATCGTCCACGGGTGTTTTGCTGCAAACTGCTGTTTCATCGTTTCACCTCAAAATCCGTGCAATTTGCGATAGTGTGCCCATTCGGATTGACAATCCGGCAGTTTCCTTTATAATATGATGTACTGGAAACAATTCAATTGACATATAGAGAGGTATTGCAACCATGAAAACACAGGCATTGAAGGGCATGCGCGACCTGCTGCCCACCGAGCAGACCCTGCGCGACTACATCCAGGGCAAGATCCTGGAGACCTACCGTGCGTCCGGCTTTGAGCGCATCTCCACCCCTATGCTGGAGGACATGGAAAATCTGGACAAGTCCGACGGCGGCGACAACCTGAACCTGATCTTCAAGGTTCTCAAGCGCGGCGACAAGCTCACCGCCGCCCTGAACACCGGCGACCCCAAGCAGCTCTCCGACATGGGCCTGCGCTACGACCTCACCCTGCCCCTGAGCCGCTACTATGCCGCCAACAAGGACAAGCTGCCCAGCCCCTTCAAGGTGATCCAGACCGACCGCGTGTTCCGTGCCGAGCGCCCCCAGAAGGGCCGTCTGCGCGAGTTCGTGCAGTGCGACATCGACATTCTGGGCGACAATTCCCCCAACGCCGAGGTGGAACTGATCGACGTGACCACCCGCGCTTTGCTGAACATCGGCTTTACCGGCTTCACGGTGAACATCAACGACCGCCGCATCCTGCGCGGCATGCTGGAGAGCATGGGCTTTGCCGCCGATACGCTGGATTCCGTCTGCATCACCTTTGACAAGATGGACAAGATCGGTGCTGACGGCGTGAAGGCCGAGCTGACCGAAAAGCAGCTGCCGGAAGCCGCCATCAACGCACTGGCCGATTTCATCGCCGCCGGTGAGGTGACGCTGGACGCCGTGGCTGCCCGCTGCGCCGACCCCGCCATCGCCGATGACCTGAAGTACGTTCTGGCCACCGCCAATGCGCTGGCTGCCGGCCGCTATCAGGTGGCCTACTGCCCCAGCCTGGTGCGCGGTCAGGGCTACTACACTGGCATGGTGTTCGAGATCACCTGCCCGCAGTTCAGCGGTGCCGTGGCCGGCGGCGGCCGCTACGACAACATGGTGGGCAAGTTCCTGGGCACCCAGGTGCCTGCCGTGGGCTTCTCCATCGGTTTCGAGCGCGTGTGCGGCATCCTGCTGGAACAGGGGTATCAGATCCCCGGTGCCAAGCAGAAGATCGCCCTGCTGTACGGCAAGGACGCCGACTTCCCCGCCGTGCTGAGCAAGGCCGCCGCCCTGCGTGACACCTACAACGTCACCGTGCTGCAGCAGGCCAAGAAGCTGGGCAAGCAGCTGGGCCAGTTGGAGGCCGCCGGGTTTGCCGGTGCCGCCTTCATGGACAAGGACGAAGTCAAAATTTTTGCACAGCAGTAACCACAAAACGCAGACAGGCCCCCGCACAAAACCGTGCGGGGGCCTGTTTTTTTACTTCGTCATCAAATGGTGAACTGCACCACGCAGAAAGCAGCGTAGATGCACAGCAGCGCAATGCCCTGCGGGCGGCTGAGCTTGCCCTTGAGCAGGGCGGGCACCGTCAGCAGCAGCATGACCGCAAACATCACCGGAATATCCATCACCAGCGAGGCGTTCATGCCAGCAATGGTGGAGTTCTGCGGGATGGTAAAGGGAGCCAGCGCGACCGACACGCCGCTCACCAGCACCAGATTGAACACGTTGGCACCGATGACGTTGCCCAGCGACAGCGCCCCGTGGCCCTTGGCCAGCGAGGTGATGGCCGTGACCAGCTCCGGCAGCGAGGTACCCAGTGCCACAAAGGTCAGAGCAATGACCGACTCCGGCACGCCCAGTGCCTGTGCAATGAGGGTGCCGTTGTCCACCAGCAGGTCCGCGCCCACCGCGATGAGCACCGCGCCCACCGCCAGCAGGCCCAGTTCCTTGGCAAAGGAAGCGTTTTCTTCCGGCTCTTCCTCTTCTTCCGGGGCGGGGGCATTCTTCATGGCCATCACGTTGCAGACGATGTAGGCCACGAACATGGCCAGCAGGATGATGCCCACCGACCGGGTGAAGGAGCCGGTGGTGTAGGCCACACCGGCGTAGAAGGCTGCCGCCACAAAGAAGAACAGCACCGGGGTGCGCAGGCTCTTGGGGTCCACCTTGCCCGGCTTGGCCACAATGGGAATGGCCGCAATGAGGGCGGAATTGCAGATGACCGAGCCAATGGCGTTGCCGTAGGCGATCTCGCCGTGACCGGTGAGAGCCGAGGTGGTAGACACCATCACCTCCGGCAGGGTGGTGCCGATGGACACCACCGTGGCACCGATGAGCAGCTCCGGCACATGGAAGCGGCGGG
>OODC01001470.1_pt1 | contig 10811 bp, 10 predicted proteins | sample 1671711 | NCBI WGS metagenome assembly OODC01 (sample SAMN06348184, study PRJEB24527) | human gut metagenome | reverse complement strand
CTTCGTTTCACCGGCACCACGGCGGGCGCCACCGCCGCCGCCACCGCCGCCGCCCTGACGGCTCAGGCTTTCGCCCATGCCCTGCAGGCGGGGCAGACGGTAGCGCAGGAGGGCCAGCTCGGTCTGCAGCTTGCCTTCGTTGGTCACGGCACGGCTGCGGAAGATCTCGAGGATGAGCATGGTGCGGTCGATGACCTCGAGGCCGCCGAGGGCCGTGGAGATGTTGCGGATCTGGCTGCCGGTCAGCTCACCGTCGAAGACGGCGCACTCGGCCCCCAGCTCTGCTGCGGCCGCAGCGGCTTCTTCCAGCTTGCCGCTGCCCAGCACGATGCCGGTCTCAGGGGTCTGGCGCTTCTGGGTGACTTCGGCCACGGCCTCCATGTGGTTGGCCTCGCACAGCGCGGCCAGCTCGGCAAGGCTGCGCTCGCAGTCCCACAGGCCCTGGTCGAGGGCGAGAAGGATGACCTTCGTCGGGGGAGTTTCGACTAAAATATCGTAAAGTTCGCTCAAAATGATTCCTTTCTGTTATTCGTTTGGAGAATATAGCGATTCGTAGTGTTCTCGCGTCAGGGCATAGCACTTGCAGGGGATCGCTGTACCGTCGAATTTGTGGTAGACGGCCTCGTGGTCGTAGACAAAGCCTGCTTTCATCATGACTTTACCGCTGGCGGGGTTCTCCACGGCGTGGGAGCAGGCAAGCCAATTACTGTCTGTATTCTTGAACCAGTATTCTACCAGAGCGTTCAGAGCCTCGGTGGTGCAGCCTTTGCCCCACCATGCTCTGCCGATGCAGTAGCCCGGCTCCCAGATGCCCTCGGAGAGGTCGAATCCCGGCCATTCATTTCGCTGTGCCGGTTCTCCCAGCAGGCTGTTGTAGAGGCTGATGGAGCCGAACACCTGTCCGGTGGCCTTTTCCACGATGGCCCACTGGTAGTAGTCCTCGTTGGGATAGAGCAGCGCCCATGCGCTCAGAAGCTCCTGCGTCTCGGCCACATCCTTGTGCGGCGTCCAGCGCAGCCAGCGGGTGACCTCCGGGTCGTTGGCCCAGTTCGAGTACATCATCGGGGCATCCGACGGCATAAGGCGGCGCAGAAGCAGCCGCGGCGTTTCGATCTCCTGTGTGCCGGCGTGGCGCATGATACATTCCTCCCAACCATTGTAAATATGCATAGAATAGCACAAAACCGGCTTCGACGCAAGCAAAATGGGCTGCTTCGGGGCAAAAATGCTTGACAAGAGCGCAAACTTCATTAAACTGAAGATGACTGCACAAAAATTCTCCCCGGCAAAGGGCCGGGGAGAATGCTCAGGTTGGAAGAACATCCGCCCGCAGGATAGCCTGCCAGTCGCTGTGACCATACAGGAAGCGGAGGATGTGGACGGTCTGGGTGGAAGAGCTGACTTTATAAAATGCAAGATAGTTTTGAACTGGAATGAGCCGGATTCCCAAAGAGGAAAGAAATGGGTCATTCACAAGTGAAAAACGCTGTGGGAAGGTGTCGAGAGAACGGAATTTCTTCCATGCGATGGCAACCAGCTTGTCGGCAGCAGAGGGATTTTTCAAGGTCAGGTCGATATAGTCGAAGGCATCTGCAAGGTCACGCTGAGCAGAAGCGGCAACATCGATAAAGTAGTTCATCGAAGACTCCTTCTGTTTTGCAGCTCCTGCATGAACTCATCCAGCGGGCGCGTTCTTCCCGCCGCCACGTCATCCAGACCTTCCTGCAATTTCGCATACAAATCGAACCGGGCGGTCAGGGCCTCGTAGGTCTCGATGCTCATCACGGCAAGGTCGCCTTTGCCATTTTTGGTGATGAACACCGGCTCGGCGTAGTCGTGGCAGAAGGTGGAGATCTCATTGTAGTTGTTGCGCAGGTCTGCGCTGGAACGAATCTTGGGCATCCAAAAGCACCTCACTTTCATACAAAAATTATACCTGAATTTCTTTATAAAATCAAGGAAAATAAAAAAGGAGAACCTTTCTATGACGGACATCCGAGAGCATCTTGCCCACAAGCCGCTTTTGTTCGACGGCGGCATGGGTACCTATTATAAAGCGGCACCGGGCGCGGACTGCGAAATGGCCAACCTCACCGACCCCGAGGGCGTGAAGAAGGTCCATGCGGAATATCTGGCCGCAGGCGCACAGGCCATCAAGACCAACACCTTCGGTCTGCCCCGGATGGCGGCGGCCCAGATGCCGGGCTGGGAAGAGCTGGCCGAGGCGGGCTGGAAGCTGGCCTGTGATGCCGCTGCGGAGAAGGATGCCGCCGTCTTTGCTGACCTTGGCCCGGCCCCGGACACCGAGGCTGCCCCGGCCAGCAGCGCCTACGGCCTTGTGGCGCAGCAGTTCGCCGCACTGGGGGCAAAGAACTTTCTGTTCGAGACGCTCAGCTCCGATGTGGGCATTGTGGAGGCGGTAAAGGCACTGCGTGTGGCCGTGCCGGACGCCTTTGTCATGGTGTCCTTCGCGGTGCTGCCGGACGGCTACACCCGCGAGGGCCTGCTGTTCCGCGACCTGCTGCGCCGGATGGAGCAGAGCGGCGTGGTGGACGCCGTGGGCCTGAACTGTGTCTCGGCCCCCGGCGCGATGAAGAAACTGGTGCAGGGCCTTGGCGAGACGCTGCTGCCCCTGTCGGTGATGCCCAACGCGGGCTATCCGGTGGTCACCCGGGCGCGGGTGCTGTATCAGGGCAAGCCTGAGTATTTTGCCCGGGAGATGGGGCAGATCGCCGCTGCGGGCGTCCGTATTTTGGGCGGCTGCTGCGGTACGACGCCCGCCCACATCGCGGCCCTGCGTGCAGAGCTGGATGCCCTGCCCCAGCAGACCGAAGCCGCTCCGGCAGCGAAGCTTTCCACCGGGACTGCACCGGCAGTGGAAAAAGACGACACTTTCCTGCGGAAACTGAACGCAGGCGAGAAGGTCATCGCCATTGAACTGGATTCGCCCCGGGTGGCCGACCTGAGCGGCTATCTGGACGGCGCACGGCGGCTGCAGGCCGCAGGCGCTGACCTGCTGACCATCGCCGACTGCCCCATCGCACAGGCCCGGATGGATTCCTCCCTCGTGGCCTGCCGGGTACACCGGGAACTGGGAATGTGTGCTCTGCCCCACATGACCTGCCGCGACCGCAACCTCAACGCCACCAAGGCCCTTCTGCTGGGCCTTTACGCCGAGGGCGTGCGGGAGGTGCTGGCCATCACCGGCGACCCCATCCCCACCGCAGAGCGGGACGAGGTGAAGAATGTCTACCAGTTCAACTCCCGCAAGCTGGCCCAGTACATCGTCTCGCTGGCCGGGGAGGGCCGGGAGATGCCCTCGGCCATGACCGTCTTTGGTGCGCTGAACCTCAACGCCCGGAACTTTGACGTGGAGCTGCGCCGGGCTGTGGAAAAGCTGGAAAACGGGATGTCAGGCTTTTTGACCCAGCCGGTGCTGTCGGCACAGGCGGTGGAAAATCTCCGCAAGGCCCGCCAGACACTGGGTGAACGGGCTAAAATTCTGGCCGGCATCATGCCCGTGGTCAGCCAGCGGAACGCCATCTTCATGGAGAACGAGATCAACGGCATCCATGTGGAGGAGGACATCATCCAGCGCTTCGCGGGCCTCGACCGGGAGCAGGGCGAGGCGCTGGGCCTTGAGGTGTCGATGCAGATGGCCCGGGAGGCTCTGCCCTACGCCGACGGCTTCTATCTCATGACCCCCTTCAACCGTGTGGCCCTGATGGAGCGGCTCATTGCCCGGCTGAAAACGGAGCTTCTGGACGCGGAAGGGTGAGAAGAAAAAATCTGCCTGACGCAGGGAGCGAAGGCCCCGCACAAGGATGTGAAAATTTTGTTCCGATGAAAAAGAGATTGACAAAACGCACAAAAAACGCTATATTCTTTTTATAAATGCAAGGAAAAAGAGTGTGTGTCGTTTTCGCCATCCAGAGAGCCGGGGGCTGCTGAAAACCCGGTATGGCGGTGCGGCGTGCTGTCGCTTTTGAGCAGAGGCGGGGAAACAAGAGTAGTCGCCTCCGGGTCTGCCCCACGTTATCGGGGCATCAAGGGGCATACGGCAGAAAGCCGTGTGCAATTTGGGTGGTACCGCGGTTATATTACAGCCGTCCCATGGAACGCTCCGTGGGGCGGCTTTTTTCGTCCCACTCCAATTATTCATCTGGGAGGATACTATGAAAGAACTCGCAAAACAGTATGATCCGAGCCAGGTGGAAGACCGCATCTACCAGTTCTGGCTGGATGGCGGCTACTTCCACACCAAGGCCGACCCCGACAAGAAGCCCTACACCATCGTGATGCCCCCTCCGAACGTCACCGGCCAGCTCCACATGGGCCACGCCGTGGATAACACCATGCAGGACATCCTCATCCGCACCAAGCGGATGCAGGGCTATGCCGCCCTGTGGGTGCCTGGCACGGACCACGCTTCCATCGCTACGGAGGCCAAGGTCGTGGAGGCCATGCGTGCTGAGGGCCTGACCAAGGAAATGGTGGGCCGCGACGGCTTCCTGGAGCGCGCCTGGGCCTGGAAGACCAAGTACGGCAACCGCATCGTCAGCCAGCTCAAGAAGCTGGGCAGCAGCTGCGACTGGGAGCGTGAGCGCTTCACCATGGACGAGGGCTGCTCTGAGGCTGTCAAGGAAGTCTTTGTCCGCCTGTACGACAAGGGCCTCATCTACCGCGGCAACCGCATGGTCAACTGGTGCCCCCACTGCAACACCTCCATTTCCGACGCCGAGGTGGAGTATGAGGAAAAGGACGGCAGCTTCTGGCACCTGCTCTACCCGGTCAAGGAGACCGGCGAGATGCTGGAACTGGCTACCACCCGTCCCGAGACCATGCTGGGCGATACCGCTGTTGCCATCAACGGCGATGACCCCCGCTATGCCCATCTGCACGGCTGCCATGTGGTGCTGCCCCTGCTGAACAAGGAGATCCCCATCGTCTGCGACGAGCACGCCGACATGACCAAGGGCACCGGTGTCGTGAAGATCACCCCGGCCCACGACCCCAACGACTTTGAGGTCGGCCTGCGCCATGACCTGCCCATCGTGCGCGTGTTCACCTACGACGGCCACATGACCGGTGCCGCCGACAAGGCTGCCGCTGATGCCCTGTTCGCCTCCGGCAAGAACACCATCAACGAGCCCGAGGTGCTGGACTGCGGCAAGTACGCCGGTATGACCACCCTGGAGGCCCGCAAGGCCATCTTGGCCGACCTGAAAGAGGGCGGTTTCCTGAAGGAGATCGAGCCCCTGAAGCACGAAGTCGGCACCTGCTACCGCTGCCACTCCACCATCGAGCCCATGGTGTCCAAGCAGTGGTTCGTCAAGATGGAGCCTCTGGCCAAGCCCGCCATCGAGAGCGTGGAGAAGGGCGACATCAAGTTCGTGCCGGAGCGCTTCACCAAGAACTATATGAACTGGATGAAGAACACCCGCGACTGGTGCATCAGCCGCCAGCTGTGGTGGGGCCACCAGATCCCGGCCTGGTACTGCGACGACTGCGGCGAGACTGTGGTCGCCAAGAGCGCCCCCTGCACCTGCCCCAAGTGCGGCGGCACCAAGCTCACCCAGGACCCCGATACCCTCGACACCTGGTTCTCTTCCGCTCTGTGGCCCTTCAGCACTCTGGGCTGGCCCAATGAGGAGAGCGAAGACCTCAAGTATTTCTATCCCACCAACACCCTCGTCACCGGCTACGACATCATCGGCTTCTGGGTCAGCCGCATGATCTTCTCCGGTCTGGCTTACACCGGCAAGGCTCCCTTCGACACCGTCTGCATCCACGGCATCGTCCGTGACAGCCAGGGCCGCAAGATGTCCAAGAGTCTCGGCAACGGCATCGACCCGCTGGAAGTCATCGCCCAGTACGGCGCTGACGCACTGCGCTTCATGCTGGTGGACGGCTCTACCCCGGGCAACGACATGCGCTACAGCGAGAAGAAGGTGGAGGCTGCCCGCAACTTTGCAAACAAGCTGTGGAACGCTACCCGCTTCGTGCTGATGAACCTGCCCGAGGACTTCCAGCCCGGCCTGCCCAGCGAGGATAAGCTGGACATGAGCGATAAGTGGGTGCTGACCAAGCTGAATCAGGTGGCCGGCGCCATGAGCGACAACCTCGACCACTACGAGATGGGTCTGGCCGCTGCCAAGATCAACAGCTTCATCTGGGATGTCTACTGCGACTGGTTCATCGAGATCGCAAAGCCCCGCCTGAACTCCGGCGATGCAGAGCAGGCAGATACTGCCCGCCGTGTGCTGGTGTATGTGCTGGACAAGGCCCTCAAGCTGCTGCATCCCTTCATGCCCTTCATCACCGAGGAGCTGTATCAGGCTCTGCCCGGCTCTGCCGAGACCATCATGACCCAGAGCTGGCCCACCTTCGATGAAGCTCACAACTGGGCCGACGAAGAGGAAGCTTTCGAGAAGGTGATGGACTACATCAAGGCTGTACGCACCATGCGCACCGAGATGAACGTCCACCCCGCCAAGAAGACCAGCATGATCATCGAGACGGCTGACCCGGCTCCCTTCCAGAGCGCCGAGGTCTATCTGGCAAAGTTCGCCTTCGCCACCGATGTGACCTTCACCGGAAAGTATGAGGGCAGCACCGACGGCATGGTGCAGGTGTCCACCCACGCCGCCCGCGGCTTCATCCCCATGATGGAGCTCATCGACCGCGACAAGGAGCTGGCCCGTCTGAACAAGGAAAAGGCCAAGGCCGAGAAGGAACTGGCCATGTTCGAGAACCAGCTCAACAACCCCAAGTTCGTCGAGCGCGCTCCCGCCGCTCTGGTGGAGGACATCCGCAATAAGCACGCCAAGAGCCAGGACAAGCTTGCCAACATTGAGCAGAGCATCAAGGCTCTGGGCTGATGCAGGAAACGGGTCCTGATATGCAAAAAACTTCTCCCTGGCTCATTGCGGCGCGAGTCATCTTTACCTTTGCGCTTATCGCCTGCATCGTATTCATCTTCTCCAACTCCATGCAGATCGGTGACGTCTCGGAAACGGCAAGCGGACGAGTATTGCTTCTGATGAAAAAGGTGTTCACCCGTCTGGGAATGCCCGGCGCGGCGAACCATCTGACAGACCACATCGTGCGCAAGCTGGCACATTTCTGCGAGTATGCGCTGGAAGGCTTCCTGCTCACTCTCTGCCTGCGGGTCTATACCCGGCACTTTTTCGTTCACATCTCGTGGCCGATCCTGGGCGGTCTGCTCACGGCCCTGACGGACGAGACCATCCAGATGTTCAGCGATGGCCGGAGCAGCCAGCTCACCGACGTCTGGCTGGATTTTTCGGGCGTGATGGCCGGTATTCTGGTGGGCCTGTTCTGTCTGGCCCTGTGCAGGATGTGCTGGCTGCTCTACAAACATCGAAACGAGGATTGACGCAATGACCATCGAACAGGCAAACGAATATTTTTCTTCTCTGCCCGAGGGCTTTGCCCCGGCGGAGGAGCTGCGCGCTGCCCTGACGGCGGATGTCCAGAAGGTGCAGTTCGTCGGTGTGGCCGGCACGGCGGGCAAGACCGCTGCTGCCGGTCTGCTGGCGGCCATCCTGCGGGAGGCGGCGTTCCACGTCGGCTTCTACCGCGCCGGCTGTGAGCCGCTGTCGGCCCGCATCGCCATCGGCGGCGTGTCGGTGGACCCGGTGCTGCTCTGTCAGGCTGCCGAGGCTCTCAGTGCCGCAAAGCCTCTGCCCCGTGAGGCGGCAGAGCTGGCGGCGGCGGCCCGCTGCTTTGGTGCGGCAGGCTGCAAGCTGGCAGTGGTGGAGCTGCCAGATGCCGGTCTGGCATCGGCCCTGCCCAATATGCCGGTCTGCGCCGTCACGGCCATCGGCCCGGACGGCGTGAGCCGCTCAGTGGAGCGTCTGGCCGCGCTGGCCGCAGGCGTCATGCGGAAGGACACCGTCTGCGTCACCGCGCCGGAGCAGCCGAAGGCTGTTCTGAGTGAGCTGGTGGTGGCGGCGGCCAAGGCCGAGTGTGAGCTCGTCGTCCCCGACGCCGAGGACATCACCTTCCTCGAGGCGGAAAAGTTCACCAGCAAGGTGGACTACGGCGGATACACCGCCCCTCTGGCCTTCCTGGGCCGCCACGCGGCGGGCAATGCCGCCGTCGCGGTCGAGCTGGCGCTGGCCCTCTGGCGCAAGGGCTTTGAGATCCCCGATGAGGCCATTCTGGCAGGCCTTGCCGCTGTGGAGAACCGCAGCAGCATCCGCGTCCTGTCCCAGAAGCCCCTCATCATCCTCGACGCCTGCCGTACTCCGCAGCAGGCTGCAGCCCTTCTGCGCGTCCTCAATATGGCGAAAGTACGCCATATGAGCGCCGTGATCGGCCTGACGGAGGAGGAAGGCGCGGAGTCGTTCCTTGCCGCACTGGAGACCGGACTGACTTCAGAAGAGCAGAAGAAGGACAAGAGCACCATGCCCGGCATGGGCGAGAACCCCTTCGACAAAGTCTTCCTCGTCGCCCCGGCGGGAACGGAAGCGGCGCTGGCAGAGCGCCTGACCGAAAAGGCACGGTATCACTTCGACGCGGTGTTCTGCCCGACGCTGGCCGAGGCCGTGGAGCAGGCGAAAGCCAACAGCCGCCGCGGCCTGCTGGTCTGCGGCAGTGAGGCCATCGCCCTCGAGGCCCTGAAACTATTTTCATAAGCATTGCACACCGTCTGAACGGTCTTTTTGCCTGCATACTGCGTTGATTTCCCTTGCAATCCACCAAGGATTGCAGCGGAAAATCGCCTTGTCTGCGGGCAAAAATTCTCGTCATTCGGTGCACCCCGCTTACGAAATAGCTTCTGAGAAGCTGCTGGAGAACCGCTGAGCGACACCGTTCTCTAAAAAATAACCCGAAAGACCTGTACACTGAAAAGGTGTACAGGTCTTTTCTTTATGCCAGAAAAAAGGAGATGAGGATATGGCGACAGTGACCTTCAGCGCGGCGGACGATGTGCTCTACGCCTATCTGGCCGGCGAGATCGACCACGACGCGGCGCAGGGGCTTCGCATCCAGCTGGACGACGCCCTGCTCACCCGCAGCCCGCGCATTCTGGTGATGGATCTCGGCGGAGTGGGGTTCATGGATTCGTCGGGCATCGGGCTGATACTGGGGCGGCAGCGCTGTGCCCGGACGCTGGGCGGCAGTCTGCGCATCCAGCACGCGCCGGAACAGCTCCGGCGGGTCTTACAGCTTGCAAGCATCCCCTGCACCGAGCCGGGCGGGGAAGTATCAGGAGGGATATAAATGAAAGCGGAAAACAGTGCAAAGATCCAATTTGATTCGCTCAGTGCAAACGAGGCTTTTGCCCGGGGCGCAGCGGCGGCCTTTCTGGCTCGGTATGACCCCACCGTGCCGCAGCTGGCCGACATCAAGACGGCGGTGTCCGAGGCAGTGACCAACTGCATCGTCCACGCCTACCCGGATGCCATCGGTCCCGTGACCCTGAGCATCGCCGTCTACCCGGAGCGGCTGGTGAAGATAACGGTGACGGATAAGGGCATCGGTATCCCGGACGTCGAAAAGGCCATGGAGCCTCTCTTCACCACCGGCAATCCGGAAGAGCGCTCCGGTCTGGGCTTTGCGGTGATGCAGAGCTTTATGGATAAGGTCAAGGTGTCCTCTCAGCCCGGAAAGGGGACGCGGGTGGTGCTGACCAAGCGTCTGGATGAGCGCTCTACATAATAAAGAGAAAGAGGGCGTCGCAATGGTAACGGACAAGACCCGGCGGAGCACATTCATCGAGCAGAATCTGGGGCTGGTGCATTCCTGTGCCGGACGGTTCCGGGGGAGAGGCATTGAATACGACGACCTCTACAGCGCCGGCTGTATGGGGCTGGTAAAAGCGTATGACGGCTTTGATGAGTCGCGTGGCGTCTGTTTTTCCACCTACGCTGTGCCGGTCATTCTGGGCGAGATCAAAAAGCTGTTCCGGGACGGCGGCACTGTAAAGGTGAGCCGGTCACTCAAAGAGCTGAGCCTGCGCATCAATGCAGCCCGGGAGCATCACAGCAAGCTTTGCGGAGCAGAGCCTACTCTGTCGCAGCTGGCAGAGGAGCTGGGGGAAAGCGTGGAGAATATCACGCTGGCCATCCAGGCGGCGCAGCCTGCGATGAGTCTGACGCCGGAGAACCGGGAAGAGAGCGACCGGCAGATAGATATTCCGGTAGAGTCGCCGGAGGAAGAGCTTGCGGATAAGATAGGTCTGGCAGAGGTATTGAAGAGCCTGCCCGAAGAGGACAGGCTTATTATCCAGCTGCGTTTCTATGGGGGCAAGACCCAGAGTGATACGGCAAAACTGCTCCATACCACGCAGGTACAGATCTCCCGGCGGGAGCGCAAGATATTAAAGGTGATGCGGGACAGGCTGTTGGACGAATGATGGACAGAGCGGCCAAATCTGAGAGAAAAAACTGGGCAAAAGGACGAACCGCAAAATAATTCAAAAAAAGTGAAAAAAGGACTTGCTTTTTGAGGGGGTCTGTGCTAAAATACATTACTGTCAGGCGGACGTCTGACACAAAAACCTCCGAAAAAGCGACAGGAAAAGTACGAAGGTCGATTGGTTCTCCTAAGAACTTCAAAAAATCTTCAAAAAAGTGCTTGACAATCTGGAGCTTCGGTGGTAAAATAAGTAAGCTGTCAGCCGCTTGGCTGAGGCGCAAACAGGACCTTGAAAATTGAACAATATCGAAAAACTTGTAACGGAACCTATTTTCGTGTTGGAAAAACACGTTAAACAATTCCAAACAAAGTAATTCACACAGGACGCAAGCGATTGCGTGCTGAGCGAACAAGATTTAACA